>Ga0208644_1001598_pt1 | contig 18798 bp, 23 predicted proteins | sample VirMetDEL_Nov_18_FD_184517 | JGI IMG/M metagenome (GOLD analysis project Ga0208644, IMG submission 184517) | Aqueous microbial communities from the Delaware River and Bay under freshwater to marine salinity gradient to study organic matter... | ecosystem: Environmental > Aquatic > Marine >... | reverse complement strand
GATACGTTATCTAAGTTCAAAGTTAAATTCTGGGCATATCCCATTATACGTTGACCGGCGCCCGAAACGATTGTATCGCGAATACCGCTATTAACGGAAATTGCCACCTCAAATCCAGCTGACGGTGTTGTAGGTAACGTAACAATTAAGCCGGAATTAATAACAGTTGTTCTCTCGCGATTACTTAGAGTTTTATTACCTGAAATAACTGTGTATGTATATAACTCACCAGAGCTAACAGCCGAATTTGAAACCCAGCCCGTACTTAAAGAACCAGACTCCTTGAAATAAATCGAAGTGGTAGCGCCGCCATCAGTCCTTAAATAAACAGAACCGACAACACCCGAAATAACACCTTCAGGAATACCGGATCCAGCGAGGATTTTAGGCGCATTATCGTTAGACCCGACGTAAGTCAGCGGGGAATAGAAGACGCCAGAACTAACAGCCGCGTTCGAAACCCAACCAGTGTTGCCGGTTCCCGCCTCTTTAAAGTAAATAGAGGTAGTCGATGCGCCATCCGTCCGGAGATAAACAGAACCCACGGGGGCCGCGATGGATCCTTCCGGGGTGCCGGAACCAGATCGCAAACTGGGATCCGATACCGTCGGCCCGACGTAAATGATCGGTACGGGCAGACCGCTAGCCCGAACCGGGGTGTTGGAGATCCAGCCGGTGTTGCCGGTTCCTGATTCTTTAAAATATACAGATGTTGTAGACCCACCATCTGTTCGCAGGTAGACAGAACCTACGGCGCCGGTGACTACACTCTCCGGAGATCCAGCCCCGGCCGTGATCTTAGGCGCGCTTGTAGTAGTTCCTGCGTAAGTTGTAGTTATATAACGTACACTCGAAACACGGTTATCTAAATCAGAAATCTGAATTCGCTTGTTCTGCTCCTCAACCGATGCCTCAGTAGGATCAACAATAGGGAGATACGCACCGCTGGTTACGGTGCTGATTGGGGGTAACTCAGATATCCGTCTGATTGCCATTACGATTTGGCTCGTTCTTTTAGTTTAAACGACTGATTCACAAATACAAAGCAAGCCGAGGGTTGAATTACCGTCTCCTTAAGAACTGTAAGAGTCGGGGATGCTTTCCCAATCATGCAGAAAGCCTTCTTCAGCTAACTGCCAAGCTGGGATATTTAAAACTGCAGCACGACGACGACATTCTTGCCAAAACTCTGTATCAGATAATTCTTTTTTAAGGGGTACAGGGTGTACTACAGCCATTTGACTTTAGAAAAACACTTAATAAACCAAGCGTAACATGGATCTTTTAACTATGTGGTAGGCCCAAGAATCCACGCCTGTGTTCTGGCACGAATTTTCAACAAAAAAGTCTTCCTGGAAGCTGTACTTAACGTGATTTGCCTATTAAATCGTGCTATATAACTAATTTAAAATTAAATTATAATAAACTGGACCTTGTCGCGAATTGCGCTGCAATTTAAAGAGCCGTAGGGCCAGTCTCATGATGAGACTCGAATGAGAAAGGAAAATTACGTTAAGTGAGCCTCTTAAGAGAAAAAGTTGTTTCAATAGCAAGGGTTTACCGTGCTATCCTTAGGTGAGCACCATGACACTGGAGGAGCTTTTGGAATGAACCCTACGCTGATTTCGGTCTTTGGGCTCTTGAACCAAACACCTATAGCCAGCTCAACTGGGCCAATCTCAAACCGATACTCATTAGACTCATTCTTCGTCCAAGAGCGCGGCGACACAGCCACGCTGATATGCAAGTGCGGCAGGTCTGAGCCTCTCCACCTCGCCGTGGGGGACCTACAGCGGGCTCACAGGGTCCAAGGGCTGTACGCCTGCCCGCTCTGTCTGGAGGAGCTGAAGCAGGCTCGCAGCCCATCGGATAAAGTCGCCGTGTGGTTCCGCCAAAACCGCCCGTGCCTGACTCCCGATCAGCACATTTATCTTCCTTGTTCCTTTGCTCGCCTTATTGACGCCACCGAAAAAACTGTTATGCGGCCACGCCGCTTCGTGTTCGCCAAATTCAACAATTTAACTTTGTCAGATAAGGACAAGATCCTTACGACATGTGGGGACGTTGAGTGCGTCAACCCATATCACATGATGCTGGCCGCAAGCCCAGCTACTAAAGTCACACCCGCCATTCGAGAGGATGTAAAAACTTGGATAGCCAAACACGTATCCCGTCGTCGGATTCAGGAATTGGTAGAAACCAAATACAATCGCAAATTATCCTTGCGAACGATCACGAACATAAAAAACTCTGTGCCTGTGTAGCGCACTTTTCGGATATTTTGAGTTTGCTAGTATCTGAACAACCTATTTCTGCACAGGAACTGATACCTCTTTTAGGTTTCTCTAAACCCAGAATCTTAAAAGATTTAACTCGCTTAATGAGATACAACTTAGTTAAACGAGTTTCTTTCGAGCATCACGTTCTGTACTGCATAAATGGGGAATTCAATTCTCTAATTCTTGAGATTTTAGATTTATGACCACGCTGCCGATTTCAAAACCCATTCTTTGGGACGAAAATTATGTAATCGAAAATCTGCCTAGCTGGATTTATACAGATTCTCCCCAACCTAAAGATGTGGCTGAATGTGAGGCGAAAATCTCCTCAATTGAGTACACATTACGAGATATCGATATGCAGATCGAAATACGTGAACTTGAGTTAAAAACTGGAAGCTCCCGCCACAACAGCAATTTTGAGTACGAAAAGTGGAAAGTACAAGCGCTGAGAGCGAAACAAACGCATTTGTATTTGTTGAATGCTTACAAGTACTGGTTGATCTTCAATAGCCGCGAAAACAATAAATCAGACTTAGGTAATAAATTAAACAAAGTCATAAACATTTTGATTGAAGATTCAGATACATTTGCTGCAGATTTAAAGCAACTGCTGTGAAGTGCATAAGAAACGAATCACACACAAAAACTGACACTGTGTGTCAGGAGTGTTTAAAACACATAGATGATGAAGTTCTATTCCCAGATCTAAACAAAATAGATCCAGAACTGCGCCCTTTATTAACGCAACTCACAGTTCAATACACAGATTTATGTGCATGTTGGAAATCTTCGTACACCACGCTCACAATTTACGGAAAGCGTCTCAAAATCGAAAATGTTTATTACGGCTTTTTTAAAGCAGATATCGGAAATTTTAAATTAAAACGAATTTGTGGGACTCCGGCCTGCGTCAATCCAAACCATCTGGTGTCCCGTTTTGAGACACCTGCGATTACGAAACGAGTCAGAGCGGGTTTTAACAGACAATTTAAAAATTTAGACGAACTGACGGACGATCAATGGTGTAGATATACCTAAAATCAAGGGGCTACGCGGCGTAAGAAAGGCCGTCGCGTAGTAAGGTGAGGTGCTCCGAGTTTTAGCCTTTTCCTCGGTGCCGCAAGCGATCTCCGTTGCCCGGATCCAGGTGACGGGGCGGCCTCCCACCCCAAATAAAAAAAAAATGATTGATTACACCAGAGATCTCAGAAAACTCACAGAAGTGCTAGAGAGCATAGACACTAACTTACAAATCTTAGCTAATGCGAAATCCCACAACATCGCCACGGCGTTCATTAGCCGTAAAGCTATGGCGGCGCGTCTTGGTGTTGCCCCTGTCGTTATCGATAAACTTATTCATACTGGTGTTGCGTCTGGCGGCACTTCTGGTTTGGTTGAAGGCGTGCATTACGCAAAGTTGGATCCTTCGGAAACCAACACAAGTCGATTTCTATTCGACTCGACTAAAGTACTTCAGGCAGCTTGGGAAAACTTCACAGGGTACGCTAATGACTAACATGAACAACAAGATTAAACAAATGAGTGCAACTCTGTTTGGTAAAACAGAAACACAGCGCCGAATAGCTAAAAATACTGTAAAAATGATTATGGGGGATGTAGCAACCTTGTATGAAGAGTTTTATAAATATAAAGGTTTAGGAGCTTTGTTTTTCAACCCAAACAAACCAGATCAGAGCTCATACATGACCGTAAAGGATTTAAATAGCGATAAGGCTGTAGCAGAAGAAATGTGTGACGAACAAACAGCTACGTTCTTAAATAAACTAATAAATTTAATAGATAAAAATAGTGAAGATCACAAACCAATTGTAGTGATGGTGAGTGACAAAGGAATGTCTGCACACGTCCTGGATTTAAACCAAGTAGAAGAACGAATCAATAATATTTCTGATGCCACAAGCTGATTTTGATTTCGTTTCTCCCCCTGAAGTTATTGGAACCGTAACGTCATTTTTTAACGGACAAATCGAGCTGGACCCTGCTTCTAGCCACGCGGCAAATACTTTAGTTAACGCTTCTAAGTATTTCACTCCCGCTGAAAACGGCTTGAAGCAGAAGTGGAAAGCTAAGAATGTGTATTTATACCCACCCAGGGAATTTCTAACAAGCACAGAGCAACCAGAGGATACCATGCTTTTTAGGAGAAAGAGGAGGTTTCAAAAATCTGCACAGCGCGTGTGGCTGGAAGAATGTTACCGAAGATATATGCGAAAAGAATTTAACGAGGCAATCGTGTTTTTAACATCATCGGAAGTGGCGCTCTTAACCACACAGGCTTTAAAGATTGATTTTCCTTTGTGTATTTTAAAAACTAGACCCGCACTCTTAATTGATGATCCAGACTTGAATAAAGTAAAAAACTCTAGATGTTATGGATTTATATATTATTTTCCAGACTTTGAGAACATAAACGAAAGAGTCTATAGGTTCAACGAAAGTTTTAGCGAACTGGGCCGCGTATATTATTAAGTGATTCTACGGTGTAGTAATTATCATCTGGGCCAAAGTTATCCCGATCCCCAAAACCAACTCCCACGGGGATGGATTTAGATTTACCAGATAAACGCTCTCTAGCTAAACGTTGTTGACGTTCGCGAGGGCTTTCACTCCAGACTTTGCCCGCCATCCTAATGACAGACCGGTTGCGATACCGGTAATCATGCTTAGCTACAGGAGCATCAGCATGGAATCTAACTTTGCGTTCGTGTTTAGATTCTCGGATCTCCTCAGACATTGTAGGTATAAAGTTGCTTCATAGATTCAACATCACTCCGCACCGTGGGAGGATTTGTGGCGTACTCCATGAAGGTGGAGTTAACCAAATTGTTAAACGCCGGATCCTCAGAAATCTGACGGAATTGACTGATTGGAGCAGCCAGCGCTTGATACATACGAGCGCTTCCTTGTTGGCTAATAGCATTTAAACGATTTGTATAATCCTTCATGCTCGCAGACAAAACTCCAGCAAATCTCTTAGCGGATTCAGAAGCAATAATGTTGGGGTCAAACGTAGCTAACTGTTTAGCGTACTGTTGACCGATATTACCTACACTCCCGTAAAAATCTTGTGAATAAGCTTGAGTTGCTTGTTGTGGAGTAGCTCCGGTAAGCGTTGATAATTTTTCTTGAACACGACCGAGTTTTTTCCGCTGACCTTTAACTTGCCTACGTAAAGCCCGGATAGTCGTCTGCTGAGAAGCTTTAGCCGAAGCAACAGCTCGATTAGCAGCTTGTTGAGGAGACATTCCGAACATTTTTTTCTACCCAAACGGAGGCAACCCTTTAGCTATTCTACTAGCAACTATGTCCCTTATACGTAATATGTCGCGGCTGGCAGTCGTTTTACCCGGATCAAAGAAATCTAGAGAAATATGAGGACCCGTAGCTCGTCCTGTTTCACCTTGTTTACCGATAATTGCTCCAGGATCTAAAACCATACCGGGTTTAAGATTAGGATTAACAGCATCAAAGTGAGCAACTAAGGCATCAAACTGCTTTCCTTCAGGAGAAACACCCCTAAGCTCAACATAATTTCCATAACCACGGCCGCCGGGGCCGCGATTCGCTGCGTTCGGTTCTTTAACGACTTTCAAAACTTGAGCTTTAAAGGGTAGCGCAAAAGCCGCACCGCGTCCTCCGGCTAGAGCGAAGTCAAGACCGGGCTCTCCTGAGGCATCGACAGCCGACGTCACCACAGCGTTCGGATAAGCAATTCCGCCGCTAGCCGTCCGTGCAAAACCTTGAGCAGGACGAGCCGCGGTACGCAGGTTAGTTCCAACCTCTTGTGCGGTTTGATTTACTGCAACGTCATTTACAGATTTCTCAATTTGAGATACTTGAGCGTCGTAATCAGCAGCTTGCTTTCGAATTTCCAAGATATTTCGAACCAGACTCGTTGGATCTGCGGCTGGTGTTTGGGCGTCTGCAGCCAGACTGGCAGTCATTTGAGATTCAAGAATCTCAGCCTCGTCGTCTTTTCCTTCCTCTCGTAAAGCGTTGGCTTGCTGTTGGATAGCTAAGGCTTGGCCGCCTATAGCGACAGGTGCTCCAACATTCTCTAAGGATGATCTAAGCAATAATTTCTTGACCGCATCTTTGAAGTCGAATCTAGGGAGAGATACCCGAGCGGCGGCTGGACTCGCAGCATTCTGAACAGAAGATCCCGAAGGTATAGCGCCGCCTGTAGTTTTTAAAAAGTTTTGAATATCAGCGAATCTCTTAACAGACTGGTTCGAGTAGTAGCTTTTACCTTGCAACGTGGGCAACCCAGCCCACTCAGGAGCAAGTTTTGAAATCGTCTCTGGAGTTATGGGATCTTTACGAGGATCGACTCCACGCTGACGGATTAGTTCGAGAGCAGCCTGGTTTTGTTCAGCCGGACCAAACCCCTTTAAGCCAAGCTTCTTAGAAACAGCAGACCAGGTTCCGGGCATAAACTGATATGCGCCCGCTGCTGCACTGGCTATACCCGGCTTCTTAACTACGGTGTCTGGGTGGCGTGACAGATCCGAAAAAGTGCCGCCACCGAACATAATGTTGTACTGCGGCCCTAAACCTTTACGGTAAGTTCCTTCCGCAAAACTAATGGCCGATAACCACTGTTTTTCTTGCGGAGTTAAAGGTGCCACGGTGTCTTTTTCTTAAGTTTAAACAATCAATCGTTAGTTTTTAGATCCTCGTCGTCAAATAGACTCAGATTAGTATCTACAACGACTCCGACCTCGTGCATAACTGTTTTGTAAGCACGCTCGCGACAAACAAGTTTTAAAACAGTTTGCCACAGATACGCATCACGCTCTTTATTATGTAAGGAATGAGCCTTGGCTCGGATACGCGTCAACACAAACTCATCTTCTAACGTCAAACCACACTGAACGTTACTGTACTCACCTCGTGATTTGCGGGATCCCATGTCAGCGAACCAACTAATTAAAGTCTAGCTTTACTACACCCAACCGTAACAGACAAGGTTTTAAACAAGCCGTAATAATTAGCTGAAATTACACAGAGCGCATAAAATTACCATGCCCGACAGCTCCAGTACCCTGGAGTTAACTTACTCTTCTTTTCATCACAGCTGTGTCTAGATCTAAACGCAGCACGACGTTTAGGATCATCGCTACGATTCTCCATATTGGGGTCGCCGAAGCGGACCAGCCGGACTTTATCTCCCTCCTTAGCTGCCACGGCAAACTCTTTGCCGCTTTGAACGTCTCTTTTTGGTGAGTTATAGTTTTTAAAAACTTCCCCAGCAATCCGAATCATTTGAGTCTTACAGCACCTCTTAATGTTACCAAGCAAAATCTTAAAAACAAATTAGAGAACACAATTAGGTCACGCTCACAGAAGAAATAAAGGTAATATGTAGCCGCCACCCTCTCCTCGCATATCTAATGTCGGAAGGTAAGACCCTGCTCACTATTGCTGAAACCGCCGAACTCCTCAACTGCAGCTCGGGGTTTGTCCGCAAACGTATCGCCTTATCCGAATCCAATCAACCTGGCGGTTGGCCGAAGACTGTATATCTGAACCTCCAACCAAATGGCGCCAAGTCTCTGTACCGCGTGGATAAAGCCGCGCTGCAGGAATATCTGAAAACCTCCTCCAACGCTAAAGTAGAAACTGAAGCCGCTTGCGCGGTGTGATCTATCCAAACTAAGAAAGTGACTTTTTCCGGCTCTTTCAACACAGCGTCGATTCCCTCTGAGGAATCAGTTAACCAGTTAGAAGAGCTGGAACAAGAAACCGAAGGGGCATCTATCCAGGATTTAATCTCTGGATTGGTGTCCCTGTCTTCTTATGTGCATCAGTTGTATGTACAAAGCCACTTAATTCATCTGAACATCGAAGGGCCCCTATTTTTGCCTATCCACGAGTTCCTCAAGGAGCAGTACGAAGCGCATATTGATCAATTTGACACTTTGGCTGAGTTTGTCCGGACGATGGACTTTCTGATGCCGATGTGTCAACGCGGCCTCTTAAATTCTTATAAAGGTTTTAAACACACGAAATCATACGAAGCTAGAGAATCTTTAACTGTTTATCTGAAAAACTTGGAAGCTTGCGGTTTTATGGCTAAAGATTTAGGCAAGCTAGCCAAAGATGTAGAAGCTCCAGATGTCGAGAACTATGCAGCAGATCTGGTGAAGGCTATGTTCAAAGCATCTTGGTTCCTCAAGAGCACGCTCCGCCCTTAAACGAGCAACCAAGTATTTGTCGCTCGGACGTACATACCAGCACTGAAGGAACCCGACGTTTGTATCTGATAAACGAGGGTTCCTGACAAACTAGTTGATACAGCCGGAAGGCCACTAAGAACCACGGTGGCACACTGCACCGCTCCAGAAGCCAAAACAGCACCTGAGGATAAAACAGCTGTTTGCGACTGCAGAGACCCCGACGCAAGAATAGCTCCAGAAGCTAAGACAGCCGTGGACGCGCTAACAGCCGTAGTCGCACTCGTAGCTGTTGTTGCCGTACCAGCAACCGTGGCATAAGCAGACCCGATAGTCTGCCAAGATGCTCCAGTCCAAACTTTAAAAAAGTAATTACCTGTAGAACTGTCTGTCCAGGTTTCGCCAACAGAATTTCCAGCAGCACCTACGGGAGTCGCGTTAGGGGCTGCAGTTCCATATGCAGAGGGTCCAATCTTTCGGAGTGCGCCAGCCGAATCTTCGAAATAAAGACCAGGGTCCGCCGCCCCTACGGACAAAGCAAGTTCGCCGTTCTGTACTACAGATGTATTTGGACGATCAGAAGCTTGACCACTCCGCTTAAGCAGAAGAATACTAGGAGTAGATGTCATTAATACACACCGCCATTTATCAAAGAGGGGAAACCCGCTGGGGGTATCAGCGCACCGTTAAGGTAAGAACCTCCGTCGAGTATGTTAGTCGGTTGTGTTACTAAAACACCATTCTGATACGTGCCGCCATCGTATGTGTTTACCACGAAAGAGGCCGGATCAAAAGGATCGAACTCCGATGTAGTAAACATCTCGAAGCTCGGAGCCTGCAACGTAGAAAAACTAGATAGGCCCCCAGCATTGAGTGTTTTCGTCATCATGTTATACATATCTGGGTACATCATGTGCGTCGGCATATCATCTTTCTTCGGGCTGTAGCGTTCCCACCAAACGAGGTCTTTCTCCCGTTTTAAGAAGTCCGTTTGTTTAGCTAAATTTTTATCGAAGTACTCTCTGTAGTATTCGTTTAATGGTTCATCATTAGGCTGCGGGAGCCACGAACTAGTTACCAACTCTTGATTGTACTTACGTTGTAAGTCCCACATAGCCGCATAAATGTGTTTACACCAGCGCGGCTGATAATAATAAAGATTTGGATCTGAGTAAACACGTTCTGTAATTTTAGGTATGTTGTAGATCTCATTAAGATATATAAAACCAAAAGTGCGAGCAAAACCGGGATTATCTATAGCCGGAACTCGCCTAGTAGCTCCATCAGGACCTGCGTCATAGAAACCAGGATCTATGTTTTGAGTTTTAGTGTATGGATATCGACGCCGGAGAGAAACGTCATAAAGGTTAAAATTCTCACGCGCCAAGAAATCGGGGCACGTGCATTGAGATCGCATTTCAGTAGTCAGATATTCCCCAACAGCCGGAGGCCCCGTGGCAGGAACAGCCAACGTATTGGCATCTACAACGGACCAGCTAGTTTCAGCACTGTGAGACAAAAATAAAGTGTTAAAAATAGGAAGATACGACGGGTTTGCAGGAACTCCGTTTATACCCACAGCGGTAACTGTGTAGTTGTTAAAACCATAAGTCTTTGCTGTTCCGTCTGCGTTAAACCGATTAGAAAGAACTTCACCAGCAAAGAAAGAAATAGGCGCACCAAAATTAGAATTCAAACGAACAGCATAAGTACTTGAGTTATAATCAGTTACAGATGTAATGGAATAACCAAAATTAAGGAAGTTAAAAGAATCCCTAGGTCTAATTCCAACCATGTGCATACGCATGTCCGTACGCGTGGTCGGATACATGAAGCACATCCCAGGTAAGAACACTCCAAAACCTGGAGTACCTGAGACATAATATTTAAAAGAATATGTCAGGCCGCCATAAGCTTCCTGAGAATACATGCTGAGTTCGTAACCACGGCGCCAACGAACCCAAAGAGAGGCGTAATCGTAGTCGCTAACTAAACTAAAATCTTTTGTATTTAGAGCCGGTCTAAACCGACGATCAAAAGACAGAGGTGAGGATAACTCGTTTGTGTTATCCGCCCCTTTTACTGTCTTCGGAAGTTCAACGCCTTTAGCACCCTTTAAAGACCTGAATCCGAAATTATCAGAGCCTTTTTTGCGGGCCACGAATTAATAGAATCCGCCCTGAGCGAAGACTGTAATGCCTGAGGGACTCAGACCGCCCGAAACTGCAGCAGCACCAGTGCCGAGATAGCCCACGGCGAGAATGTAACCTTTCTCAAGGTAGAGGCCTTCACCCTTGCCGATTTGAATGGGTGCAACCAAGTTAGTGTCGCCAGCCTGCGGCACAGGAGCATTAACGGCGAACAATTGTACGCTCTGGGGAATACCCCGTGTGGAACCGCTAAGACCAACTTCAACTCGGCTAACCATCAAAGCGGACGATGTTGATGGAGCCGCTTGGTTGGGCGCGTACACATAGAACCCTAGTTCACATGTACGACGCCCACTATTGTCGGGAAAGCCCTCGTTGCTAACAATCGTGAGATCTTCTACGAGAGCAGCATCTTCCGAAGGGAGATCACCAACCCGAACTAACTGAACCAGATCAGTAAGATTAGGATTAGTAGGATCGCATGTACCAGTAGAGTTGGTAATGCGTGCGCCCCGTAAAAATGGACGATCTATAAGACACGGAGACTTATTAGTACTTGTGGATGACATTAGATGCGAACCAAATTAGTGAATGAGGTTACAGCCGGGGACGTCGACTGGAGTTTCTACATCTAGCTTAATAGAGGTCTGATGTAGGAGGGTTCCTCAGATTCAAGACCGCCGCCAATAGGAGTTGATTCTCCTGTATCTAGTTTAAGAGCTGAGATGAGGCCGGCTTCACGTAGAGCCCGCAAAGCCTTCTCTAAAGAACTTTCTCCAGTTTCTTCCCGGTCTCCAGTCTTATCTTCGTAGTAACCAGAAAGCATTTGACCTGCCATCGGCATACCACGGGCAGCTGCAATTCCGGCACCTAAACCAGCGCCAAGTTTTCCGATTCCTTGAAGAAGAGAACCAAGCTGTTCACCCCAACCTGTTGATTTTGAGGGAGGCTCGGAACCGGCCATGACAGGGCTAGCCTTACCAGGCCCAGCAATGCCGCCGAGAGAAGGCAAAGGCTCATATAGAGCTCGGTTACCTGAAAGATAAGCAGGAAACTCCAGAGAACCTGCAGACTGAAACCGCCCCTGCGGAACAGAAGTCATAGGGTACGGCTGTTTGATTGAAGTTGCGCCAGTGAAGTAATCAGCCACGTGGGTCTCCGATAGGGGGCGATCAACCGAGAGGAACAGTGGGATAACCCCCACCCAGAGGAATCATCCGACCGCCAAGAGGAATCCTGTTAAGAGTCGGACGAACTAAAGGACGAGTCGCGTCCTCAAGATCCGCAGCGCCAGAACTGCGATCAATGACCGCACTACCAGCGGATTCGACGTTACCAACAAAATTATTATTGGAGTTATCCCCCATCTGAGCTCCAACGGTCATCCCTTGTGCTTGAGGCGTCTGCTGAGAAAGATCAGGACGAGCCTTAGCACGCTGAATCATCTCGTAAGCCAGCGTGGGATTGGCGGCCGCCCAAGTCGGAGTTTGCGGAGCCGCACCAGGAATCATGGAAGCTTCTCGAGTTAGTTGAGCGCGAACTTCGGGCTGCGTTGCGTACGCTTCCCTAGCTTTATAGTAGTCAGCAATCTTAGAGAATTCTCCAGGAGTTTTAGGGACACCAGCTAAGGCGTTGGCACGAGCTTGACGATAGTTACTTTCTTGGTCATCCTGTGCAACCACCACTTGTCCACTGCCTGTTTGACCAACAACGGAGCGCCCACGGCTAGTAGAACCCATGGGAGGAGAAACACGACCGCCAGGTAATACAGAAGAATCAGCTTTACCTGAATCTCGCGAATCAAACTTACTAATCGAGGAGGGAACCTGACCCGGAGGATAAAGCTGTTCATCCGTTAAACGCAAAGAAGGATCAGATTCTTTTTCGCGAAGTAAAGGAATGCCGGCAGCAAGACCAACAGCACCTGCACCACCTGCAATAGCTGCTAGTTGAGCAGGACTTAAACCAGAACGAGAAGAAATGGCTGAAAGATTCTGAGTGGCGGAAGGAACAGCTCCTCGTTGAGCGGCTTCCGGAAGATCGCGAATAATCCGGAATTCAGCGTCTATGAATTCAGGAGCTGTTTCCCGAGCAGTCCGAAGTGCCACGCCGCCTGCGGGAGATGGAATTAAAGCTCCACCAGGGCCACCAGGAATAGAACCCGCCGGAGTAGCGGGCGGAACAAGTCCAGAATCTCCAACAGCGGTTGTAACAGGACGCGTATCAGGAACTGCAGCCAGCTTCCGAGAAGTATTTAGATACGCCAAATAATCCGTTCCTTTAGGACCGGTAATATTTTTTAGAGCTTCCCCTGCAGGAACCCCATATTCGTTTGCTAGGTCGTCAGCTAAGCGGGCTAAACTATCGACAGTTCCCGGTTGCAGAGTCTTAAGCAGACCCAGCGTTTCGGAATCAGCTTCCCGAACAGATACGGGAAGTGCCATGGGGCCCCATTCCGGGCGCGGAGCTACATAAGGACCTGAATAACTAAACTCAGGAACCGGTGCAGCATCTAACCTAAGCTGACCAGGAACTTCGCCAAAACGAGGAACCCTGGGGGCATCAACCGCGCGGGGTCGCGAAAGATTTTGAAGAGTCTCTTTATTGCGGAGCGTCGGCCTAGGAACAGAACTGGTAACCGGACGACCGGTCTGAGTGCGCAGAGGGAGGTTTAATTGCGTGGCTTCTTGAGCTTTTGTTGGAATAGGACCAGCTTTTGGGGCTGGGCCGCCATATAACAACTTCTGTTTGGCAGCGTCACCTAACAGACCAGATTTTCCAGCTTGCTCGAAGGTGCGCAGAAGTTGACCAACGCCACCAGAGACAGCTTCAGGAAGGGCCTGAATTTGGCGAGCAGCTGCGGGATTATTGATCAGATTCAATACAGCCCTAAGCCCTTCGCCGTAATTTTCTAGGCCCATGAATTTATACCAGTCTTTAATAAATATAGCGTTTATCGCCAGTTTGCGTAAAAATACAGCCTATCGGCACGAGAGACGTCAGGCGGTCCAGGTATTGCTTGAATGAATTCACCGCCGCTGCGCTCGAACCGATAACGAGCTGCCACGGGGTCTCTGTAGTTGGGTATATACAGCATGTGCGCTAAACGATCACACTCGTATAAGTAGTTCTCTCGCCAAATCTTGGCTGTTTCTCGTTTATCTTGAATATTAATAGAACGACTAACATCACCTAAAATAGTTTCTTGTCGGCTCGTAGCCCTTCCAGTTGCTAATTCCGTCAGACGTTCAGCTTCTTCACAGCGTTCGACCTGCTGTACGATTTTATCAAAATAGTATTCACTAGGAATGCTGTTACATGCTTCAATGAGCCGGGCGTAATCACCTGCAGGTACAGTAGCTATATTATACCCTAAATGATATGAAACTCTACTAAAGTTAAAGTCATCTAGTTTATATCCAAAAACCTGTGCGGGGTTTCTGGTTATTTGATTTATAGCTGCGTATATTACTTCTCGCTTAGTTGCATCTGTTGTCGTAGCTTGAAATACGACACCCTGCTGAGCAAGATATGATTGAATCTGCTCTAATTCCTGCGTAGTTAATTGCGCCATTACCCAGCAGGGCGATTACTTAACTTTATTCTACGTACACATTTCCATTTTCCAGGACCGAGTCCCAATCAACTTGATTAATAGCTTTTAGCTGATCCAACTTGCTAAAACGCTCTCCAGGGAGACTTTGCTGAAGTTCTTTAATTTGAATTGCAGTTTTGAGTCCGACCCCCTTGAGGATCTGAGTCAAAAGCTCTGGAGTTGCTGAATTGATATTGACTCGATTAAAAGCTTGAACTTCAGGCTTAACGATCTGACGCCCACGCCGTTGTTTAGGTTTGTCACCGGCTTCTTCTTTTTCTTTAAGTTCTTCGAGAATTTGGCTTTTGTGAGCAAAAAAGACCTTACCGGTCGTATAGGACCGGACCATGAAATATTCGCCTTCGTCGTGGCTATTTAAGACTTCAATTTTTACACCATTAGGTTTAAAAGTGAACTCTTTGATCTGGGTCGCAGTCATTATGTAAACAGGATCTGTGTGTATATTACAGTAGGATGTCAATAGGGTGTGTCAACCCACGCTGATGGATTTCTCCTTCCAGGTCCCGAAGTTTCTTCAGAAGGGGGCGCGAGCTATCCCTTTTGTCGGAGACCTAATAAATATGGTTGGAGAATATTCTGCGAACCGAAAAGCCGGTTTAACTAAAGAGGCTGCAGCACGAAGAGCAGTCGCTGTGGGAGGAGCCGGTATTGCCGCATCAGCCGCATTTCCAGCTGATGTGCCTACTTACGCCCCTGGAGTTGTTCGAGCATCTGCGGCAGCTCAAACCGGATCTCCTGACGTTCGCCGATCTTACGAGTTGATGCGGGGCTTAGGAGTGGCAGCCCCTCCAACTCCCGCAGCTCTGGAAGCTACAGCAAGAATGTTAGATAAGGTAAACCCAGAAGCTTGGGCAAGGCGCGCTGTGGATGCCCTAGACCCCGAAACAGGTTCTACAGTATTCAGTTTAAATCCAGACGAAAGATTAGAGCAAATTAAATCCAGATTATTAGGAGATAAAATAACAGAAATTTTAAACAAAAAATAAAAACATTAAAAAAGCCCCTCCGAAGAGGGGCTCAGTTTTGTATCCCGACCGTCAGGAAGGACTGGTCGAGGTGTACACGTTGGACTCGATGATACCGGCAGGCTGCAGAGCCAGATCGGAACGCTGAGGCGCTTCGTCGGGAACCATCCAGCACACTTCGCAGATAGCGAGTGCTTTGTCCTTGCCGCTGAGACGACCGGCACGAGCACGAGGATCGTACACACCGGAAGCTTGAGCAAGACCAGAAGCAGCAGCGCCGCCCAGGTTGCCCACGGAGAACAGCTTGAACGTGGTATCTGCAGTAACAACGTGAGCGTTCGCCATGTTCCAGGCATTGCTGGAGTTGAACGAACCGTTCTCGATGCGACTGTTAGAGCCCACCACGGTGGCAAAGAAGCCACTAGGAGTTGGGGTGGTGCGGAGACCCACGCCGACAGCAGGGCCGAGACCCAAGGTCGGGGTAGCAGAACCACCACCAACACCGCTGGACACCACATCACCGCCGTCAACACGGAGGCTCAGACGGTAAACATAAGCACCCGAAGGCACAGTGATACCGTTGGTGATGTCGGCGCGGACATCCTTATAGGCATCGGGCGAAGGAATGATTACGTTAGCGTTGGTGAACGCTACGTTATCGTTGTTCAGGCCAGAGCCATAAGGAGTGGTGTAGTAATCCAGCTGATTACTGGTGCCCAGAGCCTGGTAAGACAGGTCAACATAGCCAATAGCTTGTTGCGCAATCCAACCGGGACGGGCGATAACGCCCACGGGGCCGCCAACGGGCTGGTTGGTCAGCGTCTCGCTAGTTCCGTTCTCATTGAGATAAGTAACGGACTTAGGGTCGTGCCAATAACGCAGGACGTTGGTGTAGTTACCAGGATAAATCTTGGCAACCGAGATCTGATTAGGGTTGATAGCCATCGTTAGTTACCTCCTCAGGCGTTAAAGGAGTAAGCGATGGTGGCGAAATCAGCATTCAGAAGTTCGAAACCTGCGTACAGGCTCCAAATCATCATGATGAAACGGCTGAAGTCGTCGTTGTTGTTCAGCAGAACCTGAGCATTGTTACCGCCGATGCCGACGCCAACGCTCTGGGGACCGAAGAACATACCAATTGCAGCTTCATAAGAAGCGGCGGAACCACCGATAGTTGCAGTCTGAGACTGCGAGGGCATGTTGGTGGATTCGAAGAAGCGTCACACTATTACCCCAAAGGCTCTTTATCCCTTGGTTCTACCGGTTCAGGTTCGGCCCGGTAGGTTAGAGTACATCTTAAACCTCTTGTTTTTGACGGTTATGCCGAAGATAAAATTCCAGCTAACTCCAGCCGAATTAGAAGAACTAGCCTCACACAAATCAGATCACGAAATAGGTGAACTTACTGGTGTTCGGCACGGAACTGTTCGATATCACCGGATAAAGAACAATATTCCGTCTTTTACCCAACAGACCGGAAACATGAAAATGCGGTCTGACGGAACAACTCAAAGGAGAGGAACACACTCGAAAGAAAGCTCAGACTCCTTAGTTGTTGATTACTTCGACACAATCGACTCTCCTGAAAAAGCTTACTGGATAGGTGTTTTAGCTACTGACGGATGCGTCAGCGAGAACAGCCGTATAAGTTTATCTCAAACCATAAATGATGCTGTTTTAGTAGAACGGTTCGCAGCCACGATGGGTGCTCAACAATTCCTCACGACGAAGGTAATACAGAGCTCGGGTTTACTTAGTAAATCCAAACAATCCACTATGAGGATCTGTAGGTTTACGAGCAAAAAAGTAGCTCTAAGTTTAGGAAAACAAAGCATAACACACAGAAAAACTCATACTTTAGAGGTATCTGAGTGTGCTTACGTATTTCCTGAAGCGTACCTTCTGGGGTGCCTAGATGGAGACGGATCTGTCGGGAAGATAAACTTCCACTTCAGCAGCGCTTCTGAAAAATGGATAGATCAGGCAAATAACCTTATCCACGTTATGACAGGAGAAAAGCTGCAGAAATACCGCCGGGTATCCAGAGACACCGGAAGAGGTGTATTCGTTCTACAAGGAGTGAGAAACAACGTTGGAGTTCTTAAAAGAATCTACAGCGTAGCCTCCGAGTGTCCTTGTTTAAACAGAAAATTATCCAGGTTTGAAACTTACTGGCTTCTTAAAACAGCAAGCTACTGGAAAGACAAGGTGGGCTCCAGGGCGTTCGTGGATCCATTACCGTCCGGTCTGGACTCGGGATCTACTCGTTGAACCTTTTACTCATTCCTGAGCAACTTGGCTGCTGATTAGCTTACTTATCTCTTTTTAAGCATTCACGTCTGCCATCGCTGGCTCCGTTGTAGCGAGATAAGCTCCGAAAAGCCTTCCAGCAATTAACCCTGTTTAAACTGCTGATTACGCAGCAGCGGGGCAAGCTTCGTTTACCCCTTCAAACACAAAGCCTGTCGGCATGATGGGTTCGCCTGCCACGAAAGTGGCTTGGCCGAAACCTTGGCCCATGTAGATGGCAGCGTTAGGCTGCATCGAAGACATGAGCGGGTTGATCTGCCCATTGCCGGGATAACGAGCAACTTCACGGAAGTCGCTGTTTTGGCGAAGGTGCAGCAAGAAGGTAGGATCGCAAACGCAGCGATAGAACCCGTCTTGGTACGTGGGCACGTTCCGCTTGCGGAGGCTCTTGACCACACGCAGCAGGTCGTCCTTGACGTCGAACTTGGCTTGTTCGGCGTTGCTGTAGGTTAAAGCACCAACAGCAAGATCACCAGGGTAGTAGTAACCACCCTGAGAGTCAGAAGACTGACCCTTAGAAACCGCTTTCAGGAGTTCATTGATGAACACCCGATCCGTAGTGTTATCCCAGTGACAGTTTAATCACTGGTTCTTACGGTTTACCATCCCGTAAGTCCAGATTATATCATCATCTAGTCACAACAACTCCAGTTTAAACTCCTGCTTACTGGCGTTCACTGAAGATGGGACTAGAGCCCGGCGCTCGTGGGGGCATTACCGTCCGGTCTGGACTCGGCCCCTAATCGTTACACCTTCCACGCGGTTCCCCACATGGCTTGGCTCGGGATTCCCCTTTATTTAAGGAGGGGTTCCCCGAATTCACCGGGTTATTGCCTATTGCTCACGCAATAGCGGCGCAATTCTGTTCACGCCAGCGGCGATAATCATCAAGGAGCGTAAGAGAGCCAATAGATTGATGGAAAGCAGTCAGATTACCTGTATCCAACAGTAAACGTTGGGCGGTAATCAGTGTCTCGCGAGCAATCTTAAAAGTACTAGGCTGTGTAGGATCACTAGGATCTGCGGGACCCGTGTACTCCCGAAGCGTCACAAGGACTTTATCCTTTACGATGTTCCTGCTGTTTGCAGTACCAATGGTCTGCTCAGCAGTACGCTCGCGTGACTCCTTGCTACCGGGATTACCCCAGAAGCGATATCTGTCCAGCTGCACAGTTTGGCCTGGTTGTTTACTAAAATCGTGAACAACTACAGGCTCAGCAGCCATCTCTACAACGTACGCAGGCAGTTTGTTATCCTGGAAGCTCTTTATCTTCCAGC
>Ga0208644_1001597_pt1 | contig 18801 bp, 24 predicted proteins | sample VirMetDEL_Nov_18_FD_184517 | JGI IMG/M metagenome (GOLD analysis project Ga0208644, IMG submission 184517) | Aqueous microbial communities from the Delaware River and Bay under freshwater to marine salinity gradient to study organic matter... | ecosystem: Environmental > Aquatic > Marine >... | reverse complement strand
ACATCATTCTGCCATCTGATGTTTATACTGACACTGAAGGTAAACTAAGCAACAACCGTTTGGTTGATATTGAGTTGATGTCGTCCTCTGGGACCCGTAATATCGAAATCGACCCCATTGTTCGTCGTTATCAGCATGACATTGCTCGTAGTGTCCTTTCTGAGTTTCTTCTTCTTGGATCGCAGGGTGGTTCCTATGCCCTCTCCAAGTCGAAGACAGACCTGTTCCTCCGTGCGCTTGAGAGTTATATCCAAGCAATCGTAGATGTTCTCAACAAACAGTTGGTTGAACGTCTCTGGGAGTTGAACGGTCTGAACTATGACCTGATGCCAACTATTGAAGCTGGCGATGTTGCTCCGCATGATCTTCGTGAGATTGCAGCCTTTCTTCGCAATCTTAATGGTGCGAATATCGACGTTAGTAATCATCCTGAAGTCATTAGTGACCTTATGGCAATTGCTGAACTTAATTACGATCCAGAATTGAACACTGGAAAACAAACCAACCCACAGGAAACTGAATAATGGCTACTCTTAATGACCGAGTGTTCGACAACGGCCTGACCGTTCTGGACACAGAAGCTAACGCTATCCACATTACTTCGCAAGAAGCTACTACCTACGCTAACGCTACTTCCACCTACACTCTGGGCAACAGCACTTCTCTGTCGATTGGCGCACCGCAAGATCGCACTGGTGGTGGTCGTGAAGTTGTTGTGGCAGCTATCTCTGATGGTTCGGTAACTGGCACTGGCACTGCGACCCACTATGCGATTGTTGATACGGCTAACTCCCGCCTGCTGGCAACTGGCTCTCTGTCGGCCTCGCAGTCTGTCACTTCTGGTAACACGTTCACGCTGTCGTCTGTGACGATTGGCATCCCTGATCCTGCATAATAGGTGAACCATGACTAAACTCGTCAACCGTGCTAAAATGACCACCGCCAGCACTGGCACTGGAAGCCCAATCACGCTTGGGTCAGCGGTTGACGGGTATCAGACTTTCGCTGCCGCTGGTGTAGCTAACTCTGATGTGGTTCGCTACGTCATCGAGGACGGTGATGCTTGGGAGATTGGTCTTGGCACTTACTCTTCCGGCACTCTTACCCGTGTGCTAGATGAGAGTTCGACTGGCTCTCTGCTGAACCTGTCTGGCAGTGCTGTCGTGTATGTAACGGCTGCCGCTGAGGACATCGTCCAGCCGTCTGACTTGGCTACTGTCGCCACGACTGGCGCATACAGCGACCTGTCTGGCCTGCCGACTATCCCTGCTGCTTACACCAACTCTGACGTTGACACCCACCTGAACACTGGCACGGCTTCGTCTGGCGAGGTTTTGTCGTGGACTGGCTCGGACTATGATTGGGTTGCTGTAAGCGGTGGGGCCGCTGACATTGATGGGTTGTCGGACGGCTGGACAAATAGCACAAGCGTTGGGTTGGGCACTAATGCCCTGACACAAAGTGGCACGTCTGCAAACAATACTGCTGTTGGTTACAATAGCCAGCAATACACTTTTACAGGGGTTGGAAACACCTCCATTGGCGTAGACTCCTTAAACGGGCCAGACTTCTCTAACTATAACTCTGCTGTGGGGTATCGCTCACTTTACTGGAACAACGGCGATTATAATATTGGCATTGGGGCGTATGCGCTATACGGATCAATAGTTTCTTTTCTGAATGGTGATCACAATATCGGCATCGGCTACCAGACGGGTTATGACCTAGATACAGGGTCTCACAATTTTCTTGGAGGCCATCAGGCAGGCGCTAACCTGACCACAGGCTCCAACAACGTGGCCCTCGGAAATGGTGCATTGGATGCTGCTACCACGGCTGGTGAAAACGTAGCAATCGGGAGCGCCGCTGGCGGTTCCCTTACTGGTGCTACTGAAAATACTTACGTTGGCGGCAAGGCTGGGTCTAAGATTACTGGCAGCAATAACACAGCTGTAGGATACTTCGCTTTATATGGGGGGACGTCTCCAAGCACTTTGCAATCTACAGCTATTGGATACCTTGCAGGCTATCGTATCACTAGCGGGATACGCAATACGTTTCTTGGCGCTGTGGCTGGCTATGATGCCACTACTGGTATCACTACTGGCTCAAACAACACACTTGTCGGGTATTCTGCCCAAGCATCATCCGCCACAGTCTCTAACGAAATCACGCTAGGCGATGCTAACATCACTCGGTTCCGTATTCCCGCCGCTGGCATCGACAACACCAGTGCAGCCCTCTCAGGCACCACTCCATCGGTGAACGTAGGCGCACGGGACACTTACACGCTGACGACCTCTGGCAACACCACGTTTACCTTCACGGGCGCTCCGTCGTCTGGTCAGGTCGGCACGTTCAGCCTCATCATCACTGCTGGTGGCACTCACACGCTGACATGGCCTGCCTCGGTTGACTGGGCTGGTGGCACGGCTCCTGATGCACCTGCAAGCGGTGAGAAGGACATCTACACCTTTATGACAGTGGACGGAGGCACGACTTGGTATGGCTTCCTCGCTGGGGATGCGATGGCATGATTACTTCGTCGCAAAAGCTGTTGATGGCTCGGGCGGGGGTTTCGGCTGGCGTTCCAGACGTAACATTCGTTGGGTATGACTATAATGTATCTTCGGGTGGAACCCTTACGCTTTCTGCATATAGCGGTATGCAAGTCGGGGATATGTTGATTTATGTTTGGAACGGTAGAAACGGTAACACCGATAGGATTGCAGAGCCTTCTGGCTATACCTTTATAACTGGAACAGGTTCCTCTGATAATCACCCGACTACTTATACAAACTACAAGATTGCAGCCTCTGGAGATTTAACAGCATCTGAGACATATACAACAAGCGGGGAAGACTTCTCAATTACTCGCATGTTGTTCCGTGGTGCATCTGAAATTGGTTTTGTCGGGACAATGGATCGTGTTGGGACAGGCACTTCAAACCCAAGTGCAACAGCAGGATCGTTAACAGAAAGTTCTGACTACATAGCGATATTCCTCAGCGGTCGCTCTTCAAGTGGAACATTGATTGACACTACGCAAGGTGCGCCAACTTCACTTACATCGATTGTAACTGAACAAGGCACTGGAAAATATGCGACCATTGTTACTGCGGACAATTACTCCGCAGGGGCATCTACGGGGACGCAAACTTTTTATAAAAACACATCAAGTTATAGCCTTGCCTTGACTGCTGGTGGTTTCTGTATCATCGGCCAACTTGTTCCATAACAGGAGACAACCTAAATGCACCTGAAACTCACAAACGGCACCCCAGCCACATACACACTGGGACAACTGCGCCGTGATAATCCGCAGACCAGCTTCCCTAAGCTGATCCCTGACGAACTTCTGGCAAGCTATGACGTGTATCCCTACACTCGACCAAAGCCAGATCAATACGACAGTCTCGCATGGCGTCTGATCGACGACGAGTTTGTCAACGTCAACGGTGCATGGATACTTCCGTATAAGCTGGAGGCTCTGCCCCTAGATCAAGCTGAACGCAACATCCGCTCCCTCCGTGATGACCTCCTGCAAGAGACCGACTGGATCGTGATCAAGTCATACGAACGTGGTCAGAACATCCCAGCAGAATGGGAACTGTATCGGCAGGCACTTCGTGATATAACTGCACAATCAGGCTTCCCGTATGAAGTCACTTGGCCCACTAAACCTTGAGGTCTGACATGGAAGATCAACTGACACCTGAACGCATCGCAAAGCACTACTCGGCCTGTCTCGACAGCGTGTGGGTTATCAACGATGCAATCGCCAATCCTGATAAGTATGCAGGTGACGACACGGTGATCCAGCGCAATGTGCAGCACCTCGAAGGTATGCGTAGTGCTGACTTCTGGACCACTGAAGACATGGCACCGATTGATGCTGCTATCGCTGCTGGGAATGCTGCTATCGTAGGATAAGTAAATGCTCGGATTTTCGCCCCTCTCTTCCGCTCCTCTGGCTGATGATGGGGCGATTATCGTCTACCTGATTAACGCTGACGGGATTGTCACTGGTCAGGTTATTGTTGGCGCTTCTAGCATCACCCAGCAGCATTCTCTGTCGTTGGTTGGTGTCACTGCTGGTCAACCAACTGTTGGTGCTTCTAGCATCAGCCAAGAGCATGATCTTACGCTTACAGCTATAGCGACAGGATCACCTACAGTTGGTGCTTCTAGCATTAGCCAAGAGCATGATCTTACGCTTACAGCTATAGCGACAGGATCACCTACAGTTGGCTCTGGCACGGTCACGCAAGAGCATAGCCTGTCCGGTGTTGGCATCACTGCTGGCACACCTACGGTGGGTGCTTCTGACATTGCTCAGGACCACAGCCTTACGATTGCAGGCATCACCACAGGAAATCCCACCGTCCCATCTATTACGATGGCGGAAGATGAAACCTTCCTCGCTGATCCTATTACGACTGGTCAGCCTACTGTTGGCTCCTCGACCATCAATCAAGAGCATGGCCTGACAGCAGACAGCTTGACGGCAGGATCGCCTGTTGTTCTGTCGTCAACTATTGTTCAGGATCACGATCTAGCATCAACAGATATCACGTCTGGTCAGCCTATCGTTGGTCAGCCTTCGGTGATCGAAGCAACTGGCCTGACAGCCGATAGCATCCTGACAGGATCGCCCACTGTTGGCTCTTCCAGCATCACGCAAGAGCATGTGATCCTTGGCGATGATGTGACCTCTGGTCAGCCTGTCGTTCCGTCTATCACGATGGCGGAAGATGAAACCTTCCTCGCTGATCCGATTGTTGCGGGTAGCCCGACTATTGGCTCTCCTGATTTTACGCAAGATCATTCCCTAATTCCCGTAAACATTTCTACGGGACAGCCTGTAGTCACTGCTTCTACAGTGGCTCAAGGCCACGTTCTTGTCGCTGCTAATATTACTACCGCACCACCTACTGTCGGAACGACAACTGCTACAATAGTGGAAGTGCTTGTCGCAGATAATATTGTATCTGGGCAACCTGCTGTTGGTGAGGCTTCTATTAGCGGAGTAAACACACTTATTGGTGTTGATATTACGACACAGAGGGCTGTTGTTGGTGCAAGCACACTTACTGTTATCTTCCACTTCAATGGGGACTCCATCGTAACAGGAAGCCCAACAGTCGGTGTAGTTTATATCAATGCTTCTAGACGTAGGGTTGTCTCTATCGAAGGTGATAGCACAACTTCGGTGGATATGGCAGAACTCTACAATGATGTAGAACTTACTGACCATAACTACGCTAATGTTACAGACAACCAAAACGGTGTAGTGATCCTTGGTGATTACAACTACGCAGACTACAACAACGAATATAATAGGGTTGCATAATGGCTTTCAGTATTAAACAAAATGATACCTCCCCTTCCCTACAAGCAACCCTTAAAGACGCTTCTCAGACGGCAGTAAATCTTACTGGTGCTACTGTAATGTTCCACATGAAGTCTGTTGACGGGACGATCAAGGTTGACGCTGAGATGACAATCACCAATGCCGAAGGTGGTGTCGTCCAATACGACTGGCAGACTGGTGATACAGACACGGTAGGAACTTACTACGTTGAGTTTGAAGTTACATATTCTGACCTTTCTGTAGAGACCTTTCCTAACAATGGCAACAAGGTTGTTACGGTAGTCAAGGAACTGAACTAATGCAGGGGCGTAGTGGTAACTGGGCAAGACGCCTGTACGAAATACCAGATGCTAGGTTAGTTCAAGCTGAACGTGAGGTCTATAATCAATATGGTGTAGAAGTCTCTATTGATGCTAAAGCTAAAAGCCTACTACGATTTGGTCGTAATAACGATATAGGTCTCACACGAGAAACTGTCTGGACCCTTGGTGGTAATGAAAACTACCTAAACGACAATCTGATTACTCACATATCTTCTAGCTCTGCCCTTGATAACCAACTAATCCGGTTGGAATGTCATACGGTAGATGCAAATGGTGATTTCACTTTTGTCGTTCAGACTGCCCAATTAAATGGTCAGAATAAGGTAGCACTTACTACCCCAGTGGCTCGTGTCTCTATGGCTACCAATTCTAATAGTCACAACCTTATCGGTGCAGTCTACGTCTACGAGGATACCACTATTTCCGCTGGTGTCCCCACAGACCTGACTAAGGCACACATTCAAATCCCCGCTGGTTCTAATCAGTCATTCAAAGCAGCTACCACATTCGACAGTGAGACATACGCTTTTGTTACTCAGGGGTTTGGTGGTGTGGGCAATAAGCAGACAGCTAATATTGAGTTTGAGTTGGAAGTAAGACCAAAGGGTGGTGTCTTCACGCAAGGTGCAGCTATCGTCGCTGGTTCTAGTTCTGGTAACTTCAACGTAACCCTTGATCCTGTAGCTATCGTTCCAGCAAATGCTGACCTTCGTGTTACTTGTATCTCTGATAACGCTGGTGCTGATGCTTTCGTAAACTTTAACCTCTATATGGCAAAGGTAGTTTAACATGCCCTACTCGTCAACAAGTGACCTACCAAAAGCTGTTAGGGACAAAATCAAAGACCCAAAGAAACTTCGTCAATGGATGCATGTGTTCAATAGCATGATTGCCGAGGGTCGTTCTGAGAGTGCTGCTATGGCTGGGGCTTGGTCTCAAGTAAAGAAGGCACAATATGCTGCCGACATATTCACTACTGAGATGGAAGCTCGTTCCCGTAGTATGGACATGGGTCTTGGTGGTGAAATTCATGTCACTGACTACAACGAACAAGCAGTGTATATGCCAGCAGCCTCGGAGGAAGCCTATATGGACTTCTACAGGCAGCAAGCTGATCTTCCGCTAGGGGAACCTGAAGAAGAGGAAGAAGATACCTCAGTGGACCGCATAGAGGCTCTCAGGGCTATTGTGGCAGAGGTGCTAAAGGAAGACTTACAGAAGGCAGAATATCAGGGTGAGAAAGTTACTCTGAATAAGCCACGCCGTATCCAAGGTGGAAACAAGAAGTTCGAAGTTTTCGTTCAGGATGGCGACAAAATAAAACGAGTAACATTCGGTGATCCTAACATGGAAATCCGGCGGGATAACCCGAAAGCTCGTGCTAATTTCCGTTCCCGACATTCTTGTGACACAGCTACTGATAAGACATCTGCTCGTTACTGGTCTTGTCGTATGTGGGAAGCAGATACTTCGGTGGGTGATATGACAAAACATATTGAAGGTAAAATCCTTAAGGCAGACGACGAACAGCGTATGGTATATGGCTGGGCATCCGTTGTTACCGAGAAGGGTGAACCTGTTGTTGATCGTCAGGGTGATGTTATTGAAGCAGACACTCTCGTCAAAGCAGTAAACGATTTTATGGAGCATGTGCGTGTCGGTAAGGCTATGCACACAGGGGAACAAGTGGGTGTCGTTGTTCACTCCCTTCCCATCACTAAAGAGATTGGTGATGCTCTAGGTATTCAGTCTGACCGTGAGGGCTGGGTTGTAGCTTATAAAGTCTACGACGATGCAGTCTGGAATATGGTTAAGTCTGGTGAATTGGCCGCATTTAGCATTGGCGGTCGTGCAGTAAAGGAAGATTACAATGGCTAATCTACTTAAAAACCTCATGCTTGATGAACTGTCCCTTGTGGACCGTCCTGCCAATGCTCAGGCAATGGTAAGCCTCTTTAAGCGTGATGACTCCCAAGAGGACGTTATGAACGAACAAGAACAAATTGAAGAAGTCGAAGTCACCGAAAAGATGGATGATTGCCCCGACTGCACCGCTGAGAAGATGTGTGCAACTCATGAGGCTAAGAAATCTGACGATGAAGTGACCGAGAAGTCGGAAGAAATTACTGAAGTAGTAGTAGACGTTGAAGCCCTCAAGGCTGATGTTGAAAAACTTCGTAAAGAAAATGAGCAACTCCGCAAGGGTCTCATTGAAAATGGTTTCGTTATTAAAGCTGATGCTATCGAAAAGAAAGCAGAAGTCGAGATGATCGAAGTTGAGGGTGAGATGGTTAGTAAATCTGACATCCCTGCCCCCGTTTTGAAGGCCCTTGAAGCTGCAAAGCTAGAGAAGGCTGACATTGAATTGACCAAACGTGCATCGGAAGCTCTCCCGCACTTTGATCTCAACACTGCTAAATCGCTGGTTAAGTCGTTTGGTAACGACGAAGCGATTATGGCGGCACTGCTTGCTGCTGATAAGGCTTTTGAAGCTGCAATGCAAGAGTTTGGTAAGTCGGACGTTGATGGTGAGTTTGCTACCGCAGCCGACAAGCTGGATGCTCTGGTTAAGTCTTACATGCAAGACAATCAACTTAAAAAGAGTGAATATGCTAAGGCTTATGCTGCTGTGGCAAAGACCGAAGAAGGCAAGGCTCTTATCAACAAGTCCTATAAAGGAGAATAATTATGGCTGTAATGCAGTCCCGTGATACTCGTACTGAAATTGCTGGCGTGGACCTCTCGTCGGCTCAATTTAAATTTGTAACCCTTGAGTCCGATGGTTTTGTTGACCTCGCAAACTCGGCTGGTGAACAGTGCTATGGCGTTTGCATCGTCGGCGCTGCTGCTGGTAAGGCTGTCACCGTAGTCCGTAGTGGCTCGGTCATGGTAGAAGCTGGTGGCACGATTGCTGCTGGTGCTGCTGTCCAAGCTGACGCAGATGGCAACGCTCTTACCGCTGCTTCTGGTGATGTCGTTATGGGCTATGCTAAAGAAGCTGGTGTTGATGGTCAGATCATTGAGATCGAACTCATCACTGGCGGCAATATTGTTGCCTAATAGTAACCAGCATTAAAATAAGGATTTTATAATATGCCTATGCTGACCCCTTCTGCTGTTCATGTAGATCAGCCGCTTACTAACCTTACGCTGGCTTATGTTCAAGACCAGTCGAACTTCATCGCTGACAAAGTGTTCCCCACTGTTGGTGTTAATAAGCAGTCCGACAAGTATTACATCTATGACCGTGCGGGCATGAACCGTGGTGGCGAACGCCAGCCGCTTGCTCCCCGTACCGAAGTTAAGCGTATCGGTCTCTCGGTTTCGACCGACAGCTACTACGCTGATGTTTTCGGTCTTGGTATGGACTTTGATGACCAGACCATCGCCAATGAAGATGCCGCTCTGGAAATCCGTGCCGCTGGCGCACAGACCCTCATCACCAACCTGCTGATCGACCGTGAAATCGACTTCGCTAACACGTTCTTCTCGGCTTCGGTTTGGAACACTGAATACACTGGTGTTGCTAACGCTGATAACGACACTGCCGCTGAAGTCACTCAGTGGTCGGATTACACTAACGCTACTCCGATTACTGACGTTACCATTGCTCGTCGTGCAATGCAACTCAAGTCGGGCGGCTATAAGCCGAACACGATGGTTGTTGGTAAGGAAGTCCGTGACATCCTGATTAACCATCCTGACATTCTTGCCCGTCTGAACGGTGGTGCAACTGTCTCGAACACTGCCCTCATCACCAATGCCAAACTGGCTGAAATCTTTGAAGTAGAAAACTTCTACGTCATGGAAGCTGTCCAGAACTCGGCTGCTGAAGGTCTGGCAGAATCGAATGCCTTCATCGGTGGTAAGTCGGCTCTTCTGACCTACACCCCCTCGTCGGCTGGTCTGATGACCCCCGCCGCTGGTCTTACCTTCGCTTGGAACAACCTGCAAGGCGTCCAGAACCTCGGTATCACTGTCGAGTCGTTCTCGGATGATGCTCTGCGCCGTGTTGGTGTTGCTGAACACATTCAGGCTAAGATGGCATACGACATGAAAGTTGTCGGTGCTGACCTCGGTGTCTTCTTCAAGACCATCGTTGCCTAATTAAACTTTCGGGGGGTATCCTTTAATAAGGGTATCCCCCAATTAAAACATAGGAAATCCCCGACATGACACACCCGAAGTATCTTGGCTGGCAGATTGACTGGCCAGTTTTTGTAAAAATCCCCTTCAGTGATTATGAGAAGGGTGAGCATTTTGATTGGCTAACAAAAGATGTTGCTCCTGAACGTGTAGCTCAGTTGTATGCAACAGGCCATATCTACCACAATAAAGAATTTGAAAAAGAAGTTAAGGTTGGTGACCGACTAGAAGAACTAGATGGCTCTCAACTTGAAAGTCTTGTGCGTCTTCTTAACGTAGAAGTCAAAGGTAGGACTAATTCTATCAACGAGTTTAACGCTAAGAAGTGTAAGCAATCCAAGATTGACAGTAAGCAACGTGGCCTTCTCCGTAGCTTCCTTCGTAATAACCGATGGATTGAGGACAAGTTCTTTGAAATCCGTGATGGTATTCTAAACTAAGATAAGGACGACCAATGGCTTGGAGTTATGATCCCTCGAACTTGACGACTGACACCACCTCTGGTCGTCTCAACACTGTGCGGCTTTTGTTGGGTGACACTGAGACTTTAGACCAACAGGTTCAGGACGAAGAGGTCATCTTTGCCCTTGGTCAGTCCAACAATAACATCTATTATGCGGCTGCTTGGTTAGCTCGTACTATCGCCTCTCAATACTCTCGTAAGGTTAATACTTCGCTTGATGGTGCTTTGAGTGCCGACTATTCTGATCTACAGAAGCACTACACAGCCTTAGCTGAGAACCTAGAGTATCAGGGTAAGAAGACGGGTGCTTCTCTTGGTGTGGTCGCTGGTGGTATTACCAAAGCTGGCATCACTACCGTCCGTGAGAACACTAATCGTGTAGAAGGCTCCTTCCGCAGAGACCGTTTCCGTAATCCTCCGAGTTATGAAACCCCTGAATACGAATAGGGAGTAGGCTATGTCCTTTCGGTCCTTCGATCTATATAACCTACTTCGGGATTTTGGTCAGAGTGTAACTCTTCGTAAAGTTACTACTGATGGCACATATAATCCATCTACAGGTTCAGTGAGTGGTTCAAATACCACAGATTACACAGTAACTGGTTACTTTTACAATTACGACAACATGAACATTGACCAAATTGTTCGTGGTAAACGTAAGTGTCTTATTTCTGCCCTTGATGGAGTAGAACCCGACACTCAGGATATTATTCTTGGTAATGGCGACACAGTTAGTATTTCCTCTGTAACTACAATTTTCTCTAATGGTTCTGCTGTTTGCTACATCTGTCACGTTGAGGAGTAGACCCTATGGCTAAACAGTTGACGATCAACCAGTCCTTCTATAACAAGTTGGATAAACTTCGTGGTGATGTAAAAGAGAAAGTTTGGTCTAAGGGAGAAGAGGTTGTCTCCTACGCTGCCGCCATCTCTCCCATTCAAACTGGTGCATATATAGAGTCTTTCTCTGTGGTACCAAAAGGTTCTGGTGGTGGTCGTTCTCGATCCTCTAATAATAAAGAGGTTGTGGCTGATAAAGAAGCTAAGAAATTAGATGAAGCCGCTAGATTAAGAGCTGAAGTCAGAGCTATAGACCCCTTAGAGGAGAATGGCTTTACACTCCGTAATAGAGCACCTCATGCTAATGCGGTAGAGGATCAGCTTCGTTACCTAGTGTTTGCCAGAACAAAAGATAGGTTTAGATAAACATGGCTTCCATTTACCCTGAAATCCGTGCCGCATTGGAAGTCAAACTGAGCCAAATCTCAGGTATTCCTTCTATTGCATGGGAGAATGTAAACTTTTCCCCAACTACTGGTCAATCCTATGTAAAAGCTAGGCTTGTCCCAACTGTCCGTGAACCTGCCGTTAGGGGGACTAACCCCCAACAATACTATCAAGGTATCTTTCGGGTTGATTGCTATGTTCCTGATGATGGCGGACCTTCCGCTGCTGATGAACTAGCAGATAAAATTATTGAAGCCTTTGATGCTACTACTGATGTAGCTAATGGCGACATTATCGTATCCATCCGTTATGCTGAGAGAGACCTTGGCAATCTTGATGGACCGTTCTACATGGTGCCAGTAAATATTGGCTGGTACATCTACGCATAATTTTTAGGAGAACTCCCTATGGCTTTCGCACAAGGTTCCCGTTCCAGCCTGTCGTATATCGTCGAATCGACTTTCGGCACGACCCCCGCTGGTAACTTCCAAAACCTTCCTTTCAGCACCCATTCGCTGAACCTCACCAAAGACCGTGTAACTGGTAACGACATCCAAGCTGACCGTATGCCTCGTGTTGACCGTCATGGCAACCGTCAAGTGGCTGGTGATATTGTCGTTGATCTTCGTGATACTGATTATGACGATTTCCTTGCAGCTGCAATGCTTAATTCTTGGTCGTCTGATGTATTGAAGGTTGGCACCACCCCCAAATACTTCTCGATTGAAGACTACGCTGCTGACATTGACCAAGCTCGTCTGTTCACTGGTTGCACTGTTTCGTCGATGGGTGTCTCTCTTGCCCCTAACCAGATGGTTACTACTACCTTCGGTATGGTTGGTAAAGACATGACCATCTCGGCTACTCAGAAAACCCAAGATGCTAATTCTGGTGCTGCCCCGTTTGATGCTTACTCTGGTGATCTTGCTATCGGTAACGTGGGTAACTCGTCTGCTGTAGCTATCGTTACTGGCCTAGACTTCACCCTCACTAACTCGTTTGCTCCCACCTTTGTTATTGGTAGTGATTCGACACCGAGCCTTGAGTATGGTCAGGCTGTTGTTGAGGGGACTATGACCGCTTACTTCGAAGATACCGCTTTGATTAACCGCTTCCTGAACGAAGTGGAATCGGAACTGGTAGTCTCGGTAGACGATCCCACCGCTGCAAATGCATACACCTTCACCTTCCCGAAGATCAAGATTAACTCTGCTGATGTTGGTGTCGATGGCCCGACCTCTCGGATGATCTCGCTCTCATTTGTTGCTCTCTATGATAGCACCGAAGGAACTAACATTAAGATTGAACGTCCTGCGACCCCTTAATCTAAACTAATCCCTAGCTAGGGCGGGGAGGCACGAATGTCGGGTTTTGTGTCTCCCCTACTACCCGATACCCGATAACATAAAAGGAAACCCCGATGGACCTAAAAGACCTTGCTCCTAAATCTGACGAGATCGTTGTGGATATTAAACATCCCATCTCTAAAGAACCCCTTATGAATGATGATGGCACCCCGATGGTCATTACCATTTATGCACAGCACTCTAAGGAATATAAGAAAGTTCAACGAGAACTTATCAATATTCGTCTTAAAGCTGCCCAAGCAAAGGGTTCTACCGATATTGATTATGAACAGCTAGAAGAAGCTGCTCTAGAGCTTATGGCTAGAACGACAAAGAGTTGGGATATTACCTACGAAGGTAAGAAACCAAAACTAACTGAAGCTAAAGCTCGTCATATTTATGATGAAGTCTTCTGGATTAAAAACCAGATTGAGGAAGCTGCTGCTAACTCTCTGGATTTTATGAAAGCCTAATTGGTGAATTATGCTCTTGGGCTGAACATCAATTCAGGCTTAACAAACCAGACAAAAATGGTGTTACGGAAAGAGAACACCTAGAACAAGTAAGAAGGCAGACCAAGAAGATGCCCACAGGATTGGAACCCCCGACTAAATTTCCTAATCTCCTGTCGCATCTCTGGTCTGCCTTTTTGAGTCTTAGTAGGACGAGAGGGGCTGGGTTCTCAGGGCCTAACCCAATCTCTTATGAACAAATTAGGGCTTGGAAAGAACTTACCGCTAACGACCTAGAACCTTGGGAGGTTGATGTCGTAATGAAGCTGGACGGAATTTATATGGGGGTTGCCAATGGCTGATATTAGTTTTCTAGTAGACTACTCACAGGTTAAAGCTGCAAACCAAGAAATCAATAAGGTTGGCTCTGCTGCTGAGAAATCAGCCCGTGTTTTTGCGGCAGCTTTTAAGAGGGCTGAAGCAGAACAAAAAAGGTCCCTTGATACAGTTAGGCAACAGATTGCATTTTCCCAAAAGCTAGAGGATCAGAGGGCTAAAGAAGCTAAACTTACCTTAGACTTCTCAAGAAGGATGCAAGCTCAAAAGGCTGCGGAAGCTAAAGCAGAAATTGCACTTTCCCAAAAGCTAGAGGCTCAGAGGGCTAAAGAAGCTAAACTTACCTTAGACTTCTCAAGAAGGATGCAAGCTCAAAAGGCTGCGGAAGCTAAAGCAGAACAGGTTGCAATCCAAAATAACACTCAGGCTATTAACCGTTTCCGGTCCTCTTACGACCAAGCCTATTCTGTGCAACAGAAAACCCTCCAACTCAAGGCGATGCTCCGCCAAGCAATCGCAAATGAGACGATGACTGTCAGGGAAGCTGGTGCTGAACTGTTGCGGTATAGGAAGGCTCTGATTGCTTCTAATCAGGCTCAGACTGGTTTCGGTAAATCTATGAACCGGACTGGTGTTCTCACCCAGCAGGCTGGTTATCAGGTAGGTGACTTCTTAGTTCAAGTTCAATCTGGCACAAACCCAATGGTTGCCTTTGGCCAGCAAGCTACCCAGCTTGTCGGCGCTTTGTATTATCTACCGCCTGCGACCCTAGCAGCTAAGACAAGTATCCTTGGGCTTTCTGTGTCGTTTGGTGCGATGCTGCCAATTATAGGTATTGCACTTCCGCTGATTACCGCCCTTGGTGCAGCTTGGATGAAGAGCAGAAAGGCAAACAAAGAAGCAACTGGTGGTATCTCTGACTTAGAGGATAGATTAAAATCACTTGATGATACAATTAAGGATTTTTTAATCACTAAACGAGCTGCGGCAGCTGGGGTTACTGAAGATGAGCTTATTGGTGGTGAAGGCATCAAGCAAGCCGAAGAAGATTTGGCTAAACTTCGTGCTCAACTAGAAAATATTACAAGAACCACAGAGACAGCGGCTCAATCTGGCAACATTCCCCTTCGCATCTTTAATTTTGGAGCACAAGTTGTTGAAGCCAACATGTTGGCGAATGCTACGGAAAAAGTGTCTGCTGCTGAAGAACGTCTGCGTAAGATTAGGGAGATGGCTGCAGAAGAAGAAGCTGATTACTTCAAAGAAGAAAATCAAACCTTAGAAGATCGTATTGCCATTGCTAAACTTATAGTTCAATACGGTAAAGATTCCACAGAGGTTAAACAAGAAGAAATCGCCCAAGAACGTAAGCTATACGAGGCTGAACTTCGTCGTAAAATAACAAATGAAGCTCTTGTACAAAGTCTTATGGAATCATACGACACGGCACTTAAACTTTCTGCTGAAAACCATGCGATGGCTGAAGCAGCACAAGAGTATGCTGATATTGTTGCAGACCTTGACAAAGAGATTGGTGAGGCTGCTAGAAAACAGCTACAGTTGGCTGGGGTTGATATTACTACTGGCATTAGTTCTGCCGCAAAAGCTGCGGCTGAGATGGCTGCCCAACTTGGCATCTCTTACTCTAGGGCCATGGACATAATGACACTTGGTAGTGAGTATCTAGAGGCATCTGTCAGAGCGGGTGTGGCGTCTGGTGCAATACCTGATGTGGCCCTTAATTACTTACCAAAGACCCCTGCACAAGAGGCAATGGATAAAGTGCTTGAGGATCGCCGTAACAGGGCAAGGAAACCAGAGCGCAAGGGGGGTGGTAAAACACCTGCTGAAGTCCTTGCTGATAACCTAGCAAAGCTACAGGAAACTCTGTCTGTACAAGAACTATTGAATGGCAAGACAGAAGCTCAACGCAAAATCATCCAAGCCCTTGGCTCAAACTACAAAGATGTAGATGCTGCAATCCTTCAGGGCCTAGAGGATAAGATCAACAAGCAAATCGAATACAACCAAGAAATCGAAAGACAGCAAGGTCTAGCTGACACAGTGCAGTCCGCAATGGAAAATGGCTTTATGTCAATTATTGATGGGACTACATCTGTTAAAGATGCTTTCAGGAGTATGGCTGCTGAAATTCTTAAAGAGTTGTATCGGGTCCTTGTCGTTCAACAGATGGTCGGTTCTTGGGACCAATCCACTCGCACTGGCTCTGGTCTTGTTGGTAGCATTATGAGTGCATTCCAAGCAGATGGTGGCGTCTGGAATAAAGGCGTCCAGATGTTTGCTAATGGTGGTGTAGTTAATGGCCCCACAGCATTTGCCCACTCTGGTGGTCTTGGTGTCATGGGTGAAGCTGGTCCTGAAGCTATCATGCCTCTGAAACGTGGCTCAGATGGTAAGTTGGGTGTCGCTGGTGGTGGTAATGTAACTGTTCACCAAACCTTCAACTTCGCAGCTAATGGTGATGATAGTGTTAAACGTATCATTGCTCAGGCAGCACCTCAGATTGCTCAGATGACACAGAAACAAATCATGGATAGTCGTAGACGTGGTGGTCAAATGAAAGCCACCTTCTCGTAAGGAAAAAACATGGCAATTACTTATCCACTAAACACCCCAACGACAATCGGGATTGAGGCTATTACTCTTCGTGCAGTGAACTCGGTGACAACTTCCCAATCACCTTTCACATATAAACAGCAAGTAGTAGACTTTGGTGGGCAGAGGTGGGAAGCCTCTGTCTCCATCCCATCCACAAGACGTGACCTAGCTGCTGAGTGGGCTACCCTCCTAGTGGCTATGAGAGGCCCTGTAGGGACGTTCCTTCTTGGGGACCCTGACTATGCTACTAATAGAGGAGATGCCTCTTCCTGTGTCGTTACAGGGAGTGCTGGGGATGCTACAGTATCAGTGGTAATGACTGGGACCCTTAAGGCTGGTGATTATATCCAACTTGGTTCTGGGTCTTCTGCTAGGCTCCATAAAGTTCTCCTAGACCAAACTGGGGATGGTAACTTGGAGATTTGGCCTTCGTTGAGGTCTGATTATTCATCTGCCTCTGCTACTCTCACAAACACTAAGGGTCTATTTCGACTTAAACAAACTGCATCAGAATGGTCAATCAATAATGCTAGTGCTTATGGTATTAGCTTTGAGGCTGTTGAAGTAATTACATAAGGAACTTGACCTATGTCCAGAGACATCTCACTTCTAGTCCAGAACTCTTTGGGCGATGGAGTAATTTACCCGTTTTTTGCTGTAGAGATGCTTTTTGACGGGGAACAGGTATTACGCCTATGGACTGGTCAAGGTACGTTAAACTACAACAGTTTTGATTGGTATGGCACTGGTCAGTTGTTGGCGTTTGACGCTGTTGAAGAGACCTCAGAGATCGCCGCTAAGGGTGCAACTATCACTCTTAGTGGTGTCCCCTCGGAGGTTATATCCTTGGCCCTCAGTGAGCCTTATCAGGGCCGTAAGGCTAACATTTACTTTGGGCTTCATGTAGAGGGTGAGGATGATTCAACTAGCCTGACACAAATCTTCTCTGGTTATATGGACCAGATGAATATTGAAGAGGGTGCTGAGGCTTCAACTATTACCCTCACTATTGAGAATAAACTTATTGACCTAGAGAAACCCCGCACTGCTAGGTTTACTTCTACCTATCAGAAGACTTTGTTCCCTGACGATAAGGGATTAGAGTTTGTAGAGGACCTGCAAACCAAAGAGATTGTTTGGGGGAGAACGGTAGAGTAATGGTTACTTACCAGCAAGAGTTCTTAGGTGATTGTCGTAAAGACTGTGAAGAACTAATCCGGCTGCACTGGGAAGAGATTGCCTTGAACAAAGAGGTGATTAAACTTAACCCTGACTGGGAATCTTACGAGGCACTAGAAGAAGCTGGAACACTTAAGATTTTTACAGCTAGGGATGGTTCTAATCTGGTTGGGTATTTTGTAGTTCTTGTGGGCAGAAGCCTACACTACAAGGATCATATCTTCGCAGAGAATGATATAATCTACCTCCATAAAGATTACCGCAAAGGTTATACTGGCATAAAGCTAATAAAGTTTGCAGAGAAGTGTCTAAAAGAAGATGGGGTATCAATCCTCAAAGTCAATACTAAGGTGCATCAACCATTTGACACCTTGATGTCCTTTCTCAAGTTTAACTTGATTGAGAGGGTATATACTAAATATCTAGGAGATTGATATGGCTATTTCTGCTGGTATGGCACTTATGTCAACTGCTGTTGGTGCTCTTGGTGCTGGTGGTGCAGCAAGTTTGGGCTTCGCCTCAATTTTTGGGGCAACCTCAGCAATTGGGATGATGGCATCTCACTTTCTTGTGACTACTGCTATTGGCGCAGCGATCAACGCCCTGTCCCCTAAACCATCTGCTTCCTCTGCAACAAGTGGTTATAATGTAACACAGACGAGTTCTATTGCTGACCATCAGGTCGTCTATGGCAAAACTAAGTTAGCTGGTGTTCGCATCTTTGATGGTACTACTGGTGATGAAAATAAGTATCTTCATCGTGTCATTGCCTTTACTGGCCACGAGATTGAATCTTTTGAGGAGATTTACCTCAATGATGAAGTAGTAACTTTAGATGGTAGTGGTAATGTAACAAGTCCCTCTCATTATGATAGTTTTGTCCGTATTAACACCCACCTTGGTGCCGACGACCAACTTTCTGACAGTGATCTAGTCTCTGAAGTAACTGAGTGGACCACAGACCATAGGTTACAGGGTATCTCGTATATCTATGTTCGTTATAAGTTCGATCAGGATGCCTTCCCAAATGGTGTACCTGAACTTACCGTAGTTATTAAGGGTAAGAAAGTATATGACCCCCGTACTGATACTACTGCTTGGTCTGATAACCCAGCCCTGTGCATCCGTGACTATCTAACTAACACTCGTTACGGTCTCAGAGAGGCCGCAAGTAACATTGATGATGCCTTGTTCATTATCGCTGCTAACGTCTGTGATTACTACAACTACCCAACACTGACGGGCGACCAGCGTTATACTGCCAATGGTAGCTTCACAACTGCCTCATCTCCATACGACTTCCTCAACAACATTCTTAGTTCTATGGGTGGGTTGT
>Ga0208644_1001592_pt1 | contig 18865 bp, 30 predicted proteins | sample VirMetDEL_Nov_18_FD_184517 | JGI IMG/M metagenome (GOLD analysis project Ga0208644, IMG submission 184517) | Aqueous microbial communities from the Delaware River and Bay under freshwater to marine salinity gradient to study organic matter... | ecosystem: Environmental > Aquatic > Marine >... | reverse complement strand
GGTAGGAACAGCTGCTGGAGACGCTATCACCACAGGTAACGGAAATGTTGGGGTCGGAAATCAGCCATTAACGAATTTAACTACCGGTGAAAACAATATCGGTATAGGATATAATGCTTTAGGAGCTGCTACTACGGCCTCAAGTAATGTAGCCATAGGATACAACGCTCTAGCATCAGCTGGTAATGTTCTTAGTGCTGCTATTGGACATGGGGCATTCAATAATTTGACCACTGGACTTAGCGGTGTAGCCATTGGATACGTAGCAGCTTCCGCTTCTACTACTGCGACGGGGGTTACGGCTATCGGGTATAGGGCACTCGTGGCCAATACGACGGGCAATGATAATGTGGCCGTCGGCAGAAATACAGCTGTCGCTGTGACTACTGGTCAAGAGAATGTTGCTGTAGGATACACAGCCCTCGCTGCTGCGACTACCGTATCTGGAATAGTTGCAGTGGGTAGAGGCGCTCTTAGTAGCTTGACGACAGGCACTGAAAATGTCGCAATTGGACATAACTCAGCTGTCCTTACCTCTACCGGAACGAAGAATACTGCAATCGGGTATGAGGCTCTTAGAAATAACACTATAGCCAATCAAAACACCGCTTTGGGGTATCAAGCTCTATACAACAATACGACCGCATCCGGAAACACAGCGGTCGGCCATTCCGTAGCATCGGGTGTGACTACCGGAACCGGTAACGTCGGGGTGGGGTTCTCCACAATGACGTCGCTCACAACCGGCAATTATAATATCGCCATCGGCCAAACTGCCGCAAATTCTGGTGTTGGGATAGTCGGCGTCGTAGCTATCGGAGTTGATGCCGTTCGGTACAACACCGGGGCGGATTATGTAGTCGGGATTGGATTTAACGCGCTAAACGCCTTGACTACTGGAAATTATAATGCTGCTCTTGGGTACAACGCCTTATCAGCAAATACCACAGGTCAAGGGAATGTGGCAATAGGATACTTAGCCGCACAGAACAATACAGTCGGTATCGATAATGTGGCCATAGGAGCTAATGCCCTGAAAGCCAACACCACGGGAGTGAATAATGCGGCTTTAGGTCGTGATAGCCTTATAGTCAATACCATAGGCACAGATAATGTAGGCATCGGGCACAACACTTTGAACGCGAATACTACCGGGGTTCAAAATACTGCCGTGGGTTCGGGCGCGGGTACCACGATTACCACCGGAACAAATCTTGGGTGTTTCGGCTACAACGCGGAGCCTTCCAGTGCGACAGCTACCAACGAAGTCACGATTGGTGATACAAATATTGCGACCACTCGCGTGCAGGCTGATTGGACTATTCTTTCTGATCGTCGTGATAAAACTGATATTAAAGATATTCCTCTTGGACTTGAACTTATCGAGAAACTTCGCCCCCGAATTTTCCGTTGGCATCGGCGCAGTGGGCTGATTACTAAGTATATGGAGCCGGGGTTTATTTCGCAAGAAGTACAAGAAGCTCTTAACGAACTTAATATTGATTGGTCGCACTTAGTCACGTACGCCGAGAATCAGGATGTGTACGAATTCAAGCCAACTAAACTAATCCCTGTATTGGTGCGGGGAATGCAACAACTATCTGCCAGAGTAGCTCAACTTGAAAAGGAGAAGTAAGATGGCAAAGATGGAAAATTGGGGCGCGCAAGCTCGCAAGGCTATTGCTAAAGCGGTTCCAACCGTTGATCCGAATACGAACCACGTCACGGCGTGGGAAATTGAGGTCAAGTACTCGCTGAATGGGTACCAATCGACATATCACCACCGGGACAACGCGCTGGCACACAGCAAACCGGCGGAGGAGTGGACGAAAAAGGAACTTCTGGAAGAGTGTCCCACCAACCAATGGGAGCGAGTGTTCACCAGCCAGTATCAGTCCGTAGTTATTGGCAACCCGAATGCGCCGGAGAAGGATGATACGTTTGACTTTAGGAATATGAAAGATGAGTAAAGAACAAAAGGAGCCGAGGAAGGTACTGTTCGCCACCCCTTCAATGGACGGTAGGGTGGACGGTAGGTTCTCTATTTCTCTTGGATGGAGTATGCTTCTATGTGCACAGAATGAAATTGCGCTGTTTCCTCTACAACGTAATTATGATTCCACACTACTTAGAGCACGCAACGACCTGTTCCGCGATATGTTGGAGGGCGGGTTTAATGATATCATTCTTATGGATTCTGATCAAGAATGGGATCCCAAGTGGATTATTGAACTTCTAAAATATCCGGTTGATTTTGTGGGTGCTCCAGTTTGCAAAAAGTCTGATGAAGTCATTGACTTTAATGTAAAAGCCACTGATCCAGTTATTGATATGGAAACAGGGCTTGTGGAGGTTGATTCTATTGGTACTGGAATGTTGCGTATGTCTCGTAAAGCAGTTCAGGATATCTGGGACATTAGTCAACCATACAAGAATGGCCCAAGTTCATCTCGGGCCATGTGTTTTCCATTCATTAATGATGAAGGTGAATTAGTAAGCGAAGATAATGTTCTTTCTATCAAGTGGAAAAGTCTTGGAAATTCAGTGTACGTCGCCCCGCATATGGATGTTATTCATGTAGGGGTCAAGACATGGCGTAGGTCATTTCGTGAAGTACTTCGTACTAGGATGGAAGCAATTCACGGAAAAAAGAAACCTGACGTTGCATGGGATTCTATTCACGCGGGGGCGTAGATAATAATGTCCAGTGGTATCGAATCAGATCCGTCTTTTTGGAAGTGGGCAGCCGGGGCTCTAATGGCTCTTATAGGTACTCCTATGGCATTTCTGTGGAGGAAGGTTGTGGGAGCTGCGGCTAAAGAGGAGCTTGCCACAGCTATCACAAATGCGGCTAAAAGCAGAGAGCAACTTGCTTCATTAATAGCGGCCCATGCACAAGAGCATAAGGAGGACCTTAAAGAGGTTCGAGACACAATGAAAGTATTGTTTACGAATGCTGAAACAGATCGTAGACGTGTAAATGAAAACTTATCCAAGCTTCATTCTGATGTACATGATTCTAAGGTTGATCTTATGGATAGAATAACCCGCGCAGTTCAAGAAATGAAGGGACCTCACTAATGCCTTTTCCAATCGCAGCATTGATTCCAGTAGTTGGTAATCTACTTGACAAATTAATCCCAGATAAAGACGCTGCTGAAAAAGCAAAGAATGAGCTTTCAACCCTTCTAACAACCCAAGAATTTCAAATTCAGCTTGCTCAAATCCAAGTTAATATGGAAGAAGCAAAATCTACGAATTGGTTCGTAGCGGGGTGGCGTCCGTATATTGGATGGGCGTGTGGCCTAGCATTCACGTACACCTATATTCTACTTCCATTTTTACTCTTTTTCGTGTACACATTTGGGACAGCAACAATGGTGAGTCAAGTTTCTAAGCTTCCAGCCCTTGATCTTGCCATGATGCTTCCCGTATTGTTTGGAATGCTTGGACTTGGGAAGTTTAGAACTGATGAGAAAATTAAAAATGCGGAGAAAAACCGATGACACTAGGCGAAACTCAAAGACTATTTGCGCGCCTAGTTCCGCGCCTTATTGACAAGGCACACGAACTTGGTTTTGAAGTAAGTTTAGGGGACGCGTATCGTGACCCAATAGTTTTCGGGCCTATTGGGGTCAACAGGGGGTATGGACACCCACGCTCCGGCCACAAGCAGAGGTGTGCGATTGACTTGAATCTGTTCCTTGATATTGATGGCGACGGGGTACTCGATTACCTGAAGACCACTGAACGCCACCGCCCCCTCGGCGAGTGGTGGGAGCAACAGCACCCCGACTGTCGATGGGGCGGCAGGTTCAATGATGGTAATCACTACAGTATGGAATATAACGGGGTTAAATGATAATACCTCCTCGTTGCGGTACAACTTCTATTTCAGGTGGCTCTAACCGCAAAGGTGGAAGTTGACAGCACCCCTGAGGTTGTCGTATAAACTGACCGTTTATCATATCGTAGGGTATGGGTTCTGGGGGTGGGTATCCACGCCTAGATGAATCAAGCCAATCAGGTTCATAAACAGGCTTTTCAAAGAAATCTCGTATATCTGCACACCCTGTCGTTAGCAGAACTAAGACAGATATGATTAAAACTATCTTGCACGTTTGCCAGAGCGCTTCTTCGATGTCTTCCCACGACCTTTTCGCCATAGCACGTTCTCCACAATTTTACGAGCATCAGCCCGTTGCTGTTCAACTTCAATAAGTTTTTCTAAAAAGTGCTTCGCCTTTTCTAAATCAGAAACACCACCCTTCATACGGTGGCGAAAGACGTATTTAAAAATCTGCGCCTCCATATAGGGCATGTCGTTAGCAATAACGAAGTCCCAATGTTGAATGGGGCTGGCGTAGTGATAACCACCAACCTGTCTACTATTTGCGGATGCCATGCTGCCTCCAATGTGAAGTAATGGTGTGGAAAAGTACTTCGGCTTGCTTCGTGGGGTGACCCACCTTTTCTAAGTACGCTACTCCGTTTGCATGAATTGGGGTTGCGTACTTATTCCCCAATTCCATTTCTTCTTGGCACCAAATGACAAGTTCCATCATATCGCACCATTTAAGAATCTTGTATTCCTTTGACGTTAGCTTATAGTCAATGTAGTACTTCTTTCTAAACTCAGCTTCGACTATATCCAATAGTTCCTTAATCTTAGGTTCTTTCCACTTAGCGGTGGCTGGAACATCCCCCGTAGTGATTTCAGCAACATCGTGCGTTAGAGCTGCCTTAATCAATTTAGGTCTAGCTTGTGGATAAATCATGTATACGAGTAAGGCTACATTCCACGAATGTTCCGCAACAGATTGATGTCGCAAAGTGCGAACAATGTGATATCGCTTAACCGCACCCGCAGCGCGGAACGTTTCAAGATGGTGTGGTTTCACGACGAAGTATCCATTCAGTTGCTGCCGCCAACCAATCACATCCCGGCGGCATACGCTCTAAAGGCTGTAGTCCAGACCCACCCGACTTTCTATCTAACCAACTATCACGCATGGGAACCACAATGTTACAGAAATATGGATCTGTAACAGCCTCCCCATCTAAAAATTTAGTTAGTTGGTCATCAAGCCTTTGAGACCATTGTAAGGGAATAGACCTTACTCTTCTTTTAACGTAGGCATACTTCTCACTATCATCTACCCGATTTAGAAGATGCCAATGTGGTTCGTACATATGAAAATTGTTTGAGAAATGGCGATACTCACCTACTCTAACTCTAAGTCGTAACGCTATGTACTCTTGCAAGTATGAAAAATGAACTGCATTCGCACCATACAGACCCCAAATAACATCATTGGATCTATTAAACACAGTCATGTTTAGGTGTGAATTCCTAAGATCGAACGTAACCATGAGGTTACAGGGAATATCTTTAGTGACACCAAAGTGATCATGAACTGGGGAGAACATTCCGATTGTGCACCTTCTTGAATTTGGGTCAGCTTTAAGATGATTAACGGCCCAATCAAGCTGGTCATGGCCGAATAGCTTACGCCATCTGTATCCGTAAGCACCGTGGAATATCTTTCCATCATCGCTGTACTCCTTTATCTGCTTAGAAAACTGACTAATAAATTCTACGTCATTTCTACCGCCCAACATCCACATAGCTTCCATAAGATGAAAGTATGGGTTAGCGTCGCGCTCGGGCCAGAATAGTACACGCTCCCATGGACGTTTGAAGACTGTAACCACAGGACCGGGCGCTACGATTACTGGCCCGTTTCTACTATCTTCTTTCACGCCTGCTACACGAAGCCACCACAACGCATTCTGCAATGCATCGTTAACATTATCACCTGTAATTATCCGCATATCCTACCCCGCGCCCCGGTAACTGGCCCATAAGGACCTCCTCTGGTTATGTCGTACAGGCTCACTGTGCGCCCCGCGCCCCGCGCCCGGTAGCCGGGGTAGGGGCTAAATCCTGAGCGCGTATACGGCCTCGTAGAAGTCCTAAAGCATGGCTTACAAGACTAGTAGGTTCGCCTTCCATAAGTTCCACTTCTATGGTTGAGAAACGATACTTACATTCTTTGCATTCGTACCGTCTATATCTTCCGTTCTTATTTTCACGACTATTAATCACATATGCTTTAGACGTACATCTAGGACAGTTCATTCTTCATCTTCCGGGGGTGGTACGAACTCAAGATTATGAACTTCTGCGAAGGCTTGAGCTCCCTCCACAGTACCAAAGACTTGAATGTACCAAAGCAACCCCTCGGTAATTACAGCTTCCACCTGACCACCGGGAGCTGGCTTCTTGCAGGTAAGTCTACCTACCTGGATAGGATTGCTTGGGGCGTCCGCCATCTTGGGCTCTCATGTATTTATCAGTTTCACAAAGGCAGTTCTGCAAGTCTTGCAGACAAAGTTTATTTGGTAAGTCAAGAGCGTTTCTAAGTTCCAATAGAACACGCACAAATTCGCCCTTGTTGAATTTACTATCTATAGGCTTACCCATGATACGATTTAGTCCGCGCTTACTTCCCGGGCCGGGAGCGCACCAATCCCACCAGTCAGTAGCCTTTCCCAACCACGCAGTATGCTTCAGGTCAGCTATGACCTGTCCGGCCATGAAGTCACTGATTCCATCTAGCTGCGTTAGATAAGAGTGTGCTTGTTCTAAGGTTTGAATATCGTACCAGCTCCATTCTATAACCTCTTTATAGTATTCAGTCCATTTATGAGCTAAGTAGTCTATTTTATCCATAGCCACACCATTCGTACTTACGATGTATGCAGCATTGAATACCTTGCCTCCACGATTTTTAATATCGTGTAGGGTCTTTCTAACATCTTCTACATAAAATCTATAATCATCGTAGGGCCAGCCTTGCTTCAATATGGCGTGGATACTGGATGGAAGATTAAGTTGTCGGACAATGATACTAAAGTGAGAAAACTCAGGTCGATTGTAATATTTTCTGACGTTGTTGGCAATCCATTGAGTAACCGCGTCGTCTTCTCGAAATACATTACAGAATCTATAGGATTGGAGGATTGGGTCGGTAGTCCATGGTTTGGGCTTACCTTCCACACGCGCTTGACGTATCTTTTCACGCTCTTTAATCCAATACTTAAGAGTTTCTAATTTCGGAAACAAATTCATTGAGCACATGCAGAGTCTCCACAAAGGCGTCATTATAGCCAATATCTACAATGTTGAACCCCTGATTAATTGCGTTCTGCCTAGCTGCGCGTACTCTAGGCCAATCTGCCTCAACATTCTTAGGGTTAAAGGGTCTTTCATCACCCCGCGCAAGACGTCGTTGCTTTACCCGTTCAATGCAGACATCTAGTGGGGTGTCAAGAAAAGCCATGACATGATTACGTCCATATTCTTTGGCCGCAGCGCCAACCGTTCCAATCATGTGGCTAATCATCAACCCTTCGTAAAATAGAATACCGTACCCGGTTTTAAATTCACGAAGAAGATCCGCTACAATCTTAACAGAGGGTATGGTGTCGCAGCCTCCACAATTAGCCTCGTAGCTGCCGAGGGTATAGTACGGGAGACCTGCATAAGAACCTTTATAGATAATGGGCTTTCTTCCACCACGCGACTCTCCGTGAATATCGCGAATCCGGTAAACCGTAGATTTAGTATAGGATAATAGCTCACGGGCAACGAAGGTTTTGCCGCTGCCATTAGTACCTCGGAGGTTAAGAACCTTTATAGTCATAAATCGCCCTGTGGTGAGTAAAATGTGGGCAGCGTGGCGGGTAGTACCCCACCCGCAACGCGCCCACAGGTCGCTACATGACAGCTTTACACTGCCGCTTGTTCACCTTCCGTTTTCGCCGGTTTTTCCGGTTTCACGTAGGCGACCGGATACTCCGTACCATCGGCATGTACGAGTTTGATGAGCTTACGGCGCATCATAACGCGCAGACCGTGACGGTTGCCACCACGCTTCTTGAACTCAGCGACGGTGGGGTCACCTTCCGTATGACCGAATTGCACCTGGATGTCGCGCTTAACGCTCGCGACTTCCACGAGACGCACAACACGCGCCTCGTCGGTGATGCCGTATTCCCACTTACGAGCACGCGGCGCGCCTTTTTCTTTCTTTTCGGCTTTATCACCACCGCCATTCAGCCCACTCGTGGCATCGGCTTTGTTTTTCTTACCCTTCTTTTCCGGCTTAACTTCTTGGTTCATGATTACTCCTCATCCCGCTTGGTTAAGGGAACTATTACTGGACGCGGGAAGCCCCGGCAATAGCTCAGCCTTTAGAGACCCCATAAAGGACTTTTGCGTAACGTCCTTATCCTGGAGTACCCTAAGGATTCTTACATCTAAAGTATTTCTCACCATTATGTGGTGAACGAATACATGGGTGTTTGGATTACCTTGCCGCCTTACTCTTCGCACGGACTGGTCGTACTGTTCCAAGTCCCAGGGCAGTCCAAACCAGATAACATGATTTGCTGTCCGCTGTAAATTAAGACCATGACCAGCGCTCTGGGGGTGCGCCAGAAGTATCGGTATTGTCCCAGCGTTGAAGGCCGTAGTATAAGATTCCGCCTTAGTATCGTTGACGCCGCCCCCGAGACATGGTGTGTCTTCACCATATTTTCGAAGTAACCGCTCTTTATCGTGGTTAAATTCATATAAGACAAGTGCGGGACTACCGTCAAGTTCTTCCAGCAAGTCGTCCAATGCTTCAAGTTTGGCATCGTGAATTTCATGGTATTCGCCAGCTTCATCGTAGACTGCTCCGTTACAAATTTGTCTACACTTGATACCAACCGCAGCCGCAGATGTTGCAAATACTTCAGTAGTCGCTAACTGCGTGATGTAGTTTTCTTCCATCTGAATATACGCTTCACGCGCAGCGGGTGGAATATCAACCATCACGTTAGAGTTTACTAATTCTGGCAGTTTTAGATAATCATCCGCCTGCATACTCATGGCTATAGGGCGGATCGCGTCTTGAATTTGCTGCTCCGCACCTTCTTTCAAATAGTAGCCAAAAGTATCGTAGGGTCGTTGAAAGAAGAACCGGTTGCGAAAATGGGTTATGTAACGACCCAATGCTGCGCCCATGTCCAAAACGTAGCATTGACCGAACAAGCCCATCATGCCATTCGCAACCGGGGTCCCGGTTAGCCCCCAACGATATCTGAACGTAGTTAGTACGTTCTTCAGGAGCTTAAATCTTTGTGTTCGGCTATGCTTAAATTTAGACAATTCATCTACAGCCAACACGTCAAACTTAAATTTCTTAAAATCCCCACGCGTCATTAACCACTGAAGCCCCTCTGGGTTAATGATGTAAATATCTGCTTCATTACCGCTGAATAAGTCCTTTTCATCACCGTGCAGAATAGCGAAGCTTAAATTATCAAATTCTGCCCATTTCGTAATTTCGTCAGGCCACACCAAGCGCATCACGCGCCGAGGGGCAATTACTAACATCTTCTTGGCAATGCCCTTTTCTTTAAGAATCTTGAATGCAGCTAGAACAACCGAAGTCTTTCCAAGACCGGGTTCCATAAAGAGACCCGCCCCACCCCGGCTTATCAGAAACTTAATCGCTTCCTTCTGATACTCGTGTGGAGTCCAGGGCGTCTTGGAGTAGTTGAATGGCTTCATGGCGTGTAGTTACAGTATATACTCGTTGGTTTCTCGCTGCAAGTTCCCTATGTATTCTGGTCTGGAGTAGTGTTGGTCGCTTACCCGGCGCTTTGAACTCCATCCATACAATGTTCCCATTGGGGGCGATAAATATTCTATCAGGCCATCCCACTTGGTATCGTTCATGAACTTTGACGCTTAGAAATCTATGAACTCTAGCCCACGCAACGACGTTTGCTTGTAATGTTCTTTCTAGTTGACTGGACATGCGCCCCCTCGTTGTTTGGAGTAGGAACACCAACGGCAATAGTGTCCAGGCCTCGGGGCGAAAATATCGTCGTTCAACATCTTCCCGGCTCGCTCCTCCCATTGAGAACGAAGTTCATCAAAGTCTTTACGGGAATACTCTTTTTTCAATGGGTTCTTATGCTGCTGCATTGGATGATCAGCGTAGAGTACTGCGGTTTCCACATCTTCTACTTCCTTATGCTCCGCTAGAACTCCTACTGCGTACAGCCCCAACTGGTCAAGATGTTCTTCTTCACGCATCTTACCTGTTTTAAGATCAGCGACGTATGCGTAAGGCGCGTCCACCGCAAGAATATCGTACACGATTCTTACGTAGACAGTGGGGCCAAACCACTCCACCCGGTTCCAGTCTTTATCAAAGGCCACTTGAAGTTCAGCCTTAACCGCTGGAGTACGGAGATTGTGCATAACGTCCTTCAAATTATGCAATGTCTCCGGCAATGGATGATCTGGAGTAGTTAGAAAGTTAGCACTCTGTTTATGAATTTCAAGACCCCGATTTGCATGTGGGCTATCGGGTTCCTTGATCTTATTCACAAATTTGAACTTGGCTTTTAGAGGGCACTCCTCCCACGTTTTAAGTCGGGAGTAACTCCATTGCATGATTTTTGGTTGAAAGAAACTCATTTGGCTTTACTCGCTTTTTCAACCTTGACTGTAATGGTACCATCTAAATTCATGCAATAACGTTCAAGTCCAATAGTAACGGTAGATTTAGGAAAACCTTTTCTAAGACATTCCGCGTCTGTGTAAAAAGCTACAGGCATTATGACAAACATTCCGTAAAGTAGAAATGTGCCCACGGGAAAAAAGATGATACTTAGAACAATAATTGCCCAATCATCAGCTTTCATTGGTATGCCTCCACATCTGCGTAATTCGGCCCCACGAACCCGTCAGATGCTAACGGAGCGTCGAGAGGTAAGTCATCCATAGACTCCTGCATATACTTCATTTCTTGTGCAATGATACTTGGATCATTGGGGCATGTTCCACATACTTCATCATGCACAGTCATGGTAAATGCAGAGTTTTTAAGAGTACTTGCGTACTTAATCACAGCCTCTTTTGTAATATCTGCGCTGCTGCCCTGAATGAGGTGATTAAGTAGCTTATATGAAAAGTCCTTACCTTGAGCATTCTTTTCCGCAAATATCACGCGTCCACCCCAAGTCCTAACGGGTAGACCCTTGCGCCCACGACCCTTCACAGATTCCATCAATCCCTTAACATCTGGAAAGGCGTTTAGATATGCTTCTTTGAATGTGTTGCCTGTGTGCCAGTCAACACTAAGCATCTCACTAATGTGGTTGACACCCGCCCCGTACAAAAGACTGAATGCAATAATCTTAGTATGTTTGCGCTCTAGCACATGACCTGTCTTTTCCCTAATTAGGTCTTGTGCGAATTTATGCGGGTCTAGCTTAGGATTATCACAGTATGCTTTCATAAGCGCCCCATCTTCAAAATGGGCAAGTACTCGTACCTCCTGTGAGGAAAAGTCACGCTTTAGCCAGACATGCCCCGGTTCTGGTAGCAGATACTTACGCATCAAAGGTAGGGGCGGACAACCCTGTGGAACTTCTAAACTAAATTCGTTTGGAACGTTTTGGAAATTCGGGGTGCTAGAGCTTAGGCGACCAGTGCGAGTACCATATTTATCACCCCGTACTTGGTTCCAGCTTGGATGTGCACGTCCATCCACTTTTCGCATAGCTTCCCAAGGCCTCATAAACGTCTTCAGGCACGTCGCAAGTGCGCCCCGGTACCCCAGTACCCGCAGGGTGTCTGGGCACGTCACCGCGGCCTGTAGAGCGGCCCTAGAGGTACTCCTGCGCCCGGTAGGGGTAAGGGGCCAGTTAGACGCTAGGCCAGCACTGTCTAGTGCGTTAGCAAGCTCCACACCACTGTCAATATTAAGAGAATCATTCCTAAGTTTATGACGCACCCAATTATCGCATAGTACGAGTGCTTCTTCGTACATGGCGAGGTCTTGTTCAAGTAAGGCATTAAGACGTATTCCCCGGGCGCTCGCTTCTTCGAGTATGGGTACAAGACGTTGTTCACGTAGATAGGCTTCGGCCATTCCTTCTCGTTCAATGATTGGACGTAAATGTGTGAATAGGGCGTGGGTTCTTTCCACGTCCCCCACTGCGTAGGGACTAACCACATCACCCGGTGCCTTTGCAATGTGAGCGCCCCACGCTTTGTTATTCGCAATGTTGCGTCTAATATACTGTTCCAACTCATCTTGTTCCTCCGGGGCAATGCCTAGAATACGAGTGGCGCTAGGCTTCAAAGCTACTGTGTCTGCATGCGGGTCGAACAAGTAAATTAGAAACATAGTGTCGTGCACATTTTCTAACACTGTCGGCCACGGCATATCAAAGTGTTTGACAGCCACCGCAACGTCAAACGCTCCGTTATGAAATAAGAGGGGGCTATCCCAGTATTTTGCTAGAACTCTTTTCGCTGCTTCGCGAGTTGAGTTATTTCCGCTGGGATGCCCCCAAGCCAGATATTCTTTTGAGCCTTCGGGATGGCGCACGGCCAGACCCACCGGTTTCGGTGGGTAGGCTGGACGCTGCTCTATGGCTTCAGTTTCAAAGTCTAGAGTAGGTATCATTTGTCAAACTTTTTCTTGCTCTTGGGTTCCTGTTCTTCCTCAGCCTCATCAAGTGCATCGTCATTAGCATCGTACGGCTTATAGAGAATAGGCTGTGACATTTCACGCTTTTGCATGATAGCCCCCAAACATTCATTTTCCAGTTTATCTACAACCTTGAAGGTAAGATTAAACTGGTTTTTCTGGTTGGGAACAGCACCAATCTCGGTAATGACCCCAAATGGTGGGCGCTGAAACAAGCTAGCGAGTGTAGTGACATATTGCCCCCACAGTTTCACACTCGTAACCGGGGTTTTCAGCGTGGCGACCTCCGCGCTTAGGATGCTATCAGGTTCCAAATTTTCTTTCGCGTGCGCCGGGATAAGAATAAAGCGCCTACGTTCCTGACACGCCTTACCCCTCGTTTTCATTCCATCACGCACTGCGGTTCCCCATTTGTTCCACTGGCAGGTATCGCAATCATCATTCTGCCTTTCAACCGAATCTTCATGGGGAACCCTTTGTGCATCCAGATGATGAATGGCGAAGCACACCGGGCTACGAACATTGGCGGGATCGTAGCGCCCGGTATAGTAGTTTCGCTCGTACGCTACATCCAGAATAATAACTTGAAGCTTGTTATTCGGTACAGGTTGACCTTGATAGGAAAGCAAGCCACTTTTAAGACTAATGTGGCTGGAGCTAGGCCGTTCAAGCTTCGCTACTTCCTTAGCTTCTCTTGCAAGTTCCTCTTCCCAATTAGTGACAGCGGTTTCTTTCCTCGGCGCTACCTCGTTTGCCATGACGTGTCCTTAGAGTTTAGTAAATGAAAGGTCTTCCACCTCAACTGCAACGACGCCAGGAATTTCCTTACCGTCGTCCCAGCGCTCCCGGACTGCCGGGCCTGAGATTCTACGCTGGATTAAGTCCCATGCATCGTTTTCAACGATGTACGGATACAGTTCTTCCCATGCTGCGACTTGGGGTTGTGTCTTCTTTTTGAGTGTAGCGGTGTAGGACTTACCAGCGACCGCACCGCCTTTGCTTCTTTAAGCTCACGAATAATCGTGGCCTTTAATTCACTTTCTAATTCTTTTAGTTTATCTACTGTCTTTTCTACATTCCTACGCTCGTCACGCGCAGTGATGTAGTTATTCACCACCTTTGCGATTTCATCCAGTGTCATGACTTTTGTCCTTTGTAACTACAACCCCATTGTACCCCACCAGACCGTGGGACACAAGGGGTATGTAGGTTCAACACTTTAAGTCTTCATAACCACACTTCGTACAAATCATATGATTATAGTGTGAGTCATGCCCATTGTCTACCATATTATGGTGACAAATATTTTGAGCTGCTTCTACAAATGCATCCAACTTTCTAATTTGTTCACAAAGTGCTATCCGTTCATGCATCGCACGCTGTACTTCTTCATTAGTAAGTTTTCTAGTCATCTAGATATTCCACCGCCAGATCCCAAAGCTTCTGGTTGTAGGTCACATCCTTAGTGACTCGATTAATAGCGCGTGATGTACTACGCCTACCAGTCGCTGTAATTCCTGCTTGGCCTCCTTTCAAGAGGTTTTCTTGCACGACGTTGTAGGTAGTCCACAAATCATCGTGTTTATCTTCGTCCCGCCTACGAACAAGAAGTTCTTCAGCTTTAAATGGGCGTTCTTCCCCATACCTAATATCCATGGCATGCTCTGCAAACCCCATAGTTCTTTCATATGCAAGGGCATGGCTCCGCATACGAGCCACCACAGCCTCCATCTCAGCCATGCTATCTACAATCTTAAGGCTGGCATCCACCACGCCCCGCGCTACGTCACCTTTATGGGGGACATTAATCCCGTAAACGGTAGACCCGACAATAAGACCGTTTGCACAGACCACCCGGTACATTCCACCTAGGAGACGATAGGCGGTCGTCCCATCGTGGGCTGTAACGATGACAACTTCCGGTATGTAACTGTCCACTTTGAGTTCGGTGAAGGATTCAAGCTTCCGGAAACAAAGTAGATGCCGTGTCGTGGCCATAGCTTCCACAGTGCGCGCTTTCTTCTGCTGAACACGAGAGGCAGCGAACCCGGCGTCATAGAGTGCTCGAACAACATCCGCCGTGCGGATATGTACGAACTGCGAAGATACGTTTTGGGAGGGCTTTTCTGCAAAGATGGCTGGAGCAATCTTAGCAATATCCGAAAACGTGATAGGATGATCTGAGCGCATTTAACTCTCCTGTATGTGAAAATCTTCATTCCCCGGGGGATTAAGCGCGGCGACGGTGGCATCGACTTGGTGCAGGTGTTCTGCAACGTCACCATCTGCTTGTGCTTTTTCCTCTGACGTGTACGGCCCAACGACATAGATCTTTTGGTCATTGCTTAACACTAGAACCCACATAGAATTCCCTTAGATTATAGTTATCATAAAGTTGATGTACTGCGATACACTGCACCTCCTTTCCAGTTATTGCATCCCGTAGTTTGAAGCCATTTTCAAGTAGTTCCAAATCCTCCCTTATGGTGTGATATCTACTAAGAACCTTTTCTAAAAGCACAGGATTTTCTACAATCTTTTCATAAGAAAGAAGCTTGGCGTAACGATCACGCCAAATTGAACCATCAGGATCATATCCAATGAATACGCAGCTAAAGAATAGCCATACCATCAACACGTCCCAACCGGCCCATACGTCACGGGTCATACTCTAAACCCCAAAAAGACTGGAAACCGGGGCTTCTCAAGCACTCCAGCAGGTTGGAACTTATACTTCACCACTTTTCCAATAAGCGTATCACGTATAGTCCAGATGTTCTGCCTATCCAAATCAGTAAAACCAGTCCCAATATTAAAGCTGACACCGCTATACAGATCAGTGACAATAAGAGCGCCCAGAACTCCCGTAGGGTGCTTATTAGCTCTGTGAGAACTTCTTTCACTAAGGCCAAGCTCATTTGTAGTTTGCTCATTGGCATTGTGCATCTTCTCCTCAAAACCTGTGATTCTGGCTTCACTATCTGAGAACCGCTTTAGTTTGAGTAACCAACCTTCATTAGTCGTACTACGGCCGAACTTGTATGGTCCCAAAGGATCCCGCAACATGATTCCTTCATACCCCTCTGCGAGGCACTTGGTTTCAAACTCAAGTAGGTCATGGGGGCCGGTGATCAAAAGATGCGGTACGCGCTCAACTCTAACCGTGTTATTGATACGGTGGTTAAGCTCCATATACCGCTCTTCAAATGCCGTGCTGAGCTGGGCAAAGTAATCAAATACCCAGAACGTAACATCTGGTTCCCCATCCCGTGTCATGACGCCACTTACTGTGTGATTGTAGGCGTTTGGATGTGTGGGTGAACCAACGATAAGCTCACCATCTACCCAATCTAGTTGCCTGAATAAACGCTGGCAATATTCGTTGGGTATTTTCTTAAGCGACCGACTATACAGAATACCATCCATAGCCATCGCACGCACACCATCTAATTTGGGCGATGCATAGAACGGGTAACGCAGAGCGTCACCCGCCTTGCCCGCCAACATCGGGCGGAATTTACTCATGGATAAGAGCCTCTATATCGTCAGTGTCATCATATACAACTGTGGCGTTATCTGTGGGAAATACCGTTAACTCATGCGTTTCCCCATCCCTAGTTTTGATGTAGAAGTTCACCCAACGAGTACCAGATTTAGAAACTATATGCTTCATGGTAACTGAGGTGACCCAGTGTACGTTGATATCCATTAGACGCTACCTCCTGCAGCAAGAATGTCACGAATTTTATCACGGCAGGGAATACACACCGTGAGTTCCTTAACGATTTCATGCCCGTGGCGAGCTACCCCGTCACCGTTGTCATACATGCGTGGGCGCGTTTCAACCACTATGCGCTTACTCTCTTCACCGGGCTTTGACTGTTCTCCACATTTTTGACAAACGAACATTAGTTTACCTCGTAAGCTAGCCATGAGTGGGCAGTGCCATCTTCTGGGTCAAATGTGACCCACGTTAGCACTACATCATCAGCATCGTTAATACGAACTAGTTTTGACCAACGAGCGGCTGTGGGCATAAGTCTATGCGGAATAAACCGCCCATCCAACAACGCCTCTGAAATTAAAATGGCGATGTATCGTGGCTCGTAGTTGTGTACACCTTCAAACGGTGGGTCTACCGTAATCTCTGCCAAACGGGTAGAACCAGTTTGCCACACGTCAAATTTCATGGTTTGGCTCCCGCAAGCGACGCGGTGTGCGCCCATTTGGTTCAAACGTGCCTTGGAAGTAAAAGTGGTCAGTTACGGAATGAAGATGCTTGGAAAGCATAATCATAGCATCGTTACTGAGCGGTCCCTTGATTGTTCTTTCACGAACTTTGGTGTCAAACATGTAACGAAAAAACAACTTGATTGGTACAGACATGGTGCACTCCTATGGATACGTGGGTCTTATGCGCCCACAACCCCATGTTACCATCACTGGTATTCAAGTGCAAGCATCTGTATATCCATCCGAACGCTCACTTGCTCCCGGACTTCAACCCGGCTATACTAATGGTACAGGCTGGAAAGAAAAGCCGGGAGATGGGCTCCCGGCTTGTGAGGTGGAAGGCTGCCGAAGCATGGCAACTAAATATCATTATACCACTTTCCGCTTGTCATTGCAACCCCCAACATGTCAGGAGAGCGAAGGTGGATAGAATCTACGAAGAAATCCAACAGAAAAAAGAACATGCCGAGCGCGAGGCGCGCTTTTACGGGGATGTTCTAACTGAACTTGCTGATATTCGTAAAAAGCTAGATGAAAATCAGTGTAAGCACGAACTAATAGCCCAACAAGACGCTATTAGTGGAAAAGTACTTGTTAGATGTCGTAAACAGTGTGGGTTCGCCTTCCAATATGCGGGATATGGTGAGCGTACATACTAATGGCCTCGTTCAAGGATGTCACAGACTACCTTGAACAACGCGGCATCACAGAACAGCTAAGGACTAAGTACCGATTAGAGCTTATTGGGGGGACTGAGGCAGCTTTCCGCCTCGGCTTTAAGGGGTTCCCTGATAGTACAGTCGCTTGCTGGATGCCCGGTCAGGGTAAGTATGGTCACTGTGTAGTCATTCAAGGCGGCACATTCACAGACCCGACAAGACGTAGATATTGCCCCAGTGGGCTTCATGATGCGATCCTCCTTTCCGGCCATAACTGGGACATACCACCAGAGCGCGTGGTATTCACAGAATCATATGTCAAAGGTATTGTCGCAGCAGAAAAGCTAGGTCTACCCGTTATCGTACTAAACGGTGTGTCGGGATTTGCAGACCGCAACCATTCCTCCCGCGTAGCAAAAAGTCTACGTAATCTTCCATGGCGTAACAGAGGTGTGAATGCTATTATTCTGTATGATAGTATTAACACAGAGCAAGAAGATAGTGCTCGGGACGTAAGAGCCGCTAGAGAGTCGCTGGCCGCTCTTCTACGTATACGGTATAACTGCAACACCCATCTTATAGAGTTGCCCCCACCACCTCAGGGCGGGTCATGGGGTGTGGATGACTATGTTATGGCTGGCGGGGACCTCACCGCCCTCCAAGTAGAACCATTAGAGGTAGATGAAATTGGGGCAGCAATAATCAGCTACAATGATCGCTTCGCAGTGGTTAAAGACCTTGCTCGCGTAGTTGAGCTCAGCCCACCCTTCCGTCGTATGAATCAGTCGGACTTTAAGCTCAACTATGGAAACGAAAAATATACAGATGCAAACGGGGATCGTCACACAATCTGCGATGTATGGCTTAATTCGCAGTCGAGGACTACTTTGGATAGGGTCCGTTTCCTACCGGGAAAACCGGCGGTTGTCGACAATCAGCTTAATATGTGGTCAGGATTCGCCGTGGAGCCTGACTACACAGGTATTTCTGAAGCTGAAGAAATGTGGGTGTCTGTTATTAAAGAGGCCATGCCCGATGGTGCCGAATGGCTACTTGATGCCTACGGTGCGTTGCTCCAACACCCAGATCGTAGATGTGGGTTCTACATCTATCTTTACGGCGACTTTGGCACAGGGAAAGGTTATACGGTCTCAGCCATCAAGGGGATTTTTGGGGGTGATTACGGACACGCCCCTACAATTCGCACCATGGACTATTGTGGAAGGTTCAATGCTCCTAAAGCAGTTGCTCGGGTCATCATCGTTGACGAAGTGCAGGAAGACATGGACAGCGAAAGCAAGTCCAAAATGGAAGCGGAACTCAAACTAGATAGTGACCCCGGCCAAGGAACCCGCCCATTAGAGTTCAAAGGTCGTGATATTATACAGGTAGACCGCAACGCTTTAG
>Ga0208644_1001591_pt1 | contig 18865 bp, 26 predicted proteins | sample VirMetDEL_Nov_18_FD_184517 | JGI IMG/M metagenome (GOLD analysis project Ga0208644, IMG submission 184517) | Aqueous microbial communities from the Delaware River and Bay under freshwater to marine salinity gradient to study organic matter... | ecosystem: Environmental > Aquatic > Marine >... | reverse complement strand
TCTAAACAACTTTTGCATGTCCTCTGGGTCGTATGAAGCGGTGTTCTCGTTAAGGTCTTGTGCGATGAACCAGCCTGTCTCAGCTTTTTGTGATGGGAACTGGAAGTTCTCACCGCTCTCAGCACCTGAACCTGTTGAGGCGAGCTTTACAATGACACCCATGTAGGAGGTGCCAGAAATGCTGTCTAGGCTCTCTTCAAAAGTTTCACCCAAGAAGTATTTCTTGTAGGTGGTTGAACTTGCAGCGTAAATATTGCTGTTTGTTCTGATCGCGTCTGTGTTTAGAACGTTGCGAATGTATTTCTTTGAATTGGGGTTAAAGTTGAAAACGTATGAGCCTGTTGTTTCACCATCAGAAGCACGAGCAACTTCGCCTTCGATGACCAACTTGAACTCAGCGTTTTTTGCGCTTGTGCCAGCGAGGGCATCAATAAGAGTAGCGTTAAGCTGGTTGGCGCTTTCTTCATAATCGGCAGTATTGCCTGCGAGTTGGATTGTGGCACCATCTTCTCTATAAATAATAGCAGCAAGAGTACCTGTGTGCAAGCCAGTTGATGAGGAGCCGAACAGGAAGAATCCTAGAGCTTCCTCTGACTTCCATCCTGCGCGGTCAGATGTGCTTGAAGCGTCGGGGTCTTGTTTTCCGAGAAGTCTAATGAATGTCAGTGAACCGTTGTTTCTCAACCAAGCTTTTGCAGCGTAAGCGCCGTAAGCTGTACCTGCCTTTCCACCGTCTCTCCAGGCATCTCTAGCCGATTCTTGTGAAAAGGGTTCACCAAATGTTTGAACGAACTCTGAAAATGAAGTAACTGTTACGGGTCTCATGCCTGGACCACGTTCTGAGCGACCGATAACCACTGGACCAACAGGAACGGGTGTATCGGGTAGTTGTGATTGGTCAATCTCCTTGATGAAAACACCAGGGGACACAAACTTGAATCTTCTTTCTGACATATTGTATTTCTCCTAAGAAAAACTTCCTAATAAATAGTGTTATGGTGGGTCAAACACCTACTCAATAAAAAATGTCTCTTCTTTCTTGAATCGTATCTTGACCGCATTCTCTCTGACAGCAACGGTTTGTTGTTCTTGGTTGATGCCTTCCCCTATTAAAAAGCCTTCCACTCGGATTTCAATATCAGTTTCAAATCTTCTTTCTTCCTCTCCCAAGGTTGCAAGGTTATTGCTTTGGGCAAAGTCTTGCGAAACAAAACCTTCATATGAGTTGTTTTCGTCTCCGAGGTCGAAAGAGTAAGCATTACCAAAACGGTTCATAAATGGAGTAACAAGGTCATTCATATGAGTTTGATACTCAGCCACCAGTTTTACACCATATGTGACGTGAACCCAAGTTGGTGTTGGGATAGAGGAAAACTCGTAAACAACTCGCTTTGTTTTGAAACGAGAGTTTTTGTCTCCTCTTACTCTTAGGGAGTCAGCGTTGGCAAAATTCTTTGTTTTATCGGCTTGGATATTTTTGCCAACTAAAAAGTTGTTTCTTCTTCTGTCCGAGTTGTTGTAAACATTGTTGCCGAATGGTCCCATTCTGGACGGGTCTTTTTGAACATTTGTTCTTTCAATAGTGATAAGTGGGAGGATAAGTGTCTCACTTCCATCTCTGGCTTCTTTGGACTTTTTTATTTGATATGCTCTCTCTGCACCAGCCCAAATAACAGGAACTTTTCTTGTTTCGTTATTTGCTCTGACGTGTAGGTCGAGTTGTTCATCTACCCAGCGGTAAAAAGCTGCATCTATTGTTTCTAAGGTAGAAGGAGTGTATGCTCTTGTTTCAGTTGCCATCGAATAAACCTTCCCTTGCTTTTATACACTCTGCTGTGGTTTCGTATTTTTGCCCTTCTTGACCAAACAATCTTTTTGCGCCAATGGTTTTTACTATCTCGTAGTAGTCTCCATCGTAGTAAACAAAGTCTCCTACTCTAACAAAAAGGTCTTGGTCTTCTGTGAGTCTCTTACGGTGAAAGTATACTGAGATGCGGGGTCTTTTGTCGTAACCCTTACTGTCGTTTGTTACGTCACTCTCTTGTGCCTCTACTCTTGCATAAACCCTTACTGGTGGTAAGAAAGTTTTTTGTATTGCCTCGCCATAAACAGGGTGAAAGTTTGTGTGCTCTAAACTAATAGCGTAGTAAGCTATGGCTTGACCAACCACATTTTCGATAAGTTCGGTATTAACTTGGCGAACCAAGTCTCTTTCTTTCTTGCCAACAAAGAGCGGTGGTGGTGGCGCATCTGGTCTTGTGAATTTTGCCATTTATTTACCCCACATAGATTGCATTTGGAACGTTTTCAAAAAGTTTTTGCGAGTTCTCGACAATATTTGCGTCACTTTCAGCTAAAGCTGAGTAAGTTAGTTGGTCTAGAAGCTCTTTTAGTTCTGTTTTTAAGTTTTGTTGTTCTTCTCGGGACTGACTAATAAGGTCTGAGCCATTTAGAGTCACAGAATCGTTTGGAATTGGAATAGTGCCGAACTTGGAGCGCACTTGACCTAAAATTTCCTTACAAAGTGCAAGGGCATAGCGGCGAATCCATTGCTTACCCACCGAGTTGATGTTATCGTAGGGAATATTAGCAAATGGCAAGGTGTTCATGTTGTTTACACCCTTTACTCCGCGCTCTCTGGTATCATCTACGGTGTTTGCATCTTCATCAACGGTAAATGTAAACCAAATGTAATCATCGGACTGTACAGAGTCTCCTGGGGGTGGATATACCTTTAAAAAGTTGTTGTGTAACTCGTAAGAATAGTGTGAGAAACGAACATTTGTGTGGTCTTCGTATGCCATAGCTTGCAAACGGTTGTGCCAAGTTGGAATAACCTCGTATGTTGAGTCATCAGCATACTGACCATAGGTGGAAAGGTTGCCTACTACGTTGAGACCACCGTAGTAGCTAAAGAACCTCCACATAACCTTGGGGCTTTTGTAATAAACATTTCTAATAAGAACTTTTTTGTTATTAATCTTGTTGTAATAATCAGAAGAGGCTAGAGAGCTTGAAGCCTGAACAATGGCTTGTAGGTCGTATTGTTGTGTATTTGGTTCTAGCTTGAAACTTGCTGAGTATTCTGTTAGGAAGCCACCTACGCCAGCTTCGGTTGATACACCCTCTGCCACACGACGTGCATAAGCAAAACCAAAGTTTGGAAAGTCTCTCGATGCGTCAGATGCCCCTCCTGAAATCTCTCCGTCTTCATCAAAAGAAGAAGTCGATGCTCCAAGCATGTCAGAAAGCACGTTCTTAGCTTGGTGAGAGTTTATCATATATGAGTATTCTAATACTGCTTCTTGATAAGCTGCATAAACATTACCAGTTTTTATTTCAATATCTAAAACATCGCCGCCTAGTTTTTTATAAACATAAGCTACTTGGTCTACTGCTCCGCTAATAAAAGCTGCGTTGTCACTGTATACGGTAAATGGTAAAGCAGCTACCACATCATCTGTTGAGCCTGTGGCTGTTAAAACAGATGTGCTTACGGTAGATACTGGACTAAGTTCTGGAACTGGCATTGTCTAAACCCTCTTCTTCCTAAATAGTTTCCCCAAAGAGAAACCCCCCGCCTACCGAAGCAGACGAGGGGCAACTCTTAGTCAAAGACTAGGCTTATACCAAGTCTTGGCAGATGACGAGACCGTACATGTCTGGACGGACCATCTTCTTGCCGTAGCGTGTCATCACACCCTTACGTGGTACGAAGTCCTCTGTGCCAAAGATGGTTGGAGTGACTTGTAGTGGGACGTAAGGAGCGTAGACGTAACCACTCTCTAGGAAGCTGTTGCCACGGCGACCAACTAGAACCACGTTGCGTGGGAAGTATGGGTCAACGTAAACGTCGAGCTTCTTGGAGATGCTACCAACATTTACAGCACCGGCTGTGCCATTGGCGTCAACGGTAACGTTGGCGCGGAAGCCAGCAGTGAACTCTAGAATGTTAGCAACTTCTGGTGAGCAAACTACGAAGTTTGCACCACCGCGAACGGTGCGACGGTGAATCTCTGCGGACACATCGTTGATGGTCTCTAGAAGAGTCTCGTACCATTCGCTAACTGTACCTGTGAAGTCAGGGGCAGCAGTGCTTGCACCAACTTCAACACCAGTTACGCGGTTTACAAACTTACCAGCAGCGCGGCTCCAGTAGCGAACACCGGCACCCTTAGCAGCACCTTGAATGAGGTCGTTCAAGATTTCTTGATCGATCTCTAGGGCAATCTGCTCAGAGAGGATGCTTGTAAGCTCAACCTCAGCGTCGAGGTTGTGGTAGGCGTTGAGGTCTTGACCGAGTTCGGGTGACCACTTAGCCTTTAGCTTTTTGGTGTTGGCTGTGATAGCAACACTGTCCACCTTGATATCAATCTCGGGGATATTTGGTGTATTCTCAAGTGCCCACTCGCTTTGACCGCGAACGGAACCAACAGCGTTGCTAGCTGCAAAGTTATCGGTGATTGCGGCATCAATAACTGTGATAGCTGTGAGTGCTGTTGTCAACTGAGCAGGTGTACGACCTGTCTCGCTAGCGGCTGGAATGGCAACCAAGAGAACTCTTGTGTTGTCATCGGGGTCGATGCGAGTTAGACGACGTAGAAGAACCTCGTTTGATAGACCACCTGAGCTTAGGGTGATGAGGTTATCCATGTTAACGCCAGCGGCTGAGAGTGTTGCAACTGGAACAGAAGCAATAGCGCAGTTTGTACCGGAAGCAATATCGGGATCGTAACGGAGCAACTTATCAAAAGTATCTGAAGTTACTGTATCACCGTCGCCCATTGTGGACTCAGTTACACCAGCACCGTAAGTACCGGAAGCAACAGCAGAAATGGTAACACTAACAGTGCCTGTTGGTGAAGCATAGCCGTTGTTGAGGGCGTATGGTCCCTTTTCAGCGTTGAGACCTGGGAATGTTGAGCCGAGGTCAATACCACCAGTAATTTGAGCAGCTACAGCGCCGCCACCAAATAGTGAGGCGTTTTGGTCGTAACCAAGCTTCTCTGTACTGGAAGTGAAGTCCAAGAAGAAAATGAGACCTGATGGTAGGCTCATTGGTTGGACGGAAACGAGTTCGTTGGCGATTAGCTCACCAAAGACTCTGCGGACGATTGGGAATGCTACGGCACTAAAGCCTTCGACATCACCAGCCGCCATTGTGGAAGCTTCACGGAGAAGTTCCTTGGCTTGGTTCTCTAAGAGACGAGCCATGTTGTTTTTTGTAACATCGCTGTTGAGACCTTCAAGAAGTCCTGTGCCTTCCCACTTATTTAGTAGAGCAGCACCTTCCTTTTGGAGATCACGAGCAACAATGCCTTCTGTTAATTTTTCTAATGCAGACATAGTTAATTTTCCTCCTTTATTCTATTCCTGCGAGCTTGCGCCAATTCTTAAACATTGGAGCTTGCTCTTGTTGTTTATCTTCTCTCTTGCGAGAGGAGACGACGAGGGAACGAGTACGGCTTACAGCTTCAGTCAGTGATTCTGGTGCTGTTTTTTCATTGGTGCTACCCACTGAGTCTTTCATTGTCTCATAAACCAGTTTGGTTTCCTCAATTGTTTTGGCTTTTGCCAAGGACTCGACAATTTTACTTTTTTGACGAGTATTAAGTTCTTGTGAAGATAGTGTTTGAGTTGTGTAGAAAAGTCTAGCGTTCTGAAGATTTACTTCTGCGGCTTTGGTTTTCATCTCAAGCAATACTTCTTTTGCTTTCTTGAGCTTTGTTTTTGCTTCTTGTAGCTGCTCGGAAAGCATCTTGTTTTGGTCTTGTAGTTCTTTATTTTTCTCTTGCTCTTCATCAACTGCGGCAGCTAGTGCGGCAAGGTCAGCGTTCTCAGCACGGTCACCGGCTGTGGAGCCAGCCCAACCGTTGTTGGGGTGCTGGGACTTAATGTCAACGTTGACTTCTTCTAGAAGGGCGTCGAGTTGTTCTTCTGTTAGGGCATCGATGGCTTCATCAAGACCTTCGCCTTCTTCCATCATTTCGCCTGCTGGCTCTAGGAGTTCTTCACGGTCGATAGCAGCCTCTGCTTCGGCGGGAACTTCTTCTGCTTCTTCCTCGGGAGTAGAAGCTTCGTAGTCAGCCATTAGCTCATCGAAGTCAATAACTATTTCTTCTTGGTCGTCTTCAAGGGCTTGGGCAAGAGCAACAGTTGCTGCGTCTGGGACTTGTGCCATTAGTGAGTCATCACCAGTTGGTTCAGCAGGCTCGGCGTCCATTTCCATGTCCATAGCCATTTCTTCACCACCTTCGGCAGTCTCCTCCTCGGTGGCTTCTAACTCTTCTTCTTCGTCCTGCTCAAGAAGGTTCTCCAAAGATTCTTTTAGTTCTACGGAATACTTCTCAATAAGTTGCTTCTCAGCATTACGAAGGGCTGTTTCTTTTAGCTCTTTCGCATCTGCTATTGCCTTTTCAAACAATGATGACATAATACACTTCTCCCATGACAGAAATAGTCGTTAATAAATAGTCCTAACGAAGCCAAAAAACTTATTTAGCTTTTTGCTCGTTGGTTATCTTTCTAGCGATTCTTTTTCTGCGAAGTTTTTTTAATCTTCTGGTCTTGGATGGCTTGACATAGAACCTTCTTTCTCTTACTTCGTCTATGATGCCTTCTTTCTTTACTTTTCTTGAGAACCTTTTTATTAGTCTCTCGCCGGGTTCGTTGCGGCGAGCTTCCACTTTAACGTGTGCCATATTACCTCTTTTTAGCTGTGGCTAGGGTCTTCCAGTTTCTCCCTCCAAGAGCCATGATGCCTGAAATGTCCACACCAGGGTCTTTTGCACTTACGCCAGCCATAGGACTAGCGGAGGCTGCACCTTCAACGGGTGCGTCCATTGGTTCGATTCCCTCAAAAATGTTTGAATACGCACCTTCGCCTACTGCTTTTGTAAGCATTTGTCTTTTCTCGGCAAGGCGCTTCTTTTGTAGTTCTATTGCTTCTTGGTTTGTGTTTCTTTGTGGTTCTGGTGTAGGCTCTGGTTGTTTTGCTTCAACAATAACATTGCCCATTCCTTTAGCCACCTCTGCTACAACCTTTGTAAGAATGCCTTCCTCGATAATAACTTCATGGATGCACTCTTTGATAATGGGTTTAATAAGTTTTTTTAGTTGTTCTCGCTTCATAGTTCTCTCAACCAATCGCAGTCAAACTTTGCTGCTATTTTTTCGATCTTTTGCATCTCGATAACATCATAACCCGTTGGGTCTGTGAGAGCGCCATAGCTTGCTCTCTCGTGCGTTTGCTTCAAACGAGCGCACTTTCTTCTTTGCTCGCCAGCGTCCATTTCATTCATAGGTTCGCCGCTTGTTAGTAAGTAGTCTCTTGCGCTGTTGAGATAAGCAGAAGCCAAAGCCACTTTCTTCATCCACCAAGAAGGAAGGTCTTGCTCTGCGCTGAAACCTTCTAGGTGTTGTAGAATATCTTGACTATCCTCGATGGCGAGTTTTGCTTGACGACGGGCAGAAGATACATCTGTGTGTCCGTCTTCGTTGAGAACTGCTTGTAGTTCTTCTTTGATAAGTTTTCTCAACTGTTCTTTATTCATAGGTCAAAGTCTCCACCCAAGTAAAGAAGTCTGTCTCTCATAAGTCTGTTAGCGAGGTTCTTTAGTTCGGGTTTCATTAGGGGGTAGCCTATTGTTTTTTCCCATTTAGCGGGAATGTCTTCTTTATCAATAGAACCACCAAACATAGTCTTTACTACTTCAGCAAACTTTTTGTAGTCGTCCTCGGAGACTTCTACGTCTTTGAGACCAACATTGTCGAGCATACCTTCGGTGACGACTGCTTGTATTTCTTCTTTGATTATTTCTCTTAGTTGGTTCTCGTTCATTTATTTTCTTCCGACAAGAATGTCATTGAGGGCGCGGTTGATTCTGTCAGCCTTGCCAAATATTTCTCTTTCCTTTGCCTCTTTCATAAGGTATGCACCGGGGGTGGATGCCTCTGAAACAAGGTCAAAGCAAATAAGTGTGAAGTCGTCCTCTACCATAGTTAGCCCACGCTCTTGACGAGTTGAACCTAAACCACGAGAGGAGATACCCAGTGAGCCACCGTCCAAAACAATTTGTTGGGCGATTTTGCCTGCTGGGGTATTGAGTAGTTTTAGTGTTCCGTAAACTGCATCGCCATCCATATGGATTTCTGTTACAAGGTGTGATGCGTTTTTTAGTTCCACGACTGATGTATCGGGGTGATCGAGTTCTCCGTATGCTCTGCGGTCACGAACTATTTTTTTGTAGTTCTCGACTTCTCTTTGGAGAGCGCGGGGTGGGTAAACTCTGCCGTTGCCGTTCTTTTTGTTGGCGTGTTGAAGGAGACCTTTTAGGTAAACGAAACCATCGTCAGCACGCTTGGCTTCCGTTAGTGTTTCAAGTTGAAAGTATTCTATTAGAACTTGTTTCTTTGACATAGCTAAGACCCCTTGCAGCAGTTTGTTGGTGGGCGAAGCATCCAGTGATTATCTACCCAAATGTTTATGTTGCTCATTCTCCGTCCCTTAGAGCTTTTACAATAGCTGCAAGACCTGCTGCCATTGCTCTTGCTCTTTCGTCGCTAACGTCACCTTTGTTTAGCTCTCTAATTGTGCGGTCAATCATTTGATACTTATCAAAATCTGACGCTTCGCTAAGAAGGTTTTGAACCTCTTCTTTAATCATTTCTTTTAGCTTTACTTTGTCCATTTTATTTTTATTCCTTCATCGTCAAATACTTGACAGAGTATGTAACTTGTCCCAGAACTTAGACACCCTAATAAAATAGGTGTTACGAAGTTTGGTTCAAATGTAAATAGTGGTGTAAAAGGAGAAATGACGCAAAGAAAGAACCCTACCCAAAAGCCCATACACATTGGGCAATGGAAGAGTTCTCCAAGTTTTCCTTTTGTTGGTCTTATTGGTTTTAGTATTGAGCCATAGACAAGTATTTGTGTGAGCCCATAGGCTACTAAAATAAATGTTAAAAGTTCCATTATATCCTGTAAACAAGTGGTGTGATGTAAGGGTCTTTTGGAAGTGTGCCCTTATCTTCTTCTTGTGGAACTTCGCCAAGTTCAGTAGCGTCTTCTTCTGGTGGGTCAAGAAGGTATTCGTCGTATTCGTCTTGGTAGTATTCGTCGTAGTGTTCGTTTTGCTCGTTTTTCAAGTATTCATCAACGTGGAAAACAGCGAGTTGCAAAATGGAACGGTCTTCTACTGGTTTGCCAAATGTGGCTTCCAAGGAAGCATAAATGTTGCCACCTTGTACGGTTTCTGGTTTTACAAGACCAACGCGAACCATGTAGTCCATAAGACGCTTCATGGCTGCATAAGCTTCGTCTGTGTAGTTGCCGTCTTTGGCAAAGCAAAGCAGCTTGTCTTTTTTAACAATAATGGTGAGGTAAGGGTGTGTGAGAAACATAAGGTCGCCGTCAATAGTCTTTGTGACCGCTACTTTCTTTTTTAGCGTCTCCATTTCTTTTTGGCGGCGAATCTTTATTTTAATTGTCATCGGACTGAATCTCACTTACCAGCTTTTGAATTTTGAGAACATCAATAACTGTGCTCTCATTTATTTTTTGCTTACCAACATTTTCTAAAATGTCAATAACTTTTTGTGTGTTCTCGACCATTACCTCGTCTTCTTTGATTTCGGGGAGGTCAAGGCTTCCAGCTAGAACACCTTTGAGGCGACCTAGTTCTTCGTTTAGGAAAGAAACCAAGCCAGAGGGGTCAGCGATAAAAAGGCTTAGAACCTCTCTTTGCTCTGGTAGTAGGGAAGAATACTCACGGTTGAATACTTTAACGTATTGTTTAAATGTGAAGTCGTCCATACTCTTTGTTTGTGGAGTAAGAACTTTCTTGCCTGTCATTTCTTTTAAAAGGTTGGTTTCCAAAAGAACTTTTGTTTTGCCAACTGTTTCGTCTGAAAAGAGTTGAGCGATGCTCGCTAGGGAGCGGTAGTTTGGAACGTAGTTATTATAAACTTGTGGTGAAATAGTTTTATTAACTTCTGAAATAAGAAAAGACTGTCTTTTGAATACTTCTTTCTTATCGAGTTGATGATAAGAGTTGCGGCACTCAACAATAATTTTTGCTGCGAGAAGTTGGTCTGCTTCTTTTGTTTCGTAAATGCTTTTGTAAAGTTGGAGTTCTTTGTGTAGAATGGTGCCTTTACCAAAGTGCTCTTTAATAACTTTTAAAACTTTTTGTTTCTTTTTGTTGTCTCCGCGAATAGCAGCCTTGGTCATTTCACGAACCAGTGCTTCAAATAAAAATGCGGTGTTTCTTTTCTTGTTATGTTTAGCCATTCTTGTTCTCCAAACTTTCGATTAGTTTTTCGATTTCCTTATTAGAGTTCAGAATCTCCGACTCCATATCCTCATAAATAGTTTTGCTTTCATTAAAAACATAGCCCTTACCGAGTTTATTCAACTCTTCCGCGCCTGTGGCACGGGCTGTGGTGCGCTGACCGCCAACAGGGTTGGCAATGGCAGAGTTGTGGCGCTTCTTTGCACCTTCGCTTCTGCGGTCTGTTTTTACTGGTTGATACATTTTACCTTTGGACTTATTGGTGGTTGTCATTCCGTCTTTAAAGGTATAGTGAATAGTGTCTTCATCAGCTTCTGTGAGTTCTTCATCGCCAGGAGTTGCCAAGAGGGGGCTTTCTTCTTCTGCTCCACCGGCTTCTTCTTCTCCACCAAGGTCGAGTTCTTCACCTTCACCACCCAAGTCAAGCTCATCAGCGCCACCAAGGTCGAGCCCACCGGCATCACCACCTTCCTCTGGTGCTTGACCAGCGGCTTCCATTGCTGCTCTGAACTTCGCATCATAGAACATCTCCTGTTCGTTACGAACAAACTCTTCGTCGGTCATATTGAATAGGCGTGTGGCTATCCATCGACGTGAAACAAAACCTTCTGTGGCAGAACCTGCAACGGAGAACTTCTTCTCCCAGTGCTCCAACTCTTGTAGTTCAGCAATCTTGCTTGGGTTGTTTAGTTTGAGCTTAAAAGAAAGTAGGTCTGTGCCTCTGTATCCTAGAACATAAAGGTGAACAATGCAAATCTTTTCTAGCTCGGAAACAACTGAGCGTTGTAGTCTTTGAATAGTTCTGGCAAAACGAATATCTTTCTGGGCTAGGGTTGTTTTGTCTTCCTCTGCACCTTCACCACGGGCTAGGTAAGAACGTGGAATTTTAAGAGCGGAGAACAGTTTGTCACGGAGATAATTTACGTCGTCAATGTCGCCTGTGAAAGCACCACCGGGAAGGTTCTCAATACGAGAACTTTGACCACCACGGACGGGAATAAAATAGTCCTCGTCAATAGACATTGGGTTGTAGCGAAGGTCAACGCGACCTGTGTCGGGATCTACAACTTGGTTTCTTTTTAGTGAGGTTTTAACCCTCTCCATGTATTGCTCAACGTCTTCGGGAGCAATAGCACCAACGTCAATGTAAAAAATTCTTCTCTCGGGCGAACGAACAATACGGTAAGCCATCATTGCGTCTTCAAGCATTGTTAGCTGACGCCAAATGCGTCTGGCTGGTTCTAGCACCGATGTTCCGTATGGAGCATACTTGTCATTACCAAGAATACGGAAGTGTGCTACTTGCCAGTTTTCAAAGGTCATACCTGCGGAGTTCCATTGGTATTGAATGTAGTTCGGGTTTGTTTTGTCCTCGCCTTCTAGTCTTTCGACTTCTGCTGAGGGAAGGGAAAGAACAGACTTTACACCTATTTTCTCATCAACGTCGAGATAAAGGTAATAGTCACCCATCTTGCACATACCACGAGCCCAGCCGTAAAGGTTGAACTCAACGTTTAGCACGTCGTAAAGAAGTGTGCGGAGTGTGGAGCGAATCTCGTCATTGTGGCAAACAACGTGAAGTAGGGGTTGTAGGTCAGAGAACGTGGTCATCTCGTCGGCATAAATGTCGAGAGTTGAAGCAATCTCTGGTGTGTATTCCATTTGGTCGAAATCTACATAACGCTCTGCTCTATTTTGTGACGCATAGTATTTTGCTGAATAGTTCTCATAAATGTTGTGCTCGGCTTTCTTGAACTGTTTACCAGAAAGTGAGGTAAACTTTGTGCCGTATTTATCTAGCTGTTTTCGTTTGAAACGCTTTTGTTGTTCCGAGTCGTAGTTAACAATAGGTCCAGAAAAAAGTCTGGTTAGGACTTTGTAAAGAGGACTTGCTTCGTTTCTTGGGTTTCTTGGGTCTGCCATTTTTTATCCCTTCAATAGAGCGATGTAATTCATCTGCGCGTAAGCTTGAGTTTCTTTATGCTTGCCGGGAGAAAACGAATCTTGTTTCGCTTTGTATCCCGTCATGCCTGCGATTCTCGTATCAAACTTTGTCTTTGATGTGCTTATCGAAGACAACATCGCTTTTCGGTAATCTAACTCTCTTTGGTTAACAACTAATGCTGTGTCTCTTACCCAGCAAGAGATGGCTGTCGCCATAACCAAGTCGTCGTTATAACTTCTTTGTGCTTCGGCTCTGCCGTTGTTCCAAATGAACGTTGTCATTTCATTATACAACCTAGCCGAGTTTATTTTAATTAGTTTATTCCTCACAAACTCTTCCAGTTTTGCAATAATGAGGGGTCTTGTCTTTGGTGTGGTGGAGAAGCCAATAATAGAGTTGGCTATTCCTTCTGCTTGGAGTTTGTCCACATACTGGTGAGTTCCCTTTACTGAGTAGTACAGGTTTGGATGGTCTAGTTCTTTTAGTTTTTCTAGGACTGCAATACCAAGCGAGTTGTTCTCGACCACAGTTAAACAAAAGCCGTATTCTTTTGACGCATCGTAAATAATGTGGGAGTAGTCGTCTAGGTTTGGTTTGCCTTGGTATTCTGCTACTTGCTCAAAAGTATCGAGACGCCAGATGTGGAACGCAGAGTGGTCCTTGCCGTCGCCACGGGCAACGTCGCCTACGAGTAGGTATTCTGCGCCTTCTTGGTATCCTTCCCATATCCAGAAGTTGCGGTCCATGCCTGTTTTGTGTGTTGGTTCTACTAGGGAAGTTCTTATTACTTCCATGTCTTCTGGGTGGAAAACACCTTCGCCGGATTGGTTGAAGGAACACTCCAACTCTTGTGCGATTTCACGGCGAGACATGTTGCGGGTTTCTTTTTCAAACCATTCTTTGTCTCTGTCTGGATGAACGTCCCAAGGAAGTCTTATTGGGTTGAAATCATTTTTTCCTTCCTCGGCTTCTGTGTAGGTTTTGTGAAACCAGTTGCCTACGCCATTTGGAGAGGAAAGTGAAATGCAACGACCACCAGTGGATAGCGTTGGGTAAAGACCAGCCCACATCTCGTCCATGCCATCAACGAATGCAGCCTCGTCCACTACTAAGAGGGTCAAGGCTTCTGAACGACCTGCGTCACCTGATGTTGAAGATGCTTTAATTTGTGAGCCGTTAGCCAACTCAAAAGAAGTCCTGTTGTCGATGGTAATTTTTGAAATCATCATCCAATCAGGAAGGTTCTTAAAAATGGACTTTACTTTCTTTACGAGGTTTGCTGCTGTTGCAAGCTTTGTTGCAACTACAAGCACGTTTTTATCTCTGTGGAAAAGAAGCATCCAAGAGATGTAAGCAGCGGCTGTGGTTGAAATGCCTAACTGACGGGCTTTGAGAATAACGTTGAAACGATAATCATTGAAGTCCCGAATAGCTTCTTCCTGAAAAGGGTAAAGCTTAAACGGAATCAGACCCTTCATAGGGTGAGAAATCTTACAATAGTTTTTAATAAAATAAACGGGGTCTTTACCCGCTCTGAGTATTTCTTGGACTTTCTGCTGTTTGTTTAGTTGATAAGACATTAAGCATTTTTAGGACGGGTATCATTCTTTGGACGTTTACCAAAACCACCCTGCTCCAAGAACTTCTTGTAGGAGTCAGCCATCTCACGCTTATTGACTTCTGCACCAGTTGCGGCTACAACATCAGAGAGACCAGCGATTTTGTAGCTGCGAACGGCATGAACGAGTGTGCGGTAGCGTGAGACATATTCTACATCAACCTTGGAACCATCGCCTTCGGCTGTTAGTGTAATGGACTTGCCAGCTTGTGCGCGGTAGTTCTTTTTAAGACCATCGACTAACTTTTGAATCATGTCGTCCATTTCGTTTTGGAAACCATTGATGCCATTTTTATGCACATCTTTGAGTGTAATCTCTGCCTCGTATGAAACAACAACCTTATCACCAGCGAAACGAACCTTACCAGCGTCAAACTGCTTACGGTTTGTGTTTGGTAGTGAGTCTCTTTTTAGACCCAAGTCAACTGCTTCACCCTTTGAATCGACGGCACCATCATATAGTTGCCCTGCTGCCACTGAGAGGTCTTTTAGAACTTGTAAATCTGCGTTAGCCATTATTTGGTCTCCAACCTTGTCGCCAGCGTTCCTCACGCCCTTCGACATATTTTATGTGGCAGGTTTCACAGCACTCCCAACGTAAAACAAATATTTCATCACGAGCAGTGAGGTTGTATTTGTTACATTGAGGACAAGAAGCGTTGCCACTCTTCATAAGTAGTTTTTTGCTTAATAAAACACCTTCCTGCTCTACCTTCTCTTGTAGTTCCTCTTGGGCAAAGTGTTTTTCGTTTATTTTTTTGAGTTCTTGGAGGTATTCTTCCTCCTTTTCTTTGTCCCAACCTGAGCGTGGGTTGTGGATGGCTTTTTCACCGTATTTGTCTTTAATAGCTTTTTCTATCTTTGCAACATAGTTTTGGTCTTTCATTTTACCTCTTATGCTAGAGTGCGCTCAACCAATGAGCCAGATGGTGGGTAGTAGAACTCGTAGTCGTCATAAACTCTGAAAAAGTCGCACCATCCTTGTAGGTTGTCTGAACCTGCAACGTTGTTCATTAGAAAACCAATGTAGGGTAACTCACCAGCATAAGTTCTTTGAACTAGTTGATACCAGCCAACACCATCGGCTGAGTGGTCGAAGTTATAAGTGGTCGTGTTTGTACCGTTGTTATACGAAACTCGGATTCTTAAATAAGAAAACGACCTGTAAATGTTATTTACGTTTGCTCCACCGTAAGAAGTGTAGTTGTTCCAAATTTGGGCTCGGGCTTGAAAAGTGCTTCCCTCACGAGCAACAACACAGTTCCATGCTTTTGCGGTTGTTGGGTTGGTGGCAATATCTTCTGCAATAAAAATACCAACATTTGGAAAGTCGCTGGCATCAAGAGAAACCCAACTCACCTTTGACCAAAAAGCATATGTGTAGTCGCTGCCAGGATTTGTTGGTGCCGACTTATAAATACCAACAAGTCTGTCGCCTGGGACTGTGGCACAGTCTAAAACAAGCATTTGTTGGGCTGTTTGGGTTGTCGCAGAAAATGTAACACTGCCTGCATTCCAAGTAGACCAGCCCGAAAGAGAGCCTGTAAACTCATCATCAAGGGCATTGGCTGTGCCAGGAGGAGCCATAGCATCCCATTGGTTGTATGTTGTGCCTCCACCGCCACCAGTGGCTGCGATGGTTAGAGTATCCGTACCTGCGTTGGTTGTAAGTGTAATACCAGAACCAGCAGCAAATGTGATAGAGCCTGATGGTGAATCCGCAAGAATATCGCTCTGTCCAGAAACAGAGGCTGTGGCAAAAGCGTTTGTTGAAGAGCCTCCACCACCACCTGTGGAAGAAATAGTTATTGTACTTCCGTCGCTAGATAGAGTAACGTTAGAACCAGCCTCAAACGAGCCAGATATTTTATTGAATAGCTGCTGTGGGCTGTACTTAAACGACATTATTTTCCCGCCTGTGCTGCTGCGTAGAAAATACCGATGGACAGACCAACGCCTGCTACAAAGCCACCCACAAACCAAAATCTGCTATAATCTGGTTTTGTAGCTTTGTCAAGTGCTTTTTCTAATCTTTTTACCTCGGCATTTTTGAGGTTCATTAAACTGTCGTGTTTGTTTTGCGCTGTTGTTTTCTCGATGGTGAGAAAGCGCTTATCGAAGTCACACTCTGCTTTTAGCTTTTTAATGGTGTAGTTTTTGTCTATCTCGCAGATTTTTACGGCAGACTCTCTCTTTGCTGCCATAGTTGCTTCTGCTTTCTTGTCGAAAAGAATACCATCAAAGGGTGCGGTCTGTCCTTTCTTTATTGCCGCAACCTTCCCGTTCGCAAAGCAAAGGGAAGGCAATAGTGTGAGTAAAAGTATTATTGTTATTTTCTTCATTCTTCTACCTCGACTACTTCAAAGCCAAACTCGTCGGAGAGGGCTTTGACACGCTCTTCTTCTGGCATTTCTAGGACTTCTTTTATTCTTTTCTTTTCCTCGGCTTTTACTTGCTTGCCTTCTTTGGCTCGCTCAAACTCCAAGGCTTCTACAACAAGTTGGTGGTCTTTTTCTACACGGGCTTTTTCTTTTCGCTCGGTTTCGTGTGCTTTGTTTATAACTTCTAGTTCTTCTTCGTTTTGTTTGGCTTTTTCTTTGTAAAGACCGCCTAAAACATCTTTGTCAAATAGAAAAAACTTGTGGAGCACAAAGCCTAATGCAATAAGTGCTCCAACCCACCAATAGTTTTTAATGTAGAACCAAGTTTTTTGTAGTAGGTGCTTGACCGTTATCCAAGTCATTACTTACCCTTGAAACGGGCTACAACATCAACGAAGCCCTGTGTGCCGACGTATGCTGCGGCAATGACTATCCATTGCTCGGCTGATACCTTCTCGGCAAGAAGAAGTCCAGTTGTTGTGAGCCATACCAAAAGTTTCTTTGACATGAATCTTTCTAAGTGTTTATCTGCGAATGCTTTTATTGCTGGCATCATTTTATCCTCTCTGGTTATTGATTGACGAAGGCATAACCATCATCAGTTTTAGAGATTTCAATAGTCATATCGACAATATTTCTAAATCTCCCAAGAGATGCTTTTGTTTTCTGGGGTTATCTCCAGACCAGAAAACTTCTATCATAGATGGCATTGGAGGTACACATACTACTATGCCCAACCTTCCCCATAACTTATCTTTTACCAAATCACCGACTTTCATTCTTCAACCTCAACGATTTCCAATCCGAACTCATCAGCAAGAAGTAGCCCTGTTGTTGTTAGCCAAACAAGAAGTTTCTTTGACATGAACCTCTCTAAATTTTTATCTATAAATGCTTTCGCTGCTGCCATCATTTTATCCTCTCTGGTTGTTTAATCTTATTATTCGGACTCTGCGATTTTTACAATCTTGACCAATGCTTTAAATGAATAATCAGGACTTTTAGTATTTTTATAGGGGTCGTCTTCTGTTACTTTGTCAATGAAATAATCGTATCCATCGGCACCGATTTTTACTTCTAAAAAGTCGCCTACCTTGTAATCATCGTCGTCATCCATTGCGGCGATCTCTTCTTTAATCAGTTTTTTTAAATAATCTTTTGTAATTTTCATTTTTTAGTTCCTCATTGATTGACGAAGGCATAACCATCATCAGTTTTAGAGATTTCAATAGTCATATCGACAATATTTCTAAATCTCTATGTTAGTAATTAGTAATGTAACATCAAAATATCCTTTTACAAGGTCTAGAATGTTTTGCATTTAATTTTTATAACTAATGCCGTATTTAACTCGTTTGATTGTAGAGAGTGATACGCCATACATTTTTGCAACCTTTGAGTTTGATAAATTTTTATTTTCACTAAAAAGTTTTCTTATTTCTTCAACCTGTTCTTGGGTAAGTCGAGAATTAGGATTTTTAGTTCCCGTTCTTGTCTTGGCGTATTCGCTTATTTTCCTTCTACCTTCTGGGGAAGGAGGGGCATACATGTGTGGAAGAACACCTCTCTTCTTTGCGGATACGCTCATCTTTCTTTTGGTTTCCTCACTAAAAGTTTTGCCTTTATGAGCCGCCCTCATCTTGGCTTTGGTTTCTTCTGTGTGTTTTCTGCCAATGTTGGCTGCACGCAGTTTCTCTTTTGTTTCTTCCGTAAGTTTTCTGCCTGTCATGGGTGAGGCAGCGATAGCGGCTTTGTTGTAGCCAACTTTTCTATCGAGGCAACCACTTTCGTCTATAACTTGCTGTTCTACATCGAGCAATGTTTCTCTTTCTACTTCTTGTAAGATGGAAAAGGCAAACGACTCCTCGCCATACTTGTTCCAAGCGGATAACAAGTGCTGGTTTGAGTGAATGCCTTTTCGCAAGCGATACCTGTGAGCACGCCAGCGTTGTTCAATGTCGTTGCTGCTTCCTATGTAGAACTTTCCTGTTTGTTTGTTGATTATTTTGTAAATGCCACAAGTCATAAAGAAACCCACCTATTTATCGGTTCGTCTATAATAAATAGGTGGGTCATCAAGAAAAAGCAGTATTTATTTTACTCTTCTACATGGGCATGTCCGTCTTTTGCTTCTATTGTGATAACCTTATCAACGTTATCTTTTAGGCTATCAATGTGGGTAATGAGAAGAGTTGTTGTGAAGTGCTCTCTTGCCATGTCCAAAACCCTTGTAAAGCCTTCCATGTTATTTGCATCAAGAGCAGTGCCGGGTTCATCCATCACCAGAATGTCCGCTTTTGGGGCATTACTCACATTTAGCAGCGCAATACGAATAGCCATAGCAGCAAGTGTTTTCTCTGCACCTGAACCAAGTTCTAACGGTCTGGCGTTCTGGTCTTTATGCTGAATAAAGATGTCCAACTTGCGACCGTTGTCCTCAAAATAAACGTTGAAGTCAACAACGTTGGCTAGTACCTCTGTAATAGCCTCGTTGATTACTGGGAGTTTATTCTTAATAATACCAAACGCAATACCGTTAGGGTGCATACACTTCATAAAAAGGTCGTATGCAGAAAACTCACGACGGGTTTTTTCCAGTTCATTTCTTTTATTTTGGTTCTCGGTG
>Ga0208644_1001587_pt1 | contig 18897 bp, 26 predicted proteins | sample VirMetDEL_Nov_18_FD_184517 | JGI IMG/M metagenome (GOLD analysis project Ga0208644, IMG submission 184517) | Aqueous microbial communities from the Delaware River and Bay under freshwater to marine salinity gradient to study organic matter... | ecosystem: Environmental > Aquatic > Marine >... | reverse complement strand
CAGAAGAATCAACGGGGAAGATGTAGATGTCAAGCTTGCTGCTGTTAAGGCTGGTCTTCTAAACTACAAAGTTGGGGCTACCAGCAACGCATCTAACGTTGCAAGACAGTTAGCAATGGATTTTTTTACGTCTCTATTAGTGACAATTTTGTAGTATAAATTACTTACAAAAGGCCCACCCCAAACTACATATATTTGTAGTTTGGGGTTTTTTTATGCTAGAAAATATTGATAAAATTATAGAATTCGTCACAATGCTGACGACTGTTCTATTCGTTGTCTGTCGATCCAATTCTAATCTCAAGAAGAAGATTGAAGAGCACATGACTCCCAATGGGGGTAGCAGTCTTCGAGACGCCATAGACAGGATCGAAAACAAGCTAGCAACTCTGGAAGCCACTCAACTAGCTGCTTTAGATTTGAACAGTGAAGGTGCTGGTCACTTTCTCGCCGACAAAAGCGGTAATGTATTTTGGGTTTCTGATAGATTCGCGGAAGTTATGGATCTCGAACGAGAAGAGTGTCTTGGCGTTGAGTGGGTTAAGGGTGTATCGAACGCCCATGAAGTATTTGTATTTAGTAACTGGAGACTCCGCGTCAATACAGGCGAATCAATATCTATTGATTTCGATACTAAAGCAGGCAGCAGTGTCCGACTTAAAGCAGTGCCTATAGTAGATCAGAAAGAGAAAGTATTAGGCTTTGTAGGCAACGTAAAAGTCCTGATTCCTTGAAGTTCTTAATTCTTCTGCGCTATAATAAGGGCCACCAAAGGTTCTTATGAGATCAGAAGAATACACAAATAACTCACTGCCTGTATGGCCTAGAAAACTACGTATTTTAGTAGTATTCCCAAACGAAGGCGGGTGTGCTTACTATAGATCCTTGATGCCAAATAGAAAGCTGCTTGAGCATCACAGCGATCTTGTAGACATCAGGTTCAACAAGAACCCACTAGGCGTTGACGAAAAGACAATGAGCCTAGCACCAGGAACACCAACTCCTGATATTGATTGGGCTGATGTTGTCATGGTAAACAATATCAGTAACTTTGGTGGACCTTACACAGTTAGGGTTGTATCTGTAGCTAAGGAGAAAGGTAAGTTCGTTCATTTCGATACAGACGATCTTCTCACTGATCTTTACGAAGAGCACAGACTCTATGAGACTTACAAGAATAATCAGCTAGGAGAGATGACAAAGTTCATCTATGCTAACTCTGATCTTGTAACAGTGACGCAGAGAAAGTTTGCTCAGAGGATTGCACCTTACTGCCGAAGAATTCTAGCTATCGTTAAGAATTGTATTGATTACAACCTACCACATTGGAATGCACAGAAGGTAAATCATGGCAAGCGTATCCATATTGGGTGGGCAGGCGGTATTCACCACAGACCTGATGTCGTAGAGTTTGCTAACGTCCCTCACCTAGTAAACCAGAAGGTGGGTAGAGAGAACATCATCTGGGATTTCTACGGTAGGCCAAACATCGACCTTCAGAAGAAGCCAGAAGACAAGTGGCAGCTTGACGCATGGGACGAATACCGTAGAGCCTTACTCGCAGGATTTAAGGGCGGTAAGAACTGGAACATCCACGCGGCAGCCCCTCCAGATGCTTATGGGCACTTCTACAGCAACATGGACATCGCTATCGCACCGCTCAAGATGAACGAGTTCAACGACTCCAAGTCTGAGATCAAGGTAGCCGAATGCGGGAGATATCGGGTGCCTATCGTAGCTTCTAACGTCGGCTGCTATGATGAGACTATCATAGACGGGGAGACTGGATTCCTTATCCCACCAGACGGTAGTAAGTTCCATTGGGTGAAGAGACTTTCTTACCTAGTTAAGAATCCAAAGAAGATTGTTGAGATGGGTAACAACCTGCATGAAGTAACTGAGAAGTATTTCAACATCAACAAGGTTGTTGGTCAAAGGCTTAGTTTATACGAAGCAGCTTTTAAGGAGCTAAAGTATAACCCTTTTGAGGAAAAAGAAAGTGATTAAGGTTGTAAGTGGTTTTGGGGGTCCGGGAGGATCTACTGTAGCGTTTAACCATTTGGTAAATCTCTTCAACTCAAGAGGTTTATCTGCTACATTTTACACTCCGATTAAGTGGGAAGGCATTACCTGCAAGTGGGATAATGTAAGTAACTGTAAGTATAAAATTGATGATATCTGCATTTATCACTTCAGCTTAATCAAAGTAAGACCAAAAGTAAGAAAGGTAATCCTCTCCTGTCACGAAACTAATGTCTTTCCTATCAAAGAGCAGAAAGATTTAGTTTATGATGAGATCCATTTTGTCTCTAAGTTCCAACAAGAATGGCAAGGCTTGGAGGGATGTATAATCCCTAATGTTGTAAAGAAGTATTCTGTTAATAGAAATAAGCAGAAAAGAGTCGCTGGTATTTTAGGAAGTGTGGACACAAATAAGAGAACTCATCTATCCATTCAAAGAGCCTTAGATGATGGACATGAAGAAGTTCATGTCTATGGGAGTGTAACTGACCAAAACTATTTTAGAACTTATGTAATACCTTTATTGGGAGATAAGGTATCATATAAAGGTATTGCACATGATATGCAACCTGTTTATGACTTGCTTACTGATGTATATCACTCACCTAAGCAGGAAACCTTTAACTTAATTAAAGCGGAGTGTAAGTTTGCTGAGGTTAATTACCACGGTGATGAAGGTAATGATACCCAAGCAGAATACTGGGACAATGATAGGATTCTTGAGGCATGGAAAAGCTTAATTTTCACGTCATAACACCATTCAAAGGTCCTAAAGACTGGTTAGAGGAGTGTATGCAGTCTGTTGAGATGCAGACATTACCTGTTACTCATCATATCATAATTGATAATGATAATAAAGGTGCATGTAGAAATCACTTCGAAGAGCTTCAAAAGATAGAACCTTTATCCTCAAATATTATCATCCATTTAGACGGAGATGATAGGTTCATTACTCATAAAGCATTAGAGCATTTAACAGAAGCTTATTCTGATGATACTACATGGGCTACTTACGGGAATTATGTAGGCAGACAACCTTCAGTTTGCCGACCAATTGATGATAGATCTTTCAGGGAGTCTATAGTTAATGGTGGCTGGTGCTGGAGCCATCCAAGAACTTTTAGAGCACATTTAATTCCTCATCTACGAGAAGAAGATATGAAAGACTTTTCTGGGAATTGGTTTAGTTCGGCCCCCGACGTTGCTATATTTTTACCTATACTAGAAATGTGCGGAAAGCCCAGAGTCAAATTTATTGATGTTGATTTAGTTTATTATCGTATTCATAACCACAATGAACATGCAAATAAAGATAAATTGACCGATCAAGTGCGGTGTGCGCTTGAGATCTTAAGAAAGCAAGCATACATTAAATTATGATCACCAGTTACATTCAAGGAGGCTTAGGAAATCAATTATTTCAGATAGCTGCTGGGGCTTCCTTAGCTAATAGGATAGGATCTGAGTTTGCTTTGCATGAAGGTCAACATTTTCTTCCTTATCAAGGAAATAACATCAATTCCTATAGAAGTAGCATCCTTAAAGATATTGTATTTAAAGATCTCTCACAGGAGAGATTAACTATTCACAGGTGGGATAATTCAGAATACTATCAGATACCTAAAAAAAATAACCAAGCCTTAGTTGGTTATTTCCAATCAGAGAAATATTTTAAGGACTGGACACAAGGAATTAAAAATTTATTTTATATTCCGAAAATAGAAATTCCTGACGGAGCAGTCTCTCTGCACCTCCGAAGAGGGGACTACAGAAACTTTCCAGAGATCCATACCATTCTTGATGTTAGTTATTATTACGAGGCTCTAAACTTAATCAAAGATTATTCACAAGTATACATTTTTACGGATTCCGATGTCCCTTCCGAGTTAGCTATTAAAAATGCTACTATAATCAAGGGAGGTAGAGATATTGATCATATGGCTATGATGGCTAATTGTAGTCATAACATCATAGCTAACTCGACCTTCAGTTGGTGGGGGGCATATTTAAATAAAAGGGGTAATAATACTGTTGTAGCCCCTAGTCAGTGGTTTGGACCAAAAGGACCACGGAATTGGGAAGATATTTATTGTGAGGATTGGATAGTAATATGAAGAATTCTATGAAAAAACTTAAAATGCTTGGAGGAGGTTTTTCTCATGCGAAATCTTCTACTCTAGACAAAGAGAGTGAATATATTCAATATACACAATACGCCGAAGAATCTATAAGTATAGATCACTTTGAGCCAGCAACTTACGCTTGGCTGTGTGAATCTAAAGCTATATGTCCGTTTCCTTACAAGCAAGCTTTAGATAATTACGAAATCTATAAGAGAGTCTACAAGTATATCTTCACTCATGATTATTCCTTAATAGAAAAGGACAATACTTTATTTAAATATGTTCCTGCCGATTGGTGTTGGATTGATAATCCCAATATACCAAGGAAGTCTAAATTATTATCATTTATAACGTCTAACAAACGCATGTGTCCTGGTCACGCATACAGACTTTCTTGGAAAGAGAAGCTTGAGCCTTTCTGTGATATTTATGGTCGAGGATTTAAAGAGATCTCTCGTAAAGAAGAAGGCTTGGCAGATTACATGTTCTCAGTTGCTATCGAGAACGCTAAGTATGATGCTTATTTTACTGAAAAGATTCTAGATTGTTTCGCCACGGGCTGTGTCCCAGTCTACTACGGCACCGAAATGATTTGTGATTTCTTTAACGGTGAAGGTATTATTTTTCTTAGTGATAATTTTGATCCTCTTTCTTTAAATGAAGACTTGTATCGTTCTAAGGAAAAAGCTATACAGGAAAACTTTGAAAAAGTAAATCAGTATAGAACAGCCGAAGATTGGATTTACAATAACTACTTTAAAAATAAGGTAAAGTAAAATGAAATACATAATTCTCTCTAAGAACTTAAATGAAGGTATAGTCGGAAATGACTCATCACTTTTAACTCAATATTTTGAATTAGGATGGGAGATAGTGGGTAATAGACTTGATTTTATTGCCGAACTAAACAAAGGAAACATAGATATAAAAAATACTACAATAGTGACCCTTGAAGACAGAATGTTTTTATATACAAAAATTTATAAAAACGTGATTAGTTACGAAACGTTTAGAGACATGATATTACAGCAGGAAGATTCTGTAGAAGATTGGGTTCAAAATTTTAATCAAATAAAGTTTTTGAATGCTAAAGACTTTATCAATAAAGATACAAAAAAATATGTTCGTCACGATGAGGATATAGACGCTATATTTAATGGTTATACACTAAATCAGGAGATAAAGGTAGATGGAAATTATTTTGTCTTAGGAATAAGATTAAGAGATCACTGCTCACACAGAAATAGTAATCTAAATTTTTATAGAGATCTTATAAAATTATTAAAAACAATAACTCCTAATATTTTTATTGTAGGCAAAAGTCTAGAACACTTCTGTAAACAAAACGAATGTTATTATTTAGATAAGTTAAAAGATTTTGTAGACTTGATAAAAAGACCAGAATGTATTTCTTTTATAGGACAGTCTACTGGCACAATGTTGTTAGCATTCTGTTCAGCAGAATGCCCTATACATCTTGTAGATAGTTCAAAAGCCTCAGATTTAGCGGGAGACAATGCAGTATTAGGTGGTAGATGTATACAATTTACAAAAAATACCATAACTGCACATTACTCCTTTTCTCTGGAAACTCTAAACGCGATATACTCAGATTGTATGAAAATAATACTTAGGAAAGTAATAAAGAATGACTGAAGATTCATACAAGCTACTTTACGCTACTCCTGAGATGGTTCAGTCTTTCTGTGAAGCTGCTGGGGACTCTCTAAAAACCTTCAGATACTTCACCTCTAGACCCTTCGCCACTATAGCTAACCACCTAGTTACTTATATCATTACTCAAAACGATAACAAGATGGCTTATGGACACTTAGACCCAGAAGGAGATAACGTCTGGTTAGGAATTTGTGTTGCAGAAGATTATCTAAGGCAAGGCTATGGAGAGAAGATGATGCAACATCTTTTAAGCTATGCTAATAGGAATGAAGTTCCTAGCATAATATTAGCGGTAGATAAGAGTAATCTTTCTGCCATAAAATTTTATAATAAATTCGGTTTCACACAACAGAATTGTTCTAAAGAAGTTATTTTTATGAAAAGAGAGGTGAGCGATGGCTGACACTTTTGGCGGACTAATAGACAAGCTGATTACAGTTGATATGAAGATGTGGAATAATCAAGAGTTACTCTACGAGATACGTAGAATGAGTTTTGAAGAGTATAAAACAAAATACTTTGATTCTGAAGAAGGAGCAGAAAATCTTTGGAGATGTCTTCAAAAATGCTGCGACCTCAATGTTCAAAGAAATCAGTTAATTGACGAAGTAGATGAAAAAATAATTGAAATCATTTCCGCAGCATCGAAGGGCGAAGAACTTGATGCTGGGAAGTTTATCCAAAGAAGTCATAAGACTTACTGAGAATTAATTAGAAAAATGAAGATATCTAGTATTATTAGTAGTGCATACGACTTGCCTAGAAATTTTGCTTCTTTGGAGTGTGGCGCTAATGTGATAAGTGACATTCAAACTATCGAATGGACTAAAAATGTAAATTGTTGGCTTATGGAACCCATACCCACACTCGCAGAAAACATAAAAGAAAAGGTAACAACTAATATTATAAAAGCTGCTTTATCTGTCTTTGATGGTAAATCTTTGTTTAGTATATTTCCTAATGATTCTGGTTGGAGTTGTTTATCAGATGTAGATTTAAATATTGACCAAAAATCTAAAGATTACTCAAAAATAGAAATTGAAGTCGAATGTATTACTTATAAATCACTTCAAGATAAGTTAGATTTAGTTTTTGATGTTTTAGTTTTAGATATAGAGGGACATGAGGAAAAAATACTTGAGTATTTTAAGACTATTGAGAGTAAATATTTGCCTAAAATAGTCTGCATTGAGTGTGGCTATCATTGGGAAAGTAGGAAAGAATTGATGACACAGAATGGGTATAACCTAGATTTTTACTACTATAATAACGCATACTTTAGCCACCACTCCAGTAAAATCCCTACGAATAAGGAAGTTATTGATGAGTATAATAAACAAAACCCAATGTTCATTTGGGGAGACGCTCTAATTTATAAAAATGAACTTTTAGAAAAGTAAAATGATTCCAATCTATAAACCCTACCTCCCCGCAGAATCTTTAAGATATGCTCACGAAGCTATTGATTCTACTTGGATATCTTCTCAAGGTAAGTTTTTACTCGAAGCCGAAGAAAGACTTAAGCAGCTTTTACAAGTTCCATTTGTGCAGTTAGTAAATAATGGAACTGCTGCAACTCACTTAATCGCCAAAAGTCTAGCTTATAAGTATCCACATGTTAAAAAAGTCTTTGTCCCTAATAACGTTTATGTAGCTGCTTGGAATGCTTTTAAGTATGACAATAATTTTGAGCTAATTCCAATAGACGCTGATGAGGATACTTGGAACTTTGATCTAAACAAACTTAAGCAACAAATATACAGTGTTGGTGAACAGTGTGCTGTATTAGTAGTCCACAATGTTGGGAATATTGTGGATGTTCCAAAGCTTCAATCCGAGCTTCCTGATGACACCATAATTTTGGAAGACAACTGTGAGGGTTTTCTCGGAACTTACGGAGACTATTACACAGGCACTAAGTCTCTCATATCGTCAATATCTTTCTTCGGAAACAAAAACATTACTACGGGAGAAGGAGGCGCAGTAATCACTAGAGATGAGGAGCTTGCAAAATATATTAAATGTCTTCAAGGTCAGGGACAATCTGAGAAGAAACGCTATATTCACGAAGAATTAGGCTATAATTACAGAATGACCAACATCCAAGCTGCATTACTAGTGGGCCAACTAGAGGTCTTACCTATTATCAATAGAAAAAAAGATGAGTTATTTTCTTATTTTAGAAAAGAGTTTGAAAAGATGGATGGTGTGCACCTACAAAAATGTATGCCTAATACAAGTCACTCTAATTGGATGCTAGGGATTCGTGTATTGGGTTCTCCTTCTTTCGAGAAGGCAGAGCAACACTTAAAGAGGAGGGGAGTAGAATCTCGACCAATGTTCTATCCCATGTCTTATCATTCCCACCTAAAGGATATTGCGAAGCCAAAATTAGAGAATACGGCTACACTCTTATCACGAGAAGGTATAATCCTACCTTCATACCCAGACATTACCAAGCAGGAAAGGGAGCAAATCATAAAGGCTATTAAAGACTATGTTATCGAGGTATGTTCATGAAAATATTGTTGACAGGCGCTAAAGGGCTAGTGGGATCTACTATCTCAGCGGACATAAAGATTTCCGGCAGAAATCAAGTTGATCTAACAAATTGGGAGAACACTTACTCTTTTTTTAAAGAGACTAGACCCGAGGCAGTAATACATGCTGCTGCTAGGGTAGGAGGCTTAGGTGCCAACATGAATGATTTAGCTGGATTCTATCGAGATAATATTCTGATTAATACAAATGTATTGGAAGCAGCAAGAAAAACTGGAGTAAAGAGAGTTGTATCTTTCTTGTCTACTTGCATATTCCCGGCTAAAGTAGAATATCCTATTACGGAGGATCAAATTCATCTGGGGGAGCCTCACTCTTCTAATTTTGGCTATGCGTATGCAAAAAGGATGCTTGAGGTTCACAGTCGAGCTATTGCGACTCAGTATGGCTTGAATTATACTTGTGTTATCCCAACTAACATTTATGGACCGCACGATAACTTCAATCTAGAAACCAGTCATGTTTTACCAGCCCTAATTCATAAGTGCTACTTAGCTAAAAGGGATAAGACTGATTTAGTAGTATGGGGTAGTGGAAATCCTCTTAGAGAGTTTATTTTTTCTGAAGATGTAGGTAAACTAACAAATCTCATATGCAAAGATTATACGGAAAGGGAGCCTTTAATCTTGTCTACCAGTGAGGAGATAAGTATTCGAGAAGCAGTAGAAACTATTGCTGATGTGATGGGCTTTGAGGGTGCTATTATATTTGATGATAGTAAACCTGATGGTCAGGTTAGGAAACCTACATCCAACGCTAAACTAAAAAGTTTTGTATCTGACTATGAGTTTACTTCATTTTATGATGGCATAAAGAAGACCGTAGATTGGTTTATTCAGAATTACGGAGTTTGTAGAAAATGAAAACCGCAATAATAACAGGAATCACCGGACAAGATGGTTCCTACTTAGCAGAATTACTTTTAGAAAAGGGATATAAAGTTGTTGGTATCGTCCGTAGACATTCCACACCGGAAACTCAAACGAAGAGATTGGAGCACTTTAGGACCAACCCTAATTTAATTTTGGAATACGGAGATTTATTAGATTTAGTTTCGTTATATCATGTATTTAAAAAGTATCAGCCCGATGAGATCTATAACCTTGGCGCTCAGTCTCATGTAAGGGTTAGCTTTGATCAGCCATCGTTTACTACAGACACAATCGCTACCGGCACATTAAATGTATTAGAAGCAGCGAGAATGACGTGCCCAACAGCCAAGATTTATTTAGCAGGGTCTTCTGAGATGTTTGGCAATGAATATGATGAGGATGGTTACCGTAGAGAAACCACAATCATGAAGCCAGTGAGTCCTTACGGCTGCTCTAAAGTTTATGGTTTTCATTTGGGTCGAACTTATAGAGAATCTTACGATCTAAAGATAAGTAATGGGATTCTTTTTAATCACGAATCACCTCGTAGAGGTATCACATTTGTTACAAATAAAGTTGTCTACGGGGCTGTAGCTATCAAGCTAGGCAAGCAGGATAAATTAGCTCTAGGTAATCTAGAAGCAACTAGAGATTGGGGACATGCTAAGGACTATGTTCGAGGGATGTGGCAAATGCTACAGCATGACGCTGATGATTTTGTTTTGGCTACTGGGGAATCTAGATCTATCAGAGAGTTATGTGATGTAGTTTTCTCTAAATTAGATCTTAGTTATCAGGATCATGTTGTTATTGATCCTAAATATTACAGACCTTTGGAGTTGCATGATCTGAAGGGAGATCCAACTAAGGCAAAAAACCTTCTAGGGTGGCAAACTGAGTATTCTTTTGAGTCTATGCTTGAAGAGATGATCGACGCTGCCTATAATGCAGCGAAGGAGAAATCATGAGAGAATCAATCGTATTTGAGAACAATCTAGACACCCAAGTAGGACGTTGGGTAGAGTTTGCTGTCCCTAAGCAAGACCGCAATGGAGACATTGCAGAGATCGGAGGTAGCAAGGCAATCAAGCTAAGAGACGTAGGAGAGCACTCAACGATTTACGGCGCTCTACTAAACTTGAATTCAGGAAGATCAGAGTGGAAGTTCGATACCGAAACCACACTGCAACCAAACATGAAGAGCTTTGTTCTGCATCCTGCTATTGCAGACGACATCAGGGAGATCATCCCACAAGTTGAGATTCACTCTGGTCAGAGCAAGATCATTCTTCCGATGACCTCAATGAAGCCAATCGAAAAGAACGAGGCTCGTGTAGTATACGAAGTGCTGTTTACTAACGGCTCATTCCATACTACTCTCATCTATACGATCTGGTCATTGGAGTCTTCTGTTCGATTCCAAGCAGAGACTGTGTGGTGCGATCATAGCGAAGAAACAGATTTCGAGATCCCTTGCAGTAAGGTTGTTTACAACTTCAAGAATGCAGAGAGGAACAAGCTAGATCTCTTCTCTGATTTTGCATTTACTGACAACATCAACATCTCGAACAACACCAATGAGATCATTTGGGAACCACCAACAAGCCGTCTCGGTTATGCTGAGGTCTATCGTTTCGATGGGTATCTGTTCAACTCACTGGACGAAGATGATCCTCTCGTTAATGATCCTGCAAATGAGCTTGCAGAGCAATCAATCAGACAAGATGGACCAATGGTCGGCATTTACATGAATTGGGATGATCACTTCTTAGCATACAGAGAAACTCCTAGAACCTTCTTCAACAGTGATTCTTACGCTTGGTCTGAGGTCTTCAAGTTTAACAGAAGCTTAGACACGAAGAAGGACATGTATCAGAAGCGTCCTTACTCCTGTGACCTCCGACCAGGAATTGCAGGCGGGCAGCCAGCATTCGGAAGCACTAAGGGTGGACCTGTCGTCACCGCACTGCAGAACCGCTTGATTCGTGCATACTGCTGGGGTATGGCAGATGAGGCACTTCGTCCTATCCATCGTCGCGAGCCTGATGGTAGCATTGTCCTAATGCGTAACCACCCTGATCACAGAACTTGGATGCGGACAACTCATCAGAACTCCAAGGATTTCCTTGGCAAGGGTAAGATGCAACCACGCTCAAATCAGGGTGCCTCAAAGCGTTATGGACATGATGAAAGCCACGTCGCTGATTACATGTCTGCATACTTCGCTCTGACTGGCGATTACATGGCAGAGCGTTGGTATATCTCAATGCTTCAAGGCGAGCTTGCAACCATCAACTCGTATGTTGGTTGGCTGTCAACGGATCGTGGTCAGGGCCGTGTTGCACAGTTCTACGCAAACGCATACCTACTTCTTCCTGAGTTCCGCACTGAGATCGAAGCTGTCATGCTAGCACGAACTGCAATCGTCGAAGATCAATGGCCCGCTAAGAACGTCATCGCCAAAGACCCAACTCTCCCAGTGATGGTTGTTGACAAGGCTAAGGATGTTCGTTGGATGGCAGATCCAGATGGTAATGCAGTAGATGCGTTCTCATGCTGGCAGACTGCAAAGTGTGCAGCAGGTCTCTGGGCATTTGCTGAAGTCTGTGAAGATCCTAATCTAGCAGAACGAAACAGAAATATTGCGATGCTTTGTGCAAGAACTGTTGTCGCATGTTTCTTCAAGAACGCTCAAGGTGACTGGGCTGCTCCTTATGCTGTGCGCTACTACGTAGATGATCGTGAGGGACAGCTTCCTGAGATGACCTCAAACAACTGGGAAGTGAACGGTGATGGCTCGGGTTGGACTGTAGATTGGTCTTACGCTGCTATTCGCCTGTATGCTATCCATGGGCCTGATGATGCTTATCGTAAGAAGGCTATTCAACTCATCGCTGAGATTCCGGGACCCACTAGATGGGACTACTCGGAATGGCGAGCAGTCTGAAAAGAAAAGGGGGCTTCGGCCCCCATTTTTATTTCGTCTGTGCTATAATGAGGCATGACGACCCCTGAGTCCTGCATGTATGATAACGACTTCTCTTGGAGAGATGAGTTCTTCGCCATGCTATTTGCGGATGATATCGAAATGGAAATCGAAAGACGAGCGTTTAACTACCGTCCTTATATTCGGGTCGCAAAGAAGCGATCTGGAGCAAATCTCTCATTCGAGAGAGCAACACCTGGATCTGCATGTTGGGATCTATTTGCTGCTGAAGCATGGCAACTACCACCTCGACAAGCTGTCATTGTGCCCACTGGTTTGATCTTCGAGATTGAGCCTGGATACTGTGTCAAGATCTACCCACGTTCAAGCATGGGCAATCGTGGGATCATTATGCCAAACTCTGTCGGCGTGATTGACTCCGACTACAGAGGTGAGGTAGGTGTGCTTCTCATGAATACTCATGAGCAGGCTACGCTTATCCAACAAGGCGAGCGTATTGCACAATTCATGGTTGAGAAGGTTCTCCACGCTAACTTTACCCAACTAACTGAAGAAGAACTTACCCAAACACAAAGAGGAGAAGGGGGCTTCGGCTCCACAGGACGATGACTACTTTCCATGAGTTTCTAGTTCCTGAATTCAGGGATAGCGCCACCTTTGACGCAGTCCGCGTTTGTGTGGATATCAACGAAATCATTATGTTCCAGCCTATGATTCCTGAGATTCGGGCAACGTATGTTGAGAGCATGATGAGTCTTCAAAAGATGCGTGATCCTAATACGGAGTGGGATATCGAAGATGAAAAAGTCTACGAGACTATCTACAATGCTCTCGAAAACTCAACCTTCGTTCAGATGAAGGGTGAGATCAAGACTTGTTTCCTGATCTCGTATGATGAACTAAAGCAGGTCATGAGGACTGGTGGTTTGTTGAGTTCTGAGTTGTCGATTCTCAATGACTGACCATGCACACTACTTAAGCCTCGCTGAGTGTCTGTGCCACAAGTCGCCCATGACATTTAAAGTTGGGGCGATCTTGTTAGACCACAAGGGTAGAATCATTGGGTCTGGACACAACTCCTACCAGACCCACCCCAAGTATGGAACTTTAAAAACTCCATACAGATTCATGCACGCGGAGGGTGCCTGTCTCTATAATTGTGTCAAGCAAGGTTTTGATCCTGAAGGCGGGACGATGTATATCTACCGCCGGAACTGGAACCTTGCTAGACCATGCACCTATTGCCAAGATCTGCTGAGAGAAGCAGGAGTTGAGAGAGTAATCTACACGGATAAGACTAATGAGCGAAGACGTATTATCGTTGTTGAAGAGCGTTTCGACGTTATCGAAACAATCTAGAGGTTATAAGTATATTCCAACTGGCTCGTATGCCTTGGATTATGTAATCTCTGGGAAGATGGATGGTGGTGTGCCTATTCCTGGCATCACGCAATTCATTGGTGACTCATCAACAGGTAAAAGTGCGTTCGCTACAGCAGTTCTAGGCAATGCACAGAAGCAGGGCTACTACACGCTCTACGAAGATGCTGAGAACACTCTGTCAGCAGAGTTCGCCCGTATCCTCGGGCTAGACCCTGATGTGATGGCCTACAACAACCCTGGGACCATCGAGGATGCGTTCGAGCACATGGAGGCTGTAGTTAAGGAGATCAGACAGCACGACAAGGAAACACCCATTGTGATCGTGCTAGACAGTCTCCCAGTCCTCGACGTGCGTGAGGAGGCAGCCAAGGATGATTACGGTGGTAACAACATGGCAGGTGCTCTCCGAGCTAAGAGAGTCGGTGATGCACTTCGCAAGTTCGACAAGATTGTAAAGCCAAACAATGTCTGCCTGATTATCATCAACCAGCTACGGAGCAAGGTTGGTGTTCTGTATGGCAATCCAGAAACGTTTGGTGCAGGCGGTAGAAGCCTTGAATACTACCTTACTGTCAATCTCAGGACCAAGAGATCTGAGAAGCTACAGGAGAATGGGCAAGTCGTAGGCATTGGTGGCTCTGTCATCAACGAGAAGAACAAGTGCGCCCTTCCATACAAGAGGTGTGAATTCAAGCTATTATTTGATAAGGGCTTTGATCCATACTGCGATATCCTCCCACTGTTAGAGACTGCTGGGCATCTCACAAAGAATGGTGGTTGGTATTCCATCGTTGAATCTGGTGAGAAGTTCCAGTCGAAGGAGTTCTACGCAGAGTTCAAGACTGCTGAGAAGTTCGCGCCAATCAGAAAAATTCTTGGAATTAAGGAGGAAGGATGAAAGTAAGAAATATTGATCTCGCTGCAATGACGAGGAAAGCCCTTGAGGCAGACTTAGGAGTTGCACCTCCTGAACAGCCTATGCCATATGAGGATTACAAGGGCTACCACAAGCATCATGGTAAGCAATTCCGCAGATCTCGCCAGCAGATCAAAGAAGGCATTACCAGAACTGCCGCATTCCATCTTCACTTAGAGGAGTTAAGAAAGGCATGAAGTCTTATGCGAAATGGTTCATTTACTATAATCTTAACTTACTTAGTGCGGTTATTAATTGGCTTGCTAGTTTTTTTGGTCTTGGCGGCATTGCTAGCTTCGAGTCCAATTATCTAGCCAAAATCACGCACATTCAGTATTCAAGAGAACTCAAGGTGATGCAGCAACGTGCAGACAATGCTGCACGTCAATACAGAGAAACTCTAGCAGCAGAGAAGAGAACTCCTCTATATATTGATGAGGACGAAGATAATGGATAAGTATCGCCCTAAATCATTTTCTCAGGCAAAGCTAGAGCAGCTAGCCAAGAAGTTTATTCTTGAGTCTCACAAGGACCGAGAAAAGCTTGAAAAGGTTTACGAAATGCTCGTAGATCGCGTAGAGAATCAGACTGACCATGACAAGTATTCTGATTACATGCGTGGTCTTTTGGATGTTTTAGGCAAGCTTATCACAGCAAGAAAGCCACTCGTCGATTCATTGTCTACACTTGGCAAGATGTCACAGGAGTTAAAGAAAACGGAGAAAGCAGCAACGGATAGCAGCAAGGCATTTGACGCCAGCTACGAAAGCCTCCAACAACTCCTAAACGACACTAATGACCAATAAAATTCCAACTGTAAAGGTCGTAACCCTTGATGGGGATATGTTCTTCACACTCAAGCTGTTCGATACTCTGAAAGTATCTCTGATTGAGTCTTCTTTGCTTACATCCTACAACAAAGTTCCAATGAGAAGTGTGAGTGAATACATCATTTCACTTATCAAGGTCTTTGTTGTAGATGGCGATGTCATTGTCAAGAAGATAAATGAAGAAGATGAGGAGACCAAGAGAATCATTCTATACTCATACTACAATTCCATTGTTCAGTATTATGATTGTATAGCCATCGAGAAGTTCTTAAATAAACTCAACGAAGCAGTGTTTACCAAATATCCTCACAAGAAGCCTAAAGCACCGGTAGGGTTCCCGACAGACCCAGGTATTCTAGACATACTTGAAGGTATCGAATATCCAGGGCTTGAGAAGAGGAAGGAGAAGCCTATGCCAAAAAAGGCCGCATCAGGTAGACGAATCAACACAAAGGAGGACCTGAGTAAGCTCAAGAGATATCTCAAAACGAATATCATTGGGCAGGATCAAGCTATTGATTCTCTCGTAGATGCGACCAAGCTGATCTGCACAGGCTTTTCAGACAGGGCAACATTTTTCTTTCTTGGTCCAACTGGTGTAGGTAAGACACAACTCTCAAAGCTATTTGCTGAGAAGTATTGTGGTAGATACTTCAAGATCGACTGTGGTGAGTATGCTAATGGGCATGAGTTCAACAAGCTGATTGGATCACCACCTGGATATGTTGGTCACTCTGATACCAACATCCTCAAAACAAAAAGTCAAGAAAGCAATAGTTGGGTATTTATCTTTGATGAGATTGAGAAGGCTAGCCACAAGCTATTCGACTTCCTACTCTCTTGGATCGAGACTGGATACGTCACTGACAATGCAGGCAATGAGCTAGACTTCTCCAAGTCTATCTTTATCTTCACTAGCAACGTTGGTATTCGAGACGCTAAAACTGGTGTCGGCGTAGGTTTTTCTAGTGAAGAAAGAACCTACGAGAATTCGAGAGAAGACATCATCAAAGAGATGGAAAAGACTTTCTCTCCTGAATTCAGAAACAGAATTGATTTTACTGTATTCTTCAATCAGCTTTCAAGAAAAGATGCAGAGCAGATTGTGATGAATGAGTTGGAGAACAATGTTCCAATTGTAATAACTGAAGAAATTATTAATTTTATTATTGATAATGGTTTCAGTGCTAAATATGGTGCAAGGCAATTACAAAGATTCATCAAAACTAAGATATCTTTGAAGGTTGCTGATGCACAACTTGAAGAGTTAGTTCCTGTTTCTGGGACGTTCTATGATGCAGAAATCAGGGATAACGAATTATTCATTATAAACACGGAGAATTATCATGAGCATAGTGCAGAGAAGAAGACGAATGATGGAGGAGGCAGCAAGAGCAGCCGAGGCAGCAAAAGCAGCACAGACTTCACAGCCCCAGTCAGAAGACGTAAAAGAGCCAGTAGCAGAAGAAGCACCAAAGAAGAAGACCAAGTTCAGCCGAAAGAATAAAAGTGAAGATTGAGACACCTTGCATTAGAGATTGTCTTCTTGAGCAAGGCGTTTGTGTTTCCTGTTTCAGGACTAGAGACGAGATAGTCTCTTGGACTAAACTTACATCTGAGCAGAGAAAGGAGATCATGAACTCACTTCCCGCTCGACGTAATAGAGAAATAAATTTAGAATCTCAAGATTAGGATTGATTCCCAAAAGTAAGTCGCTACTCTCATGACCATGCCAGACCAAAATGACGAAGACTTCAACGAGGCACTCGAAAACCTGTTTTCTAAGTTGAACAAGGCGATTGGAGGATCTCTTGACCGTATCATGGATTCTCTTGATCCCAAAGCGAGTAACGAAGACCTCATTGGTGAGTTTTTGAAGAAGACTTTCCAAGCAAAGACTGATAAGGTCGCAAAGGACTTCAACAAGACAGAGATTGGAGTCATCATGCTCCTGTCTGGATACTTGCTTGATCCTGGCATGAAAGAGATCTCATCTTATAGCCTTTTCCGGGCTGTTGGAGAGGTGAAGGGTATTGAAGCTATTATGGCAGACATGCGGAGCAATGGTGTTGAAGTTACTTATGAGCAAGTAGCTGAAGCTATTGATAGTGTCATGTCTTACGTTATAGAGTTTGGCCTTGCATCACTGCATCAAGGTCTGCTGAGTCAGGGTATCGACTGCTCACCTCCAAAGGCTGATAAGACTGGATTCGGTGACATCGGAATCGAGGACCCCTTCAAAGATTCTCCTGAGGCTTGAGATTTTACGGCGAGTTTGCTATAATAGCCTACCAAGTGAGGTTATTATGAAGCCATTTAGAAAGCAAATTCGTTCGTCAAACGGCGTAGCCGTGTTCGCGTATGGTTACAATACCAACGCTCCTGTTTACACTGTCGAGACTCATGTTTCCGGCGGTCATGGTCGTATCCTTCATTCATTCAGCGGTCCTCATGGACGTGAAAATGCCTACAAGCGTTTCCGCGAATACTCTGAGTGGCACGCATTCTCGGCGAATGCGTGAGGATACTGCTATACCAACACTAGTCTACAATAACAAGTTTCCTGAGGACGAGAAGTGAAACTGTGCTCTAACTGGTGCCCATCCGGGCCTGTAGCTCACCGGTTAGAGCAGCGTCCTTATAAGACGTTGGTAGATGGTTCAATTCCATCCAGGCCCACCATTCCCTGATAGCTCAATAGGTAGAGCATTTGGCTGTTAACCAAAGGGTTCAAGGTTCGAGTCCTTGTCAGGGAGTCTTTTAAAGGTCCGTAGCTCAATTGGTAGAGCAGCAGACTTTTAATCTGTTGGTTGTGGGTTCGAGTCCCACTGGACCTACTAATACTAACATGAATCAGCATCTAGTAGATTCGATCACAGGACTCTATAATCAGAGTTCTAACACAGAAGCAAAGTTTAAAGCTGCTTTTGATCTTTTGCTTGAGGTGATGCTGTTTAACAAGCAGATCACCAAGAGGCAGTATAACAAGATCAAGAAGCTACTAGATAAGTAAGTTGTTCTTTGGCATCGTGGCGGAATAGGCAGACGCAGCGGACTTAAAATCCGCTTCTTGTAATGAGAGTGGGGGTTCGAGTCCCCCCGGTGCTACCATGCGCTCGTAGCTCAGTTGGATAGAGCATCGGATTTCTAATCCGAAAGTCGCAGGTTCGAGCCCTGCCGAGCGTGCCATTTGAGAGTAACTATGATCACATACAAGAAGAATAATTTCTGGTCTTGGGATCTTCCTACAAGGAGAAAGCTCAGGGACTGTTCTTATCGTGGCAATGGACACATGTGCGGGTGTGTTAGCAGAGACAGCAAGATCAGTAAAGAAAACCAGAATACAATCGTAGCCTTTGATGGTGACAAGATTGTAGGATGGGCTCTTCATACAGGCACTGAGTTCCATGTCTATGTAAAGACAGACTACAGAAAGCGTGGTATTGGCACGACTCTTCGTGAGAAGGCTAAGAAGCACTATGAATAACAACTATACACTCTGGTATTGTTACGATAATACCGATTGGCGCATTTGGGGTAGGTATGAACATGAGCATCTTGCCGAACA
>Ga0208644_1001586_pt1 | contig 18900 bp, 11 predicted proteins | sample VirMetDEL_Nov_18_FD_184517 | JGI IMG/M metagenome (GOLD analysis project Ga0208644, IMG submission 184517) | Aqueous microbial communities from the Delaware River and Bay under freshwater to marine salinity gradient to study organic matter... | ecosystem: Environmental > Aquatic > Marine >... | reverse complement strand
TGAAAAAATTGTAGCAGCTAATGCAACATGGGTTAATAAGTTTATTGAAGGTGTTAACGCTCTTGGCAATAATGTACAAAAGTTAAAAGTAGAGGACGTTACTGCAACATTTAAAACAATTACAACGGAAACAAAGAAGGCAGAAACCTCTTTAGAAGGAGCCAAACTATTAATTGATCAAATAGCTCAAAAACAACAAGAAAATGCTAAGGCAGAATTTGAATCTAAAACAAAACAAGCGCAGGCAGATGCTACTCAAGCACAAATGCTTATAGATCAAATTAAAGAAAGACAAAGAATTGAGAGAGAACTACAGGTAGCTCAAGATGCAAGGACAAAGGCAGCTAGTGAATCAGAAAAAGATCTGATTCAGAAAAAAATTGATGCTTTGGCTATAGAAAAAAAGACAGTTGATACTAACTTAGCAGCTACTAAAACAAAGCTACAAACAGAGGCTGAGGGATTAAGAAATAATCTTCAATTAAGGCTAGAGGCTTTACAAAGAGAACGAGATGCTATAGCACAGTTACTAAATACTATTGGAGGAATTATTAACGATAGATTAAATAAAGGTGTTGATGATCTTTTTGAGGCTCTTAAAAATGGCACTCTCACTATGAAGAACTTTAAGCAGGGCGTAATGCAACTATTTAAAGATATTTTATTTGATATTGGTAAGGCAATATTCAAAAAATATGTACTTGAGCCTATTCAAAACTCTATTAAGAGTGCTTTAGGAGGGTTACTAGGTGGCTTAACGGGAGGGATAAATAAGCAGATTAGTACAATTCAAAGTATGATTACTACTGGTCAAAGTGTTATTAAAGATGATATAGCTGGTGCAGTCACGAAGCTGAAAGAAGTTGGCATCCAATCAGTTTATGTTACTAACGTAGCAGAGTTCTGCGCTTGCTCTGGTGGTGGAGCAGCTGGTGGTCTAAAGATTCCTGGTACTGGTGAAGCAGCTGGTGGTCCAAAGATTCCTGGTATTGGTGGTAGTGGAGAGTCCCCTGTAGATCCAGATGAGATGTTAGGAGAAACAAAAGGTGCATTTAGTAGTTTATGGGATAGTATAAAATCTGGCGTATCTGGAATAGCAGACTGGATTTCGAGTACTTTTAAAAGTCTAGGAGATATGGTAAGCGGGTTCTTCGGAGGCGACAGTGGCGGAATAGCTTCTTTTGTCCCTACTGATATAGGCAATAAGGACTCAATTATAGACCCAATGGTAAATTCACCATATACATTAGGCGGCGGTTTTAATCCAACGGGAACAGGTTTTTCTTCGACAACATATGGTCCTTTTGATATGTTTGGTCAAAATACTCTTAACCCGTCAGGCCCCGGTGGTTTTGGTGCTATGGGTTTTGGTGCCCCTGGAGGTTTAGGTAATATTGGAGGCTCTTTCACTCCTCTAGGGGGTTCCGGGAGTCCCTTCGGAACCAGTTTTGGACAAGTTCCTTTTGGAGGATTCCCAGCGGCCACACCTTTCTCTACGGATAAGTTTACTAATCGTGCAGGACCTCTCTCAATGGGTACACCTACAGGCGGATTATCAGACGCCGGCGGCGGCCTTGGCCTTGAGGGAGTAACTGCAGAGCTTGAGAACTTTACAACAGGCCTTGGGGATGGCGTAAAAAATCTTGGCGATTTTGGTATCAAAGTTACGGATAGTAGCGGATTTTTAAATACCCTTGGTACTAATACACAGACTGCTGGAGGCAGCCTACTCAACGTAGGTAATGATGCAAGCATTCTTGGTGGTAGTTTAGGAAGCGCAGGTGCTGCCACACAAGCACTAGAAACAGCACAGTTGGGGTCTAAGGTAGCTGCTGTAGGCCAAACAACGGCGGATACTACACTAACTACAGCAGCCTATAGTGCTGCTACAGCCCTACAAACTGTAAGTGCATCTGGTGGTGGCGGTGGTGGCGGTGGATTCCTTACTGCCCTAGTGGCTACTGCATCAGGTGGTTTAGTAGGTAGACAAGGTATTGCTCGTTATGCAGCAGGCGGTAATGTTAGAACCCGTGATAGCGTGCCTGCTCTCTTAGAGCCCGGCGAGTTTGTAATGAAGAAGAGTGCTGTAGATGCTATCGGTACTTCAAATATGGAGCGCATGAACGCTACAGGTAAAACCGCTCTTAATTCAGCACCAAAGGTAAAAGTTGAAATAGAAAATAAAGGATCAGATAAAGAAGCTGAACAAGGAGAAACACAGATGGACGGCGAAACAGCAATTGTTAAACTGATTCTTAAGGACCTAGATACAAACGGTCCTATCAGAAGATCAATTAGGAGTAATACATAAAAATGGCTACATATCCAAACGACGCTACAGTAGCACTAGACGCTTTTTCGACTGTGGGAACAAAAACATATACTACTACAGGAGTCGAAATTGAATTCCCCCTTCCTTCTACAGTATCATTTTCAGGAGAGGTAATAGCTACTATTGATGGTATTGTTCAAGATGTTTCAAGTTATTATTTATCTAATAATAACGGTTCTATTACTTTTGTAGCAGCCCCAAGTGCTGATGAACTTATCCTTAGAACTATTGATTTGCCTAGTAGGTTTAGAGTAACTCGAAAGTATCCCGCTGTTTTTTACGCTCATTATTCAAATACTTCTGCTACTATTATAGATTCTAACACGTATCTATTAAACGGTGTTGCTACAACTTTTTCTCTTCCAGCTCCTGTTTTAGGTAGTATAGGAGAAAATCAAGCCAACTCTATATTTGTTACGCTTTCAGGCGTGTTACAGAATCCAGATAGTTTTACTTATCCAAGTGCTACTTTAGGAGTAAATGGTATAGACCTTTCAGTAGCCCCTGCTGTCGACGAAGAAGAAGTAGATTATGCTAATGTTACTCTAGAAATTAGAACGCTTGCTGCTCAAGTAGACTCAATTGGTCGATTTAATGATATGAGAGATCGTAAACCTTCTAATGGGTTCCAACTCGGTCGTCAATTTAATGTAAATAAATATGCGACTCAAAGCGGTTATGAAAAGAGACGATTAATGTCTCGCAGAGGAAAAAGACAGTATCAGTTAGCATACTCTAATATTTCTGGTGTTGAAAAACAAGCAATTGAAGATTTTTATGTATCTATGAACGGAGAGTATGAAACTTTCACTTTTGACTTGACACATATTAATAGTACTGGTACAGTAAGAACAAGATTTAATGGACCTCTACAAATTCAACAAGTTATTTCTGGTGGTACCGCTCTTACCCAAAATTTTTACTCAGTTACTATAAATTTAATGGAAGATTTTGATTAATGTCTACTAGACTTTATGATTATATTTTAACAGTTAATGATACAACCCCATTTAAGAATGGAAACAATATTATTGGTGCCAGTTCTGAAACTTTTGGGTATGTTGCTAATGTAGACCCTTCTACAAGTAATATTAAAGTTAAAGTTGCTAATGCTTTTCAAGAATTTACTGTAGGAGAATCTGTATACAGTAATCATTATTTACTTTCTAATGTTGTTTCAATACAATCATTTGCTGCAACTTCAAGCACAGAGTATGTTACGCTAACTGGTTTGACAATTCCTACCTATGCTACAGAACTTAGTGTCTATGTTAATGAACAAGTAGCTTATCCTAATGATTGGACCTATCATGAAGGAAATAATAAGATTCAATTTTTTGATAGCACTCTTCCAGGTCAATCAACTATTAAAGTATTTAGACAAACGGGTAATACTAATGCTTTTAGTTTTGCTTCTTCAACAGGCACTTTAATAGCTGCAAACGCAGTACAATCTTCTAGTGCTACAATTTCAGCAATAAATGTTAGCCCTTTTATTAGAGCACGACATGCATTTACTCAACCTCCTGTAGTAAGACTATATACTTTTTATTACCCCGGAGAGTGGTATCCTCCTAATGAAAACGGTAATCCTTCTGGAGAAGGTGCCGGATACGCTTGGCCTGTAGACATGCCGTGGAGAATAGCAGAAGTAATTGGTGATAATTTTTCTGATTTAACCTACAATGTTTCTTTTGCAGGAGAGAGCTATCTTCCTTATCCAGTAGAATCTTCTGGTATTTCTACTTCTTCGGATGGAAGTATTGATAGAGTTAGTATTTCGGTATCTAACTATGATAATGTTGTTACTACTCTTGTAGAAAATCCATACTTAGTAGGAAATGTTACGTCTAACTCTTGTCATGCTATGGTAAATGGTGAAATGGTGTGGGGTCTTGACCCGGCGACAGTTGTAGGTAATGTTCATTTTAATCAAGATGTCGTAGATTCTTATTATGGAACTACAAACTCAGCTTGGGGATATTCAAGAGCACAGACATTAGGGGAAGACTGGGAACAACTTAAATACGATACGAGAGATTTTCTTGGAGGAGTTGTAGAAATTAAGTCTACTTTTGCAACACATCTTGAATACTGGCCAGAACACTCTAGTATAGATTATATTAGTGGAAATGTCATATCTGTAGTAAACGCAGCTCCTTATAGAGTAGGCGATAATGTTAAAAATCAATTTGGAACTGCTACTAGAACTATTCAAGATATTCAAGAAGAAAGAATTTTATTTTTGAGTGCCCCTCTAGCTAATGCAGCAGAAACACAAAACCTTTATATCGTAAACGATGATTATGATCCAGAAGCCTATGTAAAAGATGTATTTAAAATTTTAGAAATGCCTACTCTAAATGAGCAAATTGCAGAATTTACTTTAACTAGTTGGTTACAGTATTTTAAACTACGTCTTCCAAAAAGAAAATTTTATAAAAATACGTGTCAATGGGAGTATAAAGGAACTGAGTGTCAATATCCTGGACCTCCTACCCCTCCTGCTGCCGCTAGTGCTATACCAGGTACTTTTCCGACTCGTTATGCTAATACAAATCCTATATTTGCTAATAATACTATCGCAGCATCAATAAAAGATGATGAATGTGGTAAATCATATGAAGCCTGTAGAGTTAGAAATAATACAATTCATTTTGGAGGGTTTCCAGGAACAGGAAGACAGGTACCAAAACAGTAATGGCAATAAAAGGATGTATATTACCGTGGATTCATATGCACGGTAATATGAGGGGTGAGTATAAAGCATGCTGTTTTTCTGATACATTTTATTCTAAATTTTCTTTAGGAGATTCTACTCAATCTGTAATGGATGTTTGGCACGGAGAAGAGTATAAGAACCTAAGAAAAACATTTTTGGACGGTAAAGTACCAGAGCAATGTTATGAAGTTTGCTTTAGAAAAGAAGAGTTAGGTGTTATTGAAAATCCAAAGAATAACGCTAATAATTTTTGGAGTCACAAAGAGTACCTACAAAAAACCCTTACCCCTCCTCCACCTCCCTACATAGATTTTAGATTAGGAAATACTTGTAACTTTAGATGTAGAACTTGTAGTCCTGCTGCTAGTACTGCTTGGATAAGAGAAGGTAAGTTATTTTCTATAGAGGGTAAAAAAGAAGAACAGTGGGATAATGATTTATTCTGGGAAGGCTTAGATTTAATTTATCCAAAATTAGAAGTTATATACTTTGCTGGAGGAGAGCCTCTAGTATTAGAACAACATTATAAAATATTAGAGTACTTAATATCTAAGAATAAAACGGATATAAATATTCAATACAATACTAATTTATCTATTTTAAAATTTAAAGAATATGATCTAGTATCTTTATGGAAACAGTTTAAGAAAGTCAACCTCTGGACGAGTTGTGATGGTTATAAAGAAGTTACAGAATATGTTAGAAAAGAGTTAGTTTGGGAAGACTTTGAGTCTAATATAGATATGGTTAAACCCTATGTTACCTCTATTAGTTCAGTCGTATCTATATTAACTATTTATTCTATGCCTGATTTACTTTTATGGGGTAAAAAGAAAAATATACCTATCTTTGGTACAACGCTAGTTAATCCCCCTTCTATTTCTTTGCAAGTTTTACCTACTGAAGAAAAGCAAAAAATAATGAGGTATTATAAAAATTTTATAGAGACTCACAAAAAAGATTTACATATATCTGATATTAAACACATGTCAGACTGGTTAAGATATATGAATGGTGAGATAAAAGACAGAGAAAAATTAGAGCGTATCTTTAAGAAAAATACTGGAATTTTAGACAGAAATAGAAACGAAAATTTTACAGCTATAGTCCCTCAGTTAGCAGATTGGTATGATGGAATCAAACTATCTTAAATACTTAGGAATTCAACATAATTACTTAGAAAATAATTGTATTACTCTTATAGATTCCATCTATAAAAATGAGCTTAATTCTGATGTTTTTGATGGTCTTTGGGATCATTTAAAACTTCCAGAGGGTAAACCAAAAGATGGAAGAGGTTGGATGAAACGTTTTTCTATTCAATCACTAGAAGATTGGGCAACTACTGTTGCTAAAAAAGTTGACTTGACAGAGTTGCAAGAATATGATGTAATAATATTTAAATCAGGTCGTTTAATACCGACTCATTTTGGATTATATATAGAGGCTAATAGGTTCATTCATTTACCAGAGGGGAAAAAATCTTCAATTGAACTACTAAATCAAAATTGGAGAGATCAGATTGCAAGTTTATGGCGGTGGAATGGGATAAATACGTAGGACTTCCTTTTAAACATTTAGGATTAGATCCTACTACAGGAATAGATTGTTTTAATTTAGTTAAACATATATATAAACAAGAACTTGAAATAGAAATACCATATACTACTAGAGACTGGTGTAATATAGTAGACGAGTACTGGTATCAGCAAATTCATGAAGATAATATTAAAAAAGCATCTTCTGAAACTTATGGATGGAAATTAGTTAATAGCCCTAAAGAATTTGATGTTATAACTATGACTATTGGTGCTTCTACAATTACTAATCATTGTGGTTTATATATAGGGAATAGTAAGATACTGCATATATTACAAAATCACAAATCACATATAGCTACATATGGTAACTATTATAAACAATATACGATGGGGATATATAAATGGATAGGTACAAAGACTTAGTAGCAGGATTTAAAAAACATATTAATGAAAATACTGAAGTAGAATGTTGTGGAATTATTACAAAAAACTTTGAATATATTCCTTGTGATAATCTTAGTCCTGTGCCATCAGAAAGTTTTGTCTTAGACCCCAGAGCCTTATTCAAGTATGGAGAGGATTGCTGGGGTATTTTTCATAGCCATACTGCTTATCATGACGTACTACCTAGTGATCATGATAAGAACTCTGCTATATTTAAACAATATAAATTTATAGTTGGTAGTCCAAAAGAGGAATATTATTTATACTGGTTAGATGACTTAAATTATCTAAGATTTAAACCATTAGAGGAATCAGATTTACAATGCTAGTTACTTTAAACTTTCATCCCGCGTTTCAAGAAATGACAGGAGTTAAGTCTCACCAAGTAGACGTAAACAGTATTTCTGATATACGTCATGCATTAGTGGCTTTATTTCCTAAAATGAGAAGGTATATAAAAACTATCTCTACAGGATGTTTAAAAGAAAATATTAGTTTAATAACTCCAGAAGGAGAACTATTAAAGAAAAAAGACTATGAATTTAATAGATTAAAACATGAAGAACTTACCTTAGTCCCTATTTTAGAAGGGTCAGGAGGAAAAAGTGGTCTTTTAATGGTACTTTTGGGAGTAGTTTTAATAGGTCTCGCCCTTTTTACTGGAGGTGCCTTCGCCGCTGGTGGGCTTGCAGCATTTGATGCTAGTGCTAAGGTCGGTATCGCTGGTCTGACAGCAGGAGGGCTGCTTAAAATGGGTATTGGTCTGGTTTTGTCTGGACTAATGCAAATGATGATGAAACCTCCAGAGCCTGTTAATAATAATAATAATAGCCAACAAAGAAGAAATAATGATATGTTTGATGCTTTAGAGAATACTACAGATACTAATTCTAATGTTCCTCTGATTTATGGTGCTCCTAGAGTTGCAGGACAAATGTTAAGTGGGCACGTAGAAACTATAAAACACGGAGAAAACGATACAATCGCTGTGAGTGACCTATTTTATACTAGGTCAGATGAAATTACTAGGACAAATTAAAAGGTAGATTATACAGAATGACAGTGCTTTATATTGATGATACTGCGGTTCCTTTAATAGAAGGTGGAGGCGGAGGAGGAGGTTGTTTTGCTCCTGATACTCTTATCTCTATAGAATCAGGATTTAAACCTATTTCAGATATTGAAGTAGGAGATTCCGTATGGGCTTTTAACGAATTAGGACATTCTGTTTTATCCACAGTTACTGAGACTTTTTATCACCCTATAGATAAAATATATCGCGTCGAACACGAAGCGGGTACTCTTGATATTACTCCTAATCACTGGGTGTTAAAAGAAGATGGTACATATCAAGAGCTAAAAGATTTTAAGGTTGGTGACAATCTTTTAACAAACGATAATCAACTATCTAAAATTAATTCTATTGAATATCTACGAGATGGAGAAGTTTATAACTTTAAAGTTTCTCATGTTCACTCTTATATCGCTAATGGAGTTTATGTTCATAATGGTGGCGGTGGAGGAAAAGGCGGTGGTAGCGGAACCGAAACTCCCAATAACCTGTTCTCTACAGATATTTTATTACTAACCCTTGGTTTAGGAGAAGGTCCTGTATATAGAATCAACCCAAATGGACCACAAGATATAGAATTTAATGAAGGTAATATTGAAGATTTATTAGTAGAGGGAGTAGTAGATGATGAAAAGTTCTTTTATTATACTAATACAGGAACAATATCTCAACAACGCATTCCTTTATTTGGAGACTATACTTTTATCCCTCAGAGACTACAAGGAACAGTAGAACTTAAAAAAGGTAATGCTGAGGGCGTTCCTCGATCTGCTGTTGATAAACAAGATACATCTCCTACAGCATTAACAGCCTGTAAGTTTTATTTTATCATTGGAGGCTTACAAAAACAAAATGATAAAGGAGATGTTCTTCCAGAAACTATAGAGGTAAAAGTTACATTATATAATAGAGCTGGAACAGAAGAACTAGCTACACAAACAAGAACTATTAGTGGTAAGACGAACGTTGCATTTTCTTTTGACATATACTTAGCAGTTCCTACTAATAAAATAGATGACGCTGGTTATAAATTCACAGTTGAAAAAACAAATGCTGATACTGCGTCTTCTAAAGTACAAGCCTCTGTAACTTTCCAAGGGTGGACCGAAATTATAGAAGAACCTATTGCATATACTAGAACAGCTACTGTTGGATATGCACTAAAAGCTTTCGCAGAACATAAAGGTGGAATGCCTGCTATTACTCAGATAGTTAAAGGTCTTATTGTAAAAGTACCCTCTAATTATAATCAGCCTATTTTAGAGAATGGAGATATTGATTGGAGAGAGGTAGAGGTTAGTGCCACTGATAGAACAGATTATGGTTATAGTCAACAAAAAACTGGAACTACCTTACTAACAGGCACTCCTGTTATTTATAACGGTCTTTGGGACGGGCAGTTTGTGTTCTCATGGACTCAGAATCCTGCATGGATTATATATGACATGCTAACTAATAAATCTTATGGATTAGGTATTCCAGAAGAAAATGTTGATAAATTCTCTTTTTATGATGCTGCAGTATATAATGATGCTTGTGATGTTACTACAGGTGAATTTGTAGGAGTTGCAGCAGAGGCTGATGGTACTAATAGATATAAGCCTAGAGGAGTTAAAACAAAGGTTACAGAGGTTTTAGTGGGGTTAGACGCAGGTCTTGGAGTATTAGAGAGACGTTTTATATACGACGGTGTTATATCTGACCAAAAACAAGTCATGGATGCTATAAATATTGTTAGTCTTAGTTGTAGATCTATACTATTCTATTCTGGTGGTAAAATTATGATGTATCAGGATAAGCCTGATAATATGCCAGCAGCAGTATTTAATGAGACAAATATTATAGCAGGGACCATGAATATTTCTGGTATATCAGAGGAGTCTCTAATTACTGGTGTAGATGTTACTTATATAGACCCTACATTACACTTTAGAAGAGAAGTTTTAAGAATTGATGATCCAAAAGCTCTTAGAGAACGTAATAGTATTGAGAATATTGCAAAAATTGATTTAGATGGAGTAGCTAGAAAAAGTCAAGCAATTAGATCTGCTCAATATATTATTGCTGATTCCAAATATTCTAGAAGAAAAGTTGGCTTTAAAACTGGTATAGAAGCTTCTGAACTTACCCCAGGATCTATTATTGCGGTATCTCAAAGAGCTACTTCTGTAGGGTGGGGTTATGGAGGTATAGTATCTAACTCTTCTACTGCAGCAAATACGGCTATATACCTAGAACATATAGGAAATCCTTCTATAACTTCGTCGTTTTTTACAGCTAATACTGATCCTTTAATTCTTAGGGTGTCTAGTCACACTTCTGGTTTAGTTGATGCTTATATAATTAGTAACACTAGTTTTAATCTATCTAATACTGCAAATGTTACTGGTGGTGCCGAAGTTATCAGAGTTGAGGCTTTAAGTAAATGGGATCACCCATCTAAAACTTTTAATGCTTTTAGTGGTGGGTGGGGAACTTTTCGTACACCAAGTAGGTATGATACTTGGAGTATAGGAACTATTGCTAATCCTACTGATATTTTTACTGCGCAATCGGACAAACTCTTTAGAATCATTAATATGAAAAGAGAGCCAGATGAAACAGTATTCATTGAAGCTAGAGAATATATTTCTAATGTTTATGTAGATTCTGATACATTAATTAATTATAAGCCTTTAGCTTTTACGGATTTATTCTCTCCTCTACAAGCTCCTCCTGCTCCTATGTTTGAACTAAGAGCAGTACCAAAAAGAGATTTAGACGGTTCTGTTTATACTGATATTGATATTAGTTTTACAAATGATTTTACCGGTTATTCTAACGAGACTAGAACTGACTTTTTCCATGCTCCTCCTTTTAATACAAGATCGCTAGTATCAAACACTACCCCTCAAGCATCGAGGGATATTATAAAAGTACATATGGATGATTTTACAGATATCTTAGAAGGAGAGTCTGTTACTCTAATGGGTAAAAACGGTTTCACTACAGAAATCGGAAGATCAAAAATTCTTGTTACTGGTTATGATATCGTTGATATTGGAGCTGACGAAGAAGCTAATGGGTATATTGAGCTTTCTTTGACAGGATTAAACAATCTTCAAGACATAAACTTTGGTACTCATGTTCTTGCTGTTAATGATACTTTTGACTTTGGAGGATTAAAAGGTAATGATAAGATTACTTTACCAATTAACTCTAAAGATGAGGGAGGTACAGGAGACGCAGCGGGATTATTAGGATTTATTGGGTCTGATACTAGGGTGACTCAATACAGTGCTAATGTTACTTCTTATAATGCCTCTACTAATACTATTAAAATATTGAATGATCATTCTGGTTCTACTACTATTCATGGATTATTGCCTGATCCTCCTTTTTATATTAAGGTTCCTCAAGTTATAGATCACAGATATTTTGCTAATAATTCTCTGTATGTAACTGGTACACATTTAGATTTAGTTAGAAGTAATACAGCTACTATCTCTAATTTATTTGGTACTCATACTTTTAAACAGCCTTTAGGAGTCTCTCTAAGACATATAGGCTTTGTAGAAGTATTTATTAATGGAGGAGCACACTCTGATTTTACACTAGAAAAAGGATTAGATAATTTATCTAATTCTCAAGTATCTATTAATCTAAGCACTTTACCTACCTCAATATCTAATTTAGATATTAAAGTAACAGCTAACGTTTATACTATTCCTATATTAGAAAGAGGTGATAATATTACCTGGAATGCGGGTAACGTATATGGTATTTCTGACTCTACCTTTGATATTGCGGCTCCGTCTTATGACGCTGCTCTTACTGCTAACGGTATATATAGAGTTACTTTAAGTGATAATATTAAATCTAATGTGGCAACAGCGTTTGCTATAAATATTACTGAAGATCCTGTTGGAACTGTTGGTAATTTAGATTTAGGATCAAAAACGTTTACCTTTGACCATAACCATCTTCGTTATAGAGGTCTTTTAAATTTAGCTAATAATGGAGTATATACTACTAATACCCCAGTTAATACTTTTATACCTTTAAACTTAGAGTCTGGTAGTAAAAGAGTAATTAATAGAGCTGAAGTAGGTATTCATGCTGTAAGGGCTAGAAACGTAACTAAGTATGGAAGACGTAGCCCTTTTACAACTAAAAGTGTTAATGTAAGACCTATTCCGATTAAGGCTGTTTCTAATTTAACTATTGCGGAACAGTTATATAAAGACTCAACACTAGGAGTCGCTACTAGAATTATGATTTCTTTTGACCATATCACAGGTCAAGAAGTAACCGATTATGAAATTTCTTATAAAATATCTGGAGATGTTACAGGAGACTTAACCTCTTTTAATACTGTAAAAGTGTCTGCAGCAGGGGTAGATGAAGATGGAAAGATAAGAATAAAAATAGATAATATTGAAAGAGGTTTAAGTTCAAACCCCAATGCTATTGTTGTACGCGTTACGCCTTTAAATAAAAATATTAGAGGCTCAGTAGCAATTAAACAGGCTTCAATCATCGGTAAATTAGCTCCTCCTAAAAATGTGGTAAACTTTGCTGTAGGACAGGCAAGTGACACTTTAGTTATGATTTGGAGATACGTTATTGATCCTATAACAGGTGATAACTTTGACCTTGACCTATTAGAAGTTCAAATTAAAAAGGTTGAAGGCTCTATTGCAACAGATCAATCAACTCTTTTAGACTTATGGCCTAGAGCACAAGATGTTGCTATCGTTGACGCTCGTACTAACCGAGTAGTAATTGATATTGATCAATATGGTCAATATTCGTATCTAGTAAGAACTAAAGATACTTCTGGTATATTCAGTACTGATATAGTTACAGCTTCCTTTACTTCTCAAGCTATTTCTTTTAATAAAACATACCAAACCTTTTCTGAAGATACCCCTGGAGTACCTTTAGTAGTAGGGGTTCACAACTCTAATAACACAGAGTCCGCCTATGCATCGTTTTATTCTTCTAATACAGGAGGTTTATCTTACGCAAAAGCGGATAGTTTGTTTGATTCCAGTGTAGTGGATAACGCTAATGGTTCCTCCTCTGGTTGGAGTGTAATTGGAGGATCTCCTACAGACTTAAGAGCACTAGAAAATGCTGAATATGTAACACAAATTAGAGATTTAGGTAATACTTTGACTGCTTCTATACAATTAGAATTAGTAGGCTCTCAAGCTCTTAAATCTACTTGGTTAGATTATAGCGAGCAGATAGGAGGAGATCAAGTCACAGAAGCTGCCTCTGGCTCTGGAAAATTAAAGGATGTAGATTTTTCTGGAACATTAGGTATTGGAGAAATTTTAGGAAGCTCTAACACAGGAGCAGCTACGGTAACTTATCAGGCAGAAAATAAAACTTTAGTTAGCGGATTACAAGGATCTTTCCCTGCCAATGTATATGGTATTGTAGCTATTGGAAACTATGACGGAGATGATTCTAACGCTAACGTATTTTCTTTAATTGCTGGAGTTTCTAATGATGATGAAATTATTTTGGGAGACTCTTGGTATGCTAATGGAATGTCTACAGGAAGTAATGGATTTGCGAATTTAGAAGTTGCCGGAAGCTCTTATAAACTGGTAAACTTAAAACAGTGGTTAGATTTAGGTGAAGGAGCGACTTTTTATGGAACTTCTGGTATTGTAACAACTAATACTGAAATTAGATATGCTACAACAAGTCCCTATTTTGCTAACGGTAACGTAGATTTATCAGCGTTTACTTCTGTAGCTGGTTCAGACGGTTTTGATAACTTTGTAACAGGTGCTAGAACCTTTAGATATTTCCAGTTTAGATATAAAGTTAATAATAGTGACCCGACTCAAGCTGAATTAATTTTAGATAAGTTTAACTATAAAATAACTTTAGACGAAAGATTATATACAGAAATAGTAACAGTAGATACTTTGTCAAAATATGTTGATTATTCACAGATGGCATTTACACAAATTCCAAAAGTAACTGGGTCTATTGTGAGTGCAAGTTCTAATCAGTTAGCACAACCACAAGTAATTATTCTAGATAGAGGGTTAGAAGGAGCAAATATTTCTGTATATTTCTCTAATGGAGTCTCTGCACACAATATTGGCGGACCAAGTGGTATATTGCCACAGGTAGATTTCGCGGTAACAGGAGTTTAATAAGATGGCATTAACAGATGCAAATACCTACGTATTGCCCTCTCAAGGGGCATCTATTGCGGTTTCAAGATCGCAATTTAATAATAGTTTAAGAGCACTATTACAAAATTTTTATAGCGGAGCTACACCAGATACAGATAACTTGGTAGCAGAAGGGTCTGCTATGAGCGCAACCGCTTATGATGGTATGTGGTATAGAGACTCGGATACTGGAATGTTTTATGTTTCTGATAGTGCTATTACTGTTGCTTCTGGTAGAACTAATCGACCTGTGGGAGGTAATTTTACTAGATATGGAGTTGCTTGGAGACAACAAGGTTCCTTAGCCGCTGCTGCAGCTAATATTGCTACTTTCGATGTTGGAGAAGCTTTTGTTGTAGTTAAAGATAGCGGAGGCTCTTCCAATAATAGAATGTATTTAAGAGTAGCAACAACAGGAACTTTTAATAGTGACTTTGTTGACGTTGGATTGCCTTTTCCTGGTAGAGTTGGTACTACTGAATTAACAGATGGAGCAGTAACAGGTCCTAAACTAAATGCTACTATGAATGCTCCATCTACTAGAACTCTTACTCCTAGACTCTTAATAAATACTCTAGCTAATAATCAAACTGCTTATGACTCTGCTGCTATAGAATTAAAAACAAACACTGTTACTAATGATGTGGCTTTAGGATTTAATAATAGTACTAAGCAAGCTACTATTAAAATGATTCCAGGCAATACTGGGGATACTGATAGAGGTCTGGGAGTCTATACTACTGATGCTGCTCTAGCACCAATTAGAGCTAACTTAGTTGTTCAGTCTACTATTTTCGGAAGTACTTCAGAAACTGCTGCTCCTCTTATACCTGCTGGTGTAGTTGTAGCCTGGGCAGGTTCTTCTGCTCCTTCTGGTTGGTTAGAATGTTCAGGCGCTGCTATAAGTAGAACAGCTTATTCAGCACTTTTTGCTATTTGTAGCACTAACTACGGGGTAGGAGACGGTTCAAGTACATTTAATTTACCAGATGCTAGAGGAAGAGCTATATATGGTACGTCTACTTCTGTTAGTTTAGGAGCTACTTCAACAGCGATAGGTAGTAGTTTTCAAAATAGTACTGCTTCAGGAGGTCCAACTTCTCATAGTATTACAACTAGTACAACTAACTCTACAACAGACAAAGACGTTACAAACTCCATTACAGTTGTAACAGGCTTTAGTGATCATGAAGCTCATACACATACTGTAACCCATCCAGGAATCAGTATGAAATATATTATAAAAACTTAGGAGGCACCAAATGCTTACAATTAAATTTAATGCTATTGACATTCAAACAAAAACAGTGTATTGTTATTTTAGAGATGTCGAAACTGAAGGTCTTAGAGCAATGCCGGTCGAAAGGTCTTTCCCTTTTGATGCTTTTATGGAAAAAGAACCTACTTTAGCAAAACTACTTGAAGGGGATGTATATTCTTTATACATTGAAAATGACTATACAGAGAAAAAATCTTTAGATGGCTCTTTTGGGTCTATGGAAGAAGATGAAATTGAATACTGTAAAAACTTAGTTATTAGAGCATGTAAAGACTTAGAGTTTGAAGATTTACTTGCTCCTCCTTCTGTGGATGACCAGATTGATGATTTTATTAAAGAATTTTTTGATGAAGAAGATAATCCTGCAGAACAAAAAGATTTCTTAAAAGAATTTTTCGACGAACTAGAGTCTGATAAAACAGATACATAATACGGAGATAATTTAAATGGCTATAACCCAGATTACTTCTCAAGTAATTTCCTCAAATGTTATTACAACAAGTGCTATCTCTAATAATGCACTGGAAACTAGACATTATAGTACTGCTTCTATCACAGCAGATAAACTTGCTGCTAATACAGCTACCGCTAGTCCTATAGCGGTAGCTCTTAATGCAAATATAGATTTAGTACAGTCTAATGTTGTAGCTACTCAAGTTAATGTTAATACCGTATCTTCTAACGCTGGTTCTATTCTATCTAATTTACAAGCATATGCTGAGAGAGCTAATGCAAATATAAATTTAGTACAATCTAATGTCACTGCTATAATAAATGAAACTACTGATTTGCTTATTGGTACTAATATATTTACGATAGATAAATCCGATAGATCCTTTGGTTTTAGTAATGTGGCTACTTCTTTAGGAGTAGGTCAGGTTGCTTTTGGTAGTCCTGCTAACGTTATTATTAATTTTAATCAAACTGAAGGCGGTAATGTTATTATTGGCTCTAGCGGTTTTACAACTACTCCTTTTAGGCTAGACGTACATGGGACCGCTAATACAGGTACTTTTACAGCTACATCAGTATCTTCTGCGGGAGTCGAGCTTCGTGCAAATGACTATGCTACCTATCTTGTTGCTCTTGGAGGATTAACAGGAGCTAATACTGCTATAACTAACCTACAAACTGGTTTAACAGGTGCTACTACTGATATTACTAATCTTGTAACAGGATTAAATGGGTCAAATACCTCCATATCTTCTGAGAGAGCTAACGTAGGCACATTACAGTCTGCAGTTTTAGATCATCAAGGTAACATCGCTAATATTATTGATGGCACCACACCATTTACAGGCGATGTTACTATGCAGCAGAGTTTAACTATTCAAGGTAATCTAACTGTTCTTGGTTCTCAGGTTCTTGTTGGTGTTGGTTCTACGTCTATATATGATGCTATTTTAACTTTAAGTGCAAACTTAGATCAATCTACTTCTCCTCCTGTGGACTCTGGTATCCTTGTTAATAGAGGAAATCAAGATAACGTATTTATTGGTTTTGAGGGTACAGATAATCATATTCATTTTGTTTATACAGATTCTGGTGAAGACGCAACAACTATAAATGAACTTGGATATGTAGATTTACGCGCTAACTCTTTCCATGCGTCAAGTAGCTCTGTAGTCCAGCCCGCATATAATAAATACGATGATCAAAACACTGGTATTCATTTCCCTGCAGAAGACACTATTTCTTTTGTTACTGGTGGTATTATGCGGGCTAATGTTACCTCTAGTGGTAATTTGGCTTTAACAAGCGGATATATTCAGTCACCTGGAGGCTCTGTTCATAACAGTCTTTCTTTACATGATCCTAGTTTTAATAATGGTATAATAGCTAGGTCTTTTAATAATTTTGCTGTTTTATTAGATCACAATAATAATGGGACTACCGACTTCTTTGGTATATTTAACGATATAGATGATCCAGCAGCTGCGGTAGTTGATTCTGCTGTTGTTAGTGTTAGGGCGGTCACGGGAGACTTATACTCTAAAGGACGACTAAACTCAGTAAATTCTAATGTTACAACAGATATAGTCGTAGGTAATGCTACAATTTCTGGTGCTGTCTTTTCTAATGGCGTAGAACTTCGTGCAAATGACTATGCTACATATCTTATGGCTTTAGGAGGCTTTACTGGAGCTAATACTGCTATTACAAATCTTGTAACTGGATTAACGGGGTCTAATAACAATATTAGTTCAAATGATACAGATATTCTTAATCTTGTCAACGGATTAGAGGGTGCTAATACATATGCTCTTAGTGTTACGTCTAATGTAGGATTAAGTAACGTAGCTGTCACTACTGCATTCCATGCAAACGACTATATTACCTATACTAGAATCAATGCAAACCTTAACGCTGTATCTTCAAATGCAGACGGAAAAGTAGATAAAGCTGGTGATACTATGAGCGGCGACCTTAATATGGGGTCTAACTATATTACTAATTTGTCTGATCCTATAAATGCTCAGGATGCAGCGACTCGTGCATATGCTCTAAGTCTTTTAGGTGCTTCAATTGTTCCTACTTATGTAACTAATACTTCTACAGGTACTTCAAATGTAATTGCACTAACTAATTCTCCAGCAGATATTAATAAAATATCTGTAGCCTTAAATGGAGTAGTTCAAGCTCCAACTGCTGATTGGATATTTAACACTGGAAATAACTCAATTCAATATACTTTAGCGAGCCTTCCCTCTGGCTTAGTTTCTGTTATACAAGCATGGGATACACCATAATGAGGGATAGATGCGAAAATATAGACAAATAACTACTGAATTAACTTTTAGATGCAATGCAAAGTGTCCTGCATGTCATCGTTTAAAACCTCTAAGAATAGACTTAAACGATGAGCAGTATACCTATACGTTAGATAGATTTAAGCAAGTCTTTTATCCAGAGTTTTTAGAACAACTTGACTGGATTGTTTTAAATGGTAATTTCGGAGACTCTATAATGAACAAAGAGTTTCGTGAAATTATTACATATGTTAAGAAATATGGAACACGTTTAAATATTCATACTAACGGTGGTATACATGGGTCAGACTATTGGACTGACGTAGGAAATATTTTAACCACAGAAGATATTATAAATTTTGATTTAGACGGACTAGAAGATACTCATTCTATTTATAGAATTAATACAAAGTTTGAAAATGTATTTAACAATGCTCGTTCTGTTATAGCAACTAATAGACCACAAGTACACTGGAAATATATAGTTTTTGAACATAATAAGCATCAAGTAGAAAAGGCTAAAGAACTAGCTATCTCAGAGGGTTTTCACTCTTTTTCTACTGTTAAAACTGGTCGTG
>Ga0208644_1001585_pt1 | contig 18900 bp, 35 predicted proteins | sample VirMetDEL_Nov_18_FD_184517 | JGI IMG/M metagenome (GOLD analysis project Ga0208644, IMG submission 184517) | Aqueous microbial communities from the Delaware River and Bay under freshwater to marine salinity gradient to study organic matter... | ecosystem: Environmental > Aquatic > Marine >... | reverse complement strand
TAAGACATCAAGCGGTATAGAGATAGTAACAGCAGACGGATATGATTCTATTAATTTAGAGTTACAAGTTATCTGCTCAAATACAGAAAAGGAAAGCTTTTTTAATAAGCTTGTCTATCCTGAATCATATTATCTGTTTTTAGTTGATACAGATGATCTGATACTTGATAGCCATAAAATAATATATTTCAGATTAAATCAGGCAGTTACGACACATCATAAATCTGGAAATGTTGCGCTTAATTTATCATTAGAGGAAGTAGTTTAAATGGGTACAAAGCTTCTATATTATGATAATAACACTGCGCTAATCACGAGCACAAATGTCAACACTACAGCGGTTAATTCTAGCTATTTTGATGTCTCTTATGTTAATGCTTTTACGTGCGATGCACTAGTTATCTGGAACGCAGCTAATTTTATATATGAAGATTCTGCTGATATTACTATTGAGGTTACTGGCAGTCCTAGCGGATCGGCTGTTGTTAAATCAGATACATTTTCTGCAAGTGATTTAACAGGTGAGAATAGTAATATCATTGTCTGGGATTCTATAGGCATGACAGGAACGCACAGCACTTATAGAGTTAAGATAACAACAACTGAAAGTTTTATACATTATGATTATAAGCCTCTATTAGACGTATATAAGACTTTTAGTTGTGACCTAGCATCACCACATACGCAGAGATTATCTCACGACAGCGACTATATAGAGCCTCTTAAACAGTCTACTATAAGACTAGAGGGTTTATCTGTTGCAGATAAAGAGGAGATCATGAATCAATTTTATTTAAGAAATACAAGATCGGATATATTTGATTATGGCGTATTAATTAAACAGGATTCAGATGATGTTTTTATAAATGACTATTATTATGGATCTTTACAACGGATCAGGATTATAGAAAATCAGAGGCAGAAGTTTACAGCGTTTATTGATTTAGTAAGTAGATGAGTATATTTATAGAAATAGATTCAGTTAATAGGGCTACAGGCACAAGCACTACTCATTACTTAATGAGTCCTGAGCGGTTAAATAGAGATTTAACTGTTGCTTATAATTGGGAGCACTTCCCTGTCGTCAAATCATTCGATCTGGATTCAAGCTTTAGAAATAACATTATAGATATAGTAAAAGGCACTCTAACTATTGATATAAGTAGTAATAGCTTTGGATATAATAAAAGATTTAGCGATATATTTGAGACAGATGACATTACAAATCAGCGCATAGAGGTTATTAATACATTTAGAGGTAAGGTAAGTTATTACACAATCAATTTAAAACAAAAAGAGCTAAAAATACATTGCCAGCTAGAGATGTATAATGATGATATATTTAATCATGTTTTAAGGCGGTCTGATTGGAGTAATTTACAGTCAACTGGTGCAAAGTTGCCATGTCCTATAGTGTTTGGAGAAAATCAATTAGTCAGACCAGTGTTAATAGATAAAAGTACAGGTACATTACACAGCACAAATACTGATTATTCAAGATATGCTTATAATACAATCTTACACAATGCTAGTCTTAAGAAATTTCAAAGCTCTGGTTTACAAAGCCAATATGTAAAAAATTATAATAATATATATAAAAAATTCACAGGAGCTACTGATTTTACAACTGCATATCATGGTGAGGATGTTGGAGCTACATTTGGCGGTAGTAATATATATACATGGATGGCAGCTCCTATCAGTCCAACAGTTGATGTCGATAATATTATAGCATATGGCGGTTTTGCTGTTTTAGCCGATATAGATACTTTATCTGGCTCAGAGGTCGGACACTTTGTAATGCAAATATGCACTAAGGGAGCAGATAATAAGCCTGATATAGTTTTGGCAGAGGGTAAGCGAGATTTACACGATTTCACATGGAACGGATCAGGCAGTCCAAACACTTCAAATTGGAATAGAGTCAAATTCCCTTTTAATAAACTAACATCATTAAGTGCAGATGAGGATTACTTTTTAGTCTTTGGTATTATATATGATGATAATGGCACTGGTAATTTAAGACCAAGATTTACAACAAAAGCAAGCGGAGCAACATACTCTAATTTTTTAGTAAAAACTCATAGCGAAGATGAGTTATGGCGTATACCAGTTGGATCTAATTATATAGTACATGCTGGTTTGTATGGATGTGATTTAGATGACACTTCAGAGGGTGATAATAGCAATAAAGATAATGAGCAGACACATTTTAGTTATGTTGATCTTCACGTACCTCAGCAATTAGACAGTATCGATCTAAATCTTGATATGTCTAGTTTGAATTACTACTTTAATATTGACGGAATAGAAGATAATTCAGATGGTGATATTACAGGCACTGCAAATTTATTATTAGAACAGCCTGATCATGTGGCTAGTTTGTTATTGTCTGAGCGTGATGCTAATGGCTATTGGATACCAAGAGATATAAATACAACAAGATTTACTACAAGTAATGCAATATTAAGCAATTCTAGCCATGATTATTATCGAAAAGTTGGCGGTGTAATTCATAATTTTACGACAATTAGCAATCTATTAATTAATCTAGCCAGAGAAACCTCAACATTTTATTATATAGATGCTGACTATAGCGGAGATCCAGATCCTATTATTTATACATGGGGTGCTGAGGTTGAGCCTGTAGCAGAATTTAATGATTTAAACTCAAGGATAGAAAGTTATTTTAGTACTGATTTAACCAGAGTAGTTAATAGGGCAGAGTTAGTTTACAGCAGAAACTTTACAGATATTGATGTTGAGGGCTTTTTATTTGAGTTAGAGCAGTATGAGCAGTATGAGAATAGCTTTATTGATGGTCATGGACTAACCAGTGATGCTATCTCAAGCGTGAGCCATGATATTTATGGTGAGCGTAAGAATCGAAAAGAGCAAATAGATCTTTTAAGTGATTCTACAAGTATAAATACATTTTTACAGTACATATTAAGAACGCATAATGAGCCAGCGATGTATGCAAGGGTTGTAGTGCCTGAGCTAATACCGAGCGTGAAGATTATGCAAACAGTTAGCTTAATATATCCTGAATTGCCTAACAGATATGGTAGTAGTGGCGGCTTCTTTAATAAAGAAGAGGGCACAAGCCAAGTTACTGCTCCGCAGTCTGCTGGTAATGCGAAAGCTTATAAAGGGCAAGTCTACGGAGTTAAAAGCAGACTGAGATCAGGGCAAGAGTTTGAAACTGAGTACTTAATAAGATTACTAATACACAATGACGATCCAACACAATAAGATATGAGTTTTACAGAATTAAGAGGCGCAAGACCATCATTTAAAATAGTAGCCGATACAATAGAAAGTGAGAATTTAACTATAACAGGCGATTGGACATTTAGCGGAGATGTGTCAATTACAGGCGATATTACAGCGAATAATCTTGTATCTGGTACGTATACCCCAACATTGGCAATTGTAGCTAATCTAGATGCAACGACTGCATTTGAGTGTCAATATATGAGAGTTGGAAATGTTGTTACGGTGAGCGGTCAATTTAATGCTGATGCAACTACAACAAATACTGACACAAGTATGACCATGACTTTACCAGTAGCCTCTACGTTTACTACTGGTGAGCAGTTGGGCGGAGTATTTTCAGCTTATCGACCTGTTGCGCATGGCACAGTTGGAAAAGTTACAGCTTCAGGGAGTCTTGCTGGTTTACAATGGTATCCGATAAGCACTATTAATCAAGCTTATTCATTTACATTTACATATCAGATCATTTAGATGAGTTTTTTTAAAGATATTAAATACTTTAAACCTAATGAGGTCTTATCTCCGACAGGGGTTAAGCAGTTAGAGCGAGGTAATTTATTATTGAGTCCTAGAGCATTAAAAAAGCTTGATGATTTTAGGGCTTTTTTAGACGTGCCTCTTTATTGCAACACAGGGAGATTGCATTATAGAGGCTATAGAAGTGCATTAGAGAATGGATTATATAAAGCTAATGCATTTGCAAAAGAATATGAAAATATTAAAGAAGTTTTAAAGACATATAAGGCAACAAAACAAATTGAGCTTTTAGATCAGAAAGTCAAAAAATTTACTAAGGGGGCTGGATTCTCAAGGCACGTACAAGGTTTAGCTTTTGACTTGCACTCAAAGAAAATACCGATAACTCAACTATTTTTTAAGGCACTTGCTTTTGAATGGTCAGCAGTTGGTTACTATCCATCACGTGGATTTATTCATGTTGATGATAGACCGCTAATAGCAAAAGAAGATAACAAGCTATATAAAATCGTATGGAACGGGGAAAAGCAAGGCAAAGTGATTACTTTCACAGGTGAATTTAATGATGATGTTTTAAAACAATTAAAAGAAAATATTTTATAAGGATAAAAAATGGCTAATACAATCTCAAGTGCGGTAGAAATACCAATACATTTAAAAGGTGCTTTCTCTGATACAGGTAAAGTTTACAGATATATTATCACTATTGATACAGATGCGGATTTAACTATTAGAAGTCCAGCTGCTGGAAATCATGTCGGGGTTGTCGGTGGTAGCTGTATACAGGGCACTGCTTTTAATCTTATCTGGAAGTCTGGATCGACCACAATGGAAGATGAAGATTATAGTGCTAATGGCGGTTATCAAAAAAGAATTAATTTTAATGATGGTGCTGTTGAGCATATAACAAATGCTGGAGAGGATTTAATTATCAGAAGTGCAAATACACTAGATAGCTTTACTCTATATGTCATAGAGTTTGCAAGATTAGGACAGTAATTTTATAGAGGATCTTAAATGGATTATTACACCGATATTACAAACGGCAACGACACCACAGGCACAGGCGCAAGCGGTACGCCGTGGGCTACGATTCAGAAAGCAGTAGATAGCGCAACGTATGGCGATACAATTCACGTAGCAAATACAGGCATAAACACTTTATCAGCAAGCATAAAATTTAACACTGGATTTACTAACTCAGGGAGTGGATTTACTGCTTGGTTAACTTTTAAGGCGTGGGATAATGGCGGATCTAGAACTATTGATACGCCAAGCGGTGCTAGTGTTACAGCTTTTGAAGTTGATGGAGATAATGTTGCATCGGAGATCTTAGATTATGCTACGATGCCAGCAAATTGTCGGATCGCTGTAATTGGTATGTATGGCAGAAATACAACGGCTCAAGTTTTAAGGATGCAAGCAAGATACGTTGTTAAAGATTGTCGATTAGTTAATGCAAATAATGAGACTTTTAAAGATCAAAGTTATAACGGCTTAATAATAAACTCTATTATTGAAAATACAAGCAGTTTTGTTGTTGTGAGAATAGGAAATTCTACTCTTTACGGATGCCATGTTATATCTGGCACTAGTTGGACTATTAGCGTAGATGCTGATAACGCTAAAATCTTAAATTGTATTGTTGAAGTAAACGGAGCTAGAGGCATTAATATAGTTTCTGGAAATAATGCAGTAATAGCAAATAATACAATAATAGGTGATGGCGACTCAGGGCAATACGGCTTGTATAACCAAGATGGAGAGATCGCAATATTCAATAATATGTTTCATAGTATAAATGGTGCATCATCTTATGGTGCAAATGTTGGATTTAATTCAGGTGATGCAACAAGTTTGATCGGTTATAATGCTTTTTATGATTGTACTAATGATTATCAGAACGCAACTAGAACGATTATTGATGAGACTGCAAACGATATAACAGAATCAACAGATCCATTGACTGATGCGGCTGGCGGTGATTATTCTATAAAAAGTGATGCGCTATCGGTCGGAGCTGGTTATGGTAATTTGACTATCGGAGCAAGTCAGCTAACAAGTGCTGGCGGTGGCGGTGGCGGTGGTGGTCTAATTTTTACAGAATAATAAAATGATAGATTTATTTAAAAGACTAACAAAAAGCAATGCTAGATATTTTCTCTTTGGGCTTGCTGGTGGGATACTTACCAGCTCTAATCAACAAATAGGGGAATTAATAACTCAGACATTAAAAACATCCAATATAGAACCAGAGGTTCTATCAGCTATATTAGTTTTAATCGGCAGTGGGTGGAGTATTAAAAAAAATCATCATAATTCTAAAATTTCGGAAAGGACAAAATGAGCAACTTAGGGAGTTTTATATCTCAAGCTAGTTATGAGTTAATAATTGCAAATCAAAAGCATGGAGCATCAATTAATAAGTTTGGTAAAAATCCAGATGTTGATACGGAAAGTCCGGAAACTATATGGGAAGCGGGCGGTGATTATCCGTGGAGCAGTTTAGCCTCTGCACAGGCATTAGAAATAGTATCATCAGATGCTAATGATGCCAGTGATGGAACAGGAGCTAGGACTGTAGAGATACAAGGACTTGATAGCAACTATGACTTGCAAACGGAGACTATTAGCTTAAATGGAGCTACCGCAGTAGATTTAGCGAATACTTATCTCAGAATCTTTAGAATGAAAGTTTTAACCGCTGGCAGTGGTGAGGCAAATGCTGGGAATATAACTTTAAGGTTAGATGGTGGCGGGGATACTGTGGCGTATATATCTACTGGACTAAATCAAACATTAATGGCGATTTATACTATCCCAAATGGGAAAACAGGCTATGTTTTAAACTATTATGCTTCTGTCAATAAGCAATCGTCGGCGAGTGTAGATATTAGTTTGTATGCAAGACCAGAGGATCAAGTGTTTCAGATTAAGCATAATATTGCAGTACATTCTCAGGGTGGCTCATACTTTAATCATATATTTAAACTACCGCTAAGATTTACAGAAAAAACCGATATTTACTTGCAAGCTGCAACGAGTGCAAATAATACAGATGTAACAGCTGGTTTTGATATTATTTTACTAGATGAGTAAAGACTTATGTATGGAACATGGGGAGTTGTTAAAAGATGGCTATTAATAGAGATACGACCTCTGACGGCAAAATCAGTGTTTGGAAAGCTGTTAGTGCTATTGAAGCTTTACTTTTGGCTGGTCTTAGTGCCCTTTTGGGTTGGGTTTCTTTCAGCGTATTTGATCTACAGTTAAAAGTTACGGCATTAGAGGCTAGTGTTTTTACTGCTTCAAATGCATATGAACTACGAAGAGAGCTTGATATAGAATTTGGCAGAATAGAGGATAAAGTTTCTAATATATCACAAGATATAAAACAGCTACCAAAGGAGATCCCGCCACCGTGGTTTAAAAATCAAGTAGAAATGAATCAGCAGAAAATAGATAAGCTTTATGAAAGAATCAGGAATGAAAATATTAATTAAAACACTATTAACAATTCTTATTTTAACCTTTCCGTACAAAGCATTTGCAGACTGTGAATTTACTTTTTTAAATGATTTCTTTGCTCCAAATGGTCAAGATCGCTGGCTAACTAATGATGTGAGGGCTGGATGTGGTAACTGGTTGATAGGCTCTGAGATGTATACTCCGACAGATAAAAGCTTAGAGGAGATACAGGAGAATGATCGTAATTGGGATGGATATACATATATTCAGTATAAACATGAGATGCCTATAGAGCTTGGAGAATCAAGGATATTGCTTGCTAGGTTTGGCGGACTCGGTGACTACTCAAAAGCCGAGCGGATGCAAAAGTTTATCCATAACGATTTAGGGCGTGGTGTTCCGCCTCAAGGATGGGAGAATCAAAACGATCCAGAGGTAGCTATTGACATTATATATAAACAGGTCTCAGAGGGCTATCTTGATACTTTTATTGGCAAAGCAAGGCGTAAGACTAATTATGGATTCAGGGCTGGAAACGTAAAAATAGAGTCATTTATTGAGCAGTATATATATAGAGAGTTAGGAAGTAATATAGAATTTTATTCTGGCATTGGGGGTAGAGCTGTATATTTTAATACATTTCTAGACGGTCGGATGTTTTCTGATAACATACATATTGTAGACAAACAGCCTTTTGTGGCAAATTTTATAGCTGGAATTGTTATTAAATATAATGCTTTTGAGGTTGATTATAACTTTCAGTATCAAACTGAGGAGTTTAAGCGTCAAGAGGCTCGTCATGAGTTTGGAGAGCTAACATTAAGATATAAGTTTTAAAAATGGCTAGAGATATAACATTTAAGGCAAGGCATAGAATAACGACATTTAAGGCAAATAATATGATAATAGATAATGTACTGGTTAAAGACAGCGGAGAGACTATAACTATCGGAGTAGATTTTACTAATAGAGAGCCTATATTGTCAGGGTCTACACTATCAAGTGCGACAATTACAGCTATTGAGGTTGAGAGTGAGACAGATTACACGAGCGATTTGTTAAGCTCAGGGACTGCAAGCATATCAAGTAATGTAGCATCTGGTATATTACAAAATGGCGAATCTGGCAGAGATTATAAAGTATCATTTGCCTGTACATTTTCTAACTCTGATATATATATTGAGGATGTATTGGTAAAAGTTAGAGATAACTAATAGTCTAAATCAATACAACGACCGAACTCTTGCCAAGTAAATTTATACTTCTTTTTATACAGTTTAATCTTCTTAAAAGCGGATAAGTCAGAAGCAAACATATTATATAGCTGATTGCGACTTATTTTCATATCCTTTGCCATCTCGGTCTTATTTTCGTATTTCCCTTTTTTATAGAGCATATCTAAAAAGCTTTTCATATTATTTCTATATATAAATATTATATATTCTATTATATAACAAAAATAGTTATAAAAGCAAGCTTATTTGCTTGCTATGTATCATAAAATATATTATACTTATATTACACTTTAACTGAATCAAAATGACAAAAAAAGACATCTTAGAGAATCAAGATACTGACACTATAGACATATTAACAGATGGACTATTTATAGCCTGTTTTGTTTGTGCGTTTATTGTGGCATTTGTTGTTTTAACTTTAATTTAAGGAATAAAAATGGATAATAAATTTAATTGCACTGGTTGTCATAAAGACGTAACAGCAGATGATCTTAATAAGTATCTGTATGAATTTTGCGGTGATGTTTGCTGTAAAGCGTGTTCAATAAACATCCCAAGACTAAAACTATTACCGCAAGATGTTGAAGATATTAAAAGACTAGCTGAAACTTGTGACTCTTTGCATATGCTTATCAAAGCTTTAGAGATGCACAGCAAAGTAGTTGATGCACAAATGTCTAAACATTATGGAGAATATTAAAATGAGTAAAAATTTATATCAAAAGCTTGTAGATATTATGTCTGAGATGTCTACAGTAGAGAAAAAAGGGCATAATAAATATAGCGATTATGACTATATCAGGGAGTCAGATGTTTCAACTAAATTACAACAGATATTAGTTAAGCATAACGTGTTTATATTTAGCTCTATAACATCTGCTGAAACTACTAGTGTTACAACTAAAAAAGGAGATCCAGCATTACTTAGCTCAGTTAATATTGAGTACACTTTTGTTAATGCAGATAATCCAGAGGAGCGATTTTCTGTGATGGCTGCTGGTGATGGCACTGACACTGGTGATAAAGCTATATATAAAGCTATTACTGGTGCGCATAAATACTTTGTTATCAGGAATTTTAATCTTGGCTCAGATGAAGATGCTGAGAAAGCAAGTCCTGAGCTAAGTGGTGGCAGTGCTAAAACAAGAGGCAAGCAGTCTGGCAAGGTTGCACAGGGATCACTTTATGATGCATATGATAGGTAATTATGAATACAGATAATATAAATAAAAGTAGTTTAGAGTTTGATGGCATTAATTATGATGATGCGCCTGACTTTTGTGATGCATATGTATGTTATGCAGAGTGGAATGATGGCACTGAGCTCGATCAAGATGAGCTTGATGAGCTTAACGATTCATATCGTGATTATTGGTATGATGATATGTCTGTTAGTGCTTTTGAGAGTCTAACAGATAAGGCTATTAATATATTAAAGGGAGAATAAAAATGACAGTAAATAAAGTAATATTAGTTGGTAATTTAGGCGCAGATGTTGAACTGGCTCAGACTGCCAAAGGTACGCCAGTTTGTACATTAAGCTTGGCTACTTCTGAGAAGCGACAAGATTCTGAACATACAGAATGGCATAAGGTAGTAGTTTTTAGTAAGCAAGCTGAGAATTGTGCAAAGTATCTAAAAAAAGGATCTCAAGTTTGTATTGAGGGGAAGATTGCCACTAGAAAATGGCAAGATAAAGACGGTAAAGATCGTTATTCTACTGAGATACTAGCTGATAATGTTAAATTTTTAAGAGGTGGTAGTGAAGATTGAGAGTAAGAAAATCCCGCTATGGATAAGACTATGCTTATGTTTCTGTAAAAAGCGAGTAACTATAGACCCCGCTTTTATCGGTGAAGTTTCTGCAATGGTCTTTTATAAGAGATTTAGAGGTAAAATTTATATTATTGATGAGCAGATAAGGAGCAAGCATGAAGATTGAGCTACATCATGGTGATTGTTTAGAAGTCATGAAAGATATTCCTGATAATAGTGTTGATTTAGTTTTAACAGACCCCCCTTATGGAACTACTGCCTGTAAGTGGGATGTTGTAATTCCATTTGAGTCAATGTGGGAACAGATAAAAAGAATCAGAAAAGAAAGGTGTGCTGTTGTTTTATTTGGGAGTGAACCTTTTAGTAGTTATTTAAGAATGAGCAATATTAAAGAGTTTAAGTATGATTGGATATGGGACAAAAAAAAGCCTGTTGGTGCTCATGTTAGTAAGATTAGACCACTGCAACAAACAGAGATTATAAGTAAATTTTTTGTAAGCAATTATTTTCCAATAAAAACAATAAGGGGAAAACAGTTAATAGGGGGTAAAGAGTATGGCAGAACTTCTATTGTTGGTGGCAAGATAAACAAAGACAAAAACAAAAACAGAATTATTAAAGATTATAATCCTAGAAATTTAATACAGTTTTCAAATGCCGATAACACAAATAGAAAACATCCAACACAGAAGCCCGTCAAGCTTTTAGAGTATTTAATTAAAACATACACCTTAGAAAGCCAAACTGTTTTAGATTTTACAATGGGATCAGGCAGTACAGGAGTAGCTTGTAAGAACCTAGATAGAAACTTCATAGGCATTGAAAAAGATGACCAGTATTTTCAAATAGCTAAAGATAGTATTGAAAATCATGTAGTACAAGAAAGGTTATTTAGGTAAATAGAACCATAAGAGTATGTACTTTTAGAGTGATATTATGAGGCATATCATACCTATATCTGGTAAAGATTCTTTATGCACTGCAATCGTGCAAATGACGATAAATCCAGAATTGAATTATGAATATGTATTTAATCCGACAGGTGCAGAATTGCCAGATGTTTTTGACTGGTTAAAAAAAGTAGAAAAAAAACTAAATATAAAAATAAATTATGTCGGCAAAAATTTAGAGCAAATTATAAAAGATTATAATTATTTTTTGCCTAATTATAGGCAGCGATATTGCACCAGACAGGCAAAAATAGAACCATTTGTTAAATGGATAGGCAAGGATGATGCTACTGTCTATTATGGCATTAGAGCAGATGAGAACAGGCAAGGATTTGATAATAAAACTAATCCGAACATAACACCATCATATCCGCTAATTGATGCAAAGATAGATTTAAAAGCAGTTTATATAATACTCAACAAACAAGACTTAAAACCACCAACGTTTTTTTGGCAACGACTGTTTGATGAAGTACAAAAAGATTTTCCATATCCTTTAGACTCTATTCTTGATGAGTGGCAAATTGATATTTTATTTGCATGGCGGTCAAGGGCAAATTGCTATTTTTGTTTTAATCAGAAAGTATCTGAACTTGTTGGATTGTTAGAACACTATCCAGACTTATTTGACAAAATGGAGTGGTACGAGAATCAAGGCGGTGATAAAAAATTCTGCTGGCGTGATGGTTATCCTTGCGAAAAGATCAGGATAAACAAAGATAAATACCTTAAGAATCATGTAAAAAATACAATTCAAAAAATTAATAAACTAAGACAGCAACATCTTTTTATTGTTGATAATGATGATTTTATGAACATGAAAAGTTGCGGTTTATTTTGTGGTAAATGAAGATTAACCAACTAGCAGAGGATGAGTAAATATACAGAAGTATTTGATTCTAAAGAGATACTTATGCAGATAACAGATGATGAGTATACTCACTGTCTAAACAAAGCTAAGAGCGATTTAGAAGCACATCAAAAAAAGCAATTAAACAGCGATTATAAATTACAACACATAGAATACAGGCAGAGCCAGTTGCAAAGTAGAATCATAGGCGTGTGCGCTGAATATGCTTTTAAAAAGCACTATAAAATGATTAATGATGATTTTTTTTGCCAGCTATTTGATGAGGGGTATGATATATCGCTTAAAAACGGTCATACAGGCAATATTAAAGGAACTGTATACAATACAGGCAATTTATTAATTCAAGGGCACAGGAAGCAAATACAAGCCGATTTGCTTATATTGGTTACAAAGTATAGGCAAGACAATGATCTAATATATAGATTCGCTGGTTGGACTACTAAAAAAGTATTTAATAAGCGAGCAACATCATTAAACGGTCAAGACGAATCTCTTTTCATGCTTCAATCTGAGCTATTCCCAGCGTGGGTATTTAATGAACGATACCTATAGCAATAATCATGCCATAAATCTTACATATCACATAAAAAAAGTATTATATTTTTAGAATCCTTATACTAGAATACTGCTTCATAAGCTCAAGCAAGATGATGGTTGTCATGCTATTAACTTTAACTTGAGTAAAAACATGAAAAATAAAAAACTAAGAAAATACTTAGAAAAATATAAGAAAGCTAATAAAGAGCAGATTATTAAAGATAGTCTAAATAGATATGGAACTAGCCGAAATAAGGTTGGGACTGTTGTTCTAGGGCTTTTAATAGCCAGTACGCTATCTGCTTGCTCTATGGCTGGCTCTATGAGTGTGCTGAGTAACTTGCCTGATCATATGCAGTATGGCAACGAGCAAGGGATTCAAGCGCAATCTGATAGGGAGCAAGGCTTGATTACTAATGGCAAAGCAAGCCCTGATATTGATACATCTTATTATAAGCTAAGACGGGATCAGAATCTAGGTAAAATCGAAATAGCAAAGCATCGCTATGGAAATAATAACAATATTCAAAGAGGTAAGTAATATGGTTATGAAAGATTTTTTCTTAGGGTTTTTTGCCTATTTATTTTTGCAAACTATAGGTTGGATGGACTTAGTAGCAAATTTAATACAAGGTTTAGCTAAATAATGAGGTTATTATGGAGAAGTTATTTATTGCGGTTATTTCGACTATATTTGCAATACTTTGCAAAATGGCTAGTATGTTTTAACAGGATGCTTAATGCTTAGTATCCTTGTGATAATAATACAGGAGAGGCTGATTGATTAATTTTGATCAGCCTTTTTTTACTCTTGACCTATCACAAAAAGTATTATAAAACAGATGCACTTAAATATGTCTTGCAAAATATAGTACTAATTACATGGTTTTATTCATTTTACCTCGTAATATATAGTAATATATAAGTGCTAGACATAGATTAAAGTCCCTTTGCTGGTGAGGGTATCACCAGCTTTTCACTTAGGGCAATTTTCAAAATAAACATTATGGACAATATTCAAAGAGATAATCATTCTGGCTATCAAGTTATATCTAATTCACTATTAAGAAGTAAAAACCTCTCAGATACCGATAAAATCGTTTTATCGGTCATATTTGGGCTTTCAGAGCAAAAGGGCTATTGCTGGGCTACTAATAAACAATTAGCTGAGTATTTAGGCAAATCAATAAGCTCTGTAAGAAAGAATATATATAAACTAAATGAGATAGGGGTTTTAACGACTGAACTCCTTAGAGACAACACAGGTCAGGTTATAGAAAGACGTTTATATATTAACCATGAAAAATACAATGATCAGCTTCAAAAATGCCCTGAAACGGACAGGGGTATAGCACAAAAAGGACAAGGGGTATGTCAAAAAAGCAATATAGGGGGTATGTCAGAAAACGGTCAGTATACAATACAAGATTCTAAACAAGACAATAATACAATACAAACTAAGGGGGGTAGAAAATCAGGGAATGATTTAGATTATCAAAAATATGAAGATTTAATAAAAGATTGGAATCTATTAGCGATAAAATCATTTAAAACTTGGTATGACTACAGGAAGTCAATAAGAAAAAAATTAACAGAATATTCAGTTAAGGCATTAATCAAAAAATGGGAGCATAGACAATCAGACTTTATTGATGCTGTTGAGTATACGATAGCTCAAGGGTGGCAAGGTCTATACGAACAGGACAAAAAACAATCAAAAAATAGTAATATAAAACAAGAGTATGCAGATTTATGCGCTAAATTTGAGGCAGAAGATAACTTTAATATTAAATAAAAACATGAATAAATCACAATTATCAAAAATCTTAAGCGTTTATGCGATGCAATTTCCAAACTTTAAGCTTGATGAGAATTATGTGCGCTCATTATACAGGCTTTTAGAGGTATCTGGCTTATTATGCGCTCCAGATGTCTTTGAATCTGCTTTGGTGCTGGCTATCCATGAAAGCAAGGGATTCTTTCCCGATGGTGGTCAAATATCACAAAAGATAAAAATATTACTAGAAGATGAGTCTGAAACATTTGATCAGATAGTTGATGAGGTTTTTTGTGCTGTCAGAAAGTTTGGATTCTATCAAAAGCAAGAGGCTTACAATGCTATGAGCAATAAGGCTAGGATGCTTGCTGATGTGCATGGATGGGATGCGCTAAACAATATGCAGTTATCAGACAAAACAACTTACATAGCTCAGATGCGAGGTGCATTTGAGAATATTGATAAGCGAGCAAAAAAAGAAACAATAAAAATTGATTACAGTAAAAGACTAGGCTTGAATTTAAATAAAATGATTAAGGAGATTGAATAAAATGCTTATTGAGAGAGAAATACACAAAAAAGAATATAAAAATATATATCCAGCTTATGGGAACTCTGGCATAGCTCCGCAAAGTGATGAAAAGATTAAGCTTGTTAGTGAGTGCTTTCAAGAGCTAATCAGGGCAATTAAAACTAAACAGATTCAAGATGAGGATTGTAAAAAGCTATTAATAACAGCATGGCTTAAGGGCTATAAAAAGCTCCCTAACTACAAAACTAGAGAGGAAGTAGATCGCATGGACGATATTGACGATATTCGAGGGCTTAAAGAGCTAGGTATTTATGATTATAGACCAAAGCAAGATGAGCCAGCAGAAACTATAAATGAAAATGATATAATTTCTGACATGGTATAAAAAACTTATTGTTATATAATAAAAATTATGATATTTAATAAATAAACTTTAATTTAACAGAATGAACACTCTAACAAACTTCACTATTGCGCTTTCTGCGGTCATATTGGCTTCCTGTGCGATTCTTTTTATATTCCTTGAGTATGAGCCTATAAAAAAAGAAAGTCCCGTACGAGGTAAATACAGCCCAATTAGAGCATATCCTGATTGTTGGGATCATAAGCTTACTGAAAAGGGCAATTTAACATTTAATAATTGTAAAAGGTAAAATGACAGATATTGAGATATTAAAAGAGTGTAGAGATGATTTAGCAAAAGCCATTAAAACAGGTGCTAAAACAAATAAGATGGTAATTAAAGCGACTAGGATGGCTCTAAAATACATTGAGAAATATAATCCACAAACTGAAGAGGGCAGAGTTTTGATGCAAATGAATATGATGATTAGAGAGGCTGGTTTTGTAGTTAAGTATTTTTTTAATAATGGTAGCGTGTCATTTAAGGTTGATAAAGCACGTGGCTCACAACTTATGAACTAATGCACGACGAAAGATTTAATAATTTATCACAAGAGCAACTAGAGATTCTCAAACGTGTTGCAGATGGAGAGGACTACGACATTGAAGAACTTACTTTTATTAATATGAGTAATGCAGAACAAGTAGCAGACTATTTGCAATATGAGTGTGAAACTATTGATTTAGCTTTTGAATTTATTAAGGGGCAGTGATGACAGATGAGCAATTTTTAGAGAAGTTGATTAGGTTGGCGTGGGATAATGGGTATGAGTTGTTATCTGATTATGGACGTGTGAAAGATACCAAGCTAAGTATTTATATTTTTGAGGATGTTGGTATCCAATTATTCTTTATGGAGAAAAGGATGATCGGAGGGTGGGAAGCTGTAGAAACATTAAGTATTGAGCGCATCATCTTTGACCATGATTTTATTAAGACCTTGATAATACATAGAGGTAAGCGATTAGGTGTTGGAGATGTTTTTAGAGAAAATTGGTTGTTAGATATTCTATCAGGACTAGCAATATCAAAAGACAGAGTGCAGTATCTTAAAGATGAGTTTGAAGCTTTATTAAAAGACTAATGTTTGCACTGTCTGAAAAGACCATAGAAGCCAGAACGCATGAATCAATCAGCAATTACTGGAGTACCGCAAATGAGGTTAGTACATTGTGAAGATATGAAGCAAGTTTATGAGCAAATTATAAAGCCATATGCAAAAGAGAAAGTAACTTATAATAAGTTTAAATCAACATTAGATAGTTTAGGTAAAAAGTGAGCTGGTCTAATTACAGAAAGTCAGTAGACAAAGTACAGCTACAAATAGTAAACGATCTTAAAAAGATGGGTATATCTGTACTGCCTATAAATTGTGAGATTGATTTAGTTATCGGCTACAATGGCAAAAACTATTTAATAGAAGTAAAAGATCCAGAGTATATATCAAAAAAAACAGGCAAGATTCTACAATCAGCGTTTACAGAGTCTCAAAAAAAATTAATGAGCGAGTGGTTAGGAGATGCGATTTATGCAGTAACTAGCAGTAGTGAAATTATAGAAATAATAGCGAATGGCGAGATCCCTGAAAGAGCAGATAAACGGAGATAAAGAAACTAAGATAATAGATGCTAGTGGTATCGATAAAGATGGTGTTTATGTGCCGATAATGCCTGAAAAGAGTCTACTATGCTCATATCTTGAGAGGGCAATTATGGATTATAAAAGAAAGCATAGCTTAGACGGATATGATAATAGCTTTTATATAACTGGCAACTATCCTGAGCCTGATTACTGGTTTGAGTGTACTATAAACAGTCAAGAGCCATTTTCTTTTGGATGGGTATGCGAGCAATTAAGCCCTAATCCAACACAGCTAAAAAGGGCTATTATTATTATGTTAGAAAATTATAAGAAAAATAAAAAAAAAAGGTTTGACTGTAACATAAAAAGTATGATACCATATAGGTATAAACTTTAATTTATAAAACTAAAATGAATAATGCAGAACTAGAAAAATTAGCAAGTAAAAAAGGCTATAGCTTGGATATTGATCATGATGGGATGTACTCTTTGGCAGATGTTAAAGATAATGAGAAAGATGGTTTTTGTGTTGATTATATTATAGAGGGAGCTTTCAAAGAGGAAATAATTGAATTTTTTATATAAGAATAAAATGAATAAAAAAGACAGAGAAGCATTTAATTACTTATTAGCAGAAGCGATTAAAGCAAAAGATTTAGAAATATCAAATCAGCCTGTAGCATTTACTAAGGAGATGCAAGAGGAAAGCAAAAAGATAAAAAAAGAATTACAGTACCAGAGGCAAGTATTGTGGGATGCTTTTATGCAAGAGTCTGGAGATGATGAAATTGAAAAGACAGCTAGTGCATTTGATTCATTAAAAGAAGCATATCCAACTGCAAGAGAAGCTGGTGAAGCATTAAGAGATTTATCAAAAGAGATAAATAATGCGCATAGGAAAGCAATTATTGATACATTAATTACAGATGAAGATGAGCCAGCAATCTCTTACAAAGTATTACAATCAGAGCTAGATCAGTATAAAGAAGCTCATAAGGGTTATCAAATGAAGATCAGGGATTTAGAGGATCAAAGAGAGTGTGACAACCAGTTAATAGAGATGCTACAAAAAGAATGCCAAGAGCTAAGGAATATTATTAAAAGATGAGTAAAGTAATAAATATAGCAGATAAGCGAATAGAGAAGTCATTAAAAAGCATTAATGAATCATTTGAGAAGCTCAAAGAGGCAGAGGAGCAGCGCAATACCGTCCATTCATGTGCTTGTGGCAATATCCAATTTTTCATAAAATTAGACTGCATTGAATGTACTCAGTGCTTTGCTACCTATCAGATACCATGATCAAAAAAACTAAAATCAAGCTAATACTAATCTCCTTTATCATAGCCATATTATTACTAGTAGCATCCAGAACATATGCAGATCGCCTTTATGGCATAGATTATATCTTAGGCATGAAATACGCCTCAGCAATAAAAGAAGCACATCCGAAAGGTTTAGCTTGTGGCTTTCTCTGGTCAGCACGTGGAATAAAAGAAGATAGTTATCGTGTAATTGATATGCTCCTCTCTACAGGCAAATGTCCTGTAATTAGAGTGCATGGTGTTTGGCGTGATAATCATACATTTAATCAATCAGAATCTAATGAGGCTATTGCGGTAGCTGGCAAATTAAGACCATTAATAAAAAAATATCCTAACATCACATGGTACTACTCACCATTTTTAGAGCCAACATACTACTCAAAAGACTTATATATTAAAACACTGTCTCAATCTAAGAAGATACTACCAAAGGGCGTAATACTAGTAGCCTCATCTCTTGATGGTTATAAATTCAAAAAAGTTATTACAGAGCTACATCATAGATCATGGAAGCAAGTAAAAGGCAAAACGATATTCTCATTTGATGGGATGTCAGCAACAGACTCAGATGTAACCAAATGGAAGCGCACGACAAGAGGCACTGAGATATTTTTTGTCTGGGATTGGGGTTTAAATGGTAAATATTCAGTAAAAGATAAAACAGCACGACCACAACGCAAATCATAT
>Ga0208644_1001583_pt1 | contig 18907 bp, 20 predicted proteins | sample VirMetDEL_Nov_18_FD_184517 | JGI IMG/M metagenome (GOLD analysis project Ga0208644, IMG submission 184517) | Aqueous microbial communities from the Delaware River and Bay under freshwater to marine salinity gradient to study organic matter... | ecosystem: Environmental > Aquatic > Marine >... | reverse complement strand
GCGGTGTTCCTTTTTCTCTCACCTAAAAATTTTCTCACAGAAATTACTTGACAAAACCTGGGGCGGGGTATATAATAACTATGTAGTTTAACTAAACAGTCTCTTAAGAGATATCTACACAGTCCTTCACCACTCTCTAAGTTATAATCCTTATAATTAATATTCCTCTTAAATAACTAGGTTGTCTTACTGCGGAGTATGTTATACTATAACTCTTTAGGCAATCAAATGGTATCGTACTCCCCGCCGCTTATACAAACCTTCTATTGTCCTTGACAAAACATGTCACTTCGTGGTATAATAGTGGAAACAGTATAAAAAGGGTTTTATGATGATTGCAAGATTCCTCGTCTTCCTTCTTTTTGTCTTCACTGGTGGAATGGCCTCGGCAACCCCACCGTCCCCAGGAGACAGTGCACAGACTATGTTTGTATGTAAGACTGAAGAGACTGGACGTGAACTTCTCTCTGTGGTGGGGATGGAGAGTGAGAAACTTCTTTTTCAACAGAAACTCGAAGCGTACCTTGCCTCAGGTATGTGTGTCCCCACAGGACATGTTGTGGTACAGATTAAGTCTGTCATTGACATGAAAAAAGACACAGACGGGATCATGGTTTACCTTGTCGATCTCCAGACAACAAACGAAAATGTTTACTACACCATGGTTATCTATGATCCTAAAAAGGATGTGAAAGCCTAGATGCTGTACCCAGAGCATAAACCCTACCTAAAGGATAAAATGAATAGGTACAGGACCATGTCCCTATTCCGTGAGTTCTACCTTTCTGAGATGGAACCCCTCTGGAGTCTACAAGACGAAGACCCACAAGGAACACTCCCATCTTTGAAGAATCTGTACATGGAGATTGGTGATCCCACTGAGTACGAGTTCGCCATGCAAGCTTTCGGTTCGTACAAACATTGGCTCAAGATTAAAGCTGCCAAAGCCATCTATAAATACATCGAGGATTGGCCTATTGAGCTTGAAGTCAAACTAAGATCAGACGGCATCAGAGCCATCGCCACAGAAGCCCAGCAAGCAAAGAATCCGTTCAACGCCGCCAAGTTTCTGGCCAAAGGAGAGTGGAAGGAATCCGCATCGAAACGTGGACGTCCCTCCAAGGAGGAAGTAGAACGTGAACGTAAGATTGCCGCCAAAGTCGATGCCGAGATTGGTGAGGATGCTCAACGGCTTGGTCTTACTCTTCTCGCCGGGGATAAAGAATAACCAACCATGGCATCTGTTGAAGAAATCAGAGAAGCCGCTGAAAGGGACCTAGTCTCATTCATCCGTCTTGTCTCACCACAAACTGTCCTTGGTCATGTACACAAGGAACTATGTCAATGGTGGACACGGCACGACTCTAAGAATTTTCAACTTACCCTCCTTCCACGGGATCATCAGAAGAGTAGGATGATTGCGTACAGGGTTGCATGGTACCTGACAAAACATCCAGACCACCGTGTACTGTATATCTCCTCCACATCTAACCTGGCAGAGAAGCAACTTAAGTTCATCAAAGATATCCTCACTTCCAAGATATACAGTCGGTACTGGCCTGAGATGGTTAACGAGGAGGAAGGTAAGCGGGAGAAATGGACAAACTCTGAAATCTCCCTTGACCACCCACTCCGTAAAACTGAAGGAGTCCGTGACCCCAGTATCTTCACTGCTGGCCTCACTACATCCATCACCGGACTACATTGTGATGTGGCTGTGATGGATGATGTGGTTGTATACGAAAACGCCTACACCGAAGAAGGGAGAAATAAGGTTAAGTCACAATATTCCCTTCTTTCCTCAATTGAAGGTGCAGATGCACAGGAATGGGTTGTGGGTACACGATACCATGCCAAGGACCTGTATAACGATCTGATGGAGATGCAAGAAGAAATCTTTGATGATGAGGGGAACATCATCGACTACGAACCTATCTATGAGAAGTTTGAGAAACAGGTAGAAGACAGGGGGGATGGTACAGGGGAATTTTGTTGGCCCAGGCAACAAAGGGAAGATGGTAAGTGGTTTGGTTTCGACAGGAAGATTCTGTCACAGAAGCGTGGAAAGTATCTGGATAAGACACAATTCTTTGCCCAGTACTACAACAGCCCCAACAACCCTGACGGTGTAGGGATCAATCCAGATAAGTTCCAGTACTATGAGAAGTCTCACCTTACCCGAACACAAGGTCATTGGTTCTTTAAAGGGAATAGGCTGAATATCTTCGCTGCCATTGACTTCGCCTATTCCTTGAATAAGAAAGCTGATTCCTCTGCCATTGTTGTTGTAGGGGTTGATGCTTATGGAAACTACTACGTCCTTGACATTGACCGATTCAAAACAGACAGAATCAGTGATTACTATGATGCCATCTTAAGGATGCATGTCAAATGGGATTTCAGAAAACTGAGGGCCGAGGTAACAGCAGCGCAGAAAGCCATTGTGACTGAACTCAAGTCCAGTTACATCCGTCCCAATGGTTTGTCTTTGTCCATTGATGAACATTCCCCAACCCGTCACCAAGGTTCGAAAGAAGAACGTATCAGGGCTATTCTTGAACCACGATATGACAACCTAAGTGTCTGGCACTATCAAGGTGGCAACTGTCAGATTCTGGAAGATGAACTTATACAAGAGTATCCTCCACATGATGATGTGAAAGATGCCTTGTCTTCTGCCATTGATATTGCTGTGATGCCGTCTCAGTCTGCATCCAGACAACAGGCAAACCGAAATAACATTGTGTATAATACCAGATTTGGAGGAGTAGCAGCACGTCATGCCTAAGCGAACATACAAGACCGAACAGTCAGGGCCTCAGAGTACAAACCGTTTTGTACAGCGTCCTTCGATTCCAACCACAATAGTGACAGGGGCAACCACAGCCCCGGTTAAGTTGACCTCAACACCCACCCGTCTGCCGGGATACAACCCCTCAGAGGACAATGCAGGGGGAACACCACCGTCTGCGGGTTCGGTTGGTTCCTTTGGGCAGTTTGTGGGGGCTATCGCAACAGGCCCCTTCTTGTCAATGTGGGGTTCTGAGATGGGTTTGTTTGGTGAAGAAGCCCAAAAGGCTGGACGCTCGACCAGAGGCTCTATCGCCAAGACGGTGGATGAAGCGGTTGATACCCTCCGTGGGGATAAACAAACACAACAGGAACAGACTTTGAATAGCCGTGGTCCTGCGCCTTCTATCTCACCTGAGGTTGCCCAACAGATTGGTTATGACCCAGGTGGAAATGATTCTGCCGGTGGTGACCCTGATGGTATGGGTGTAGATACAGAGAGTGCAACAATCTGATGGCTGGCCGTACTGTAGATTTTGAAGAGTTCATCGGGACTCCTGATGCAATAGCCACGGCTGTTGCCAATAAGTTTCTGGACTTTGAAAAGTATCGTCGTAGTTGGGTAGAGGAGAAGAAGGAACTCAGGAACTACCTCTTCGCCACTGACACAACCAAAACAACCAACGCCACTCTGCCGTGGAAGAACTCCACCACCACCCCAAAATTGGCTCAACTGAGGGATAACCTCCATGCCAACTACATGGCAGCTTTGTTCCCCAATGATGATTGGCTGGTGTGGGAAGGCGACGATGAAGACTCTGAGGCTGAGGAAAAACGTAAAGTAATTCTGGCTTATATGAAAAATAAACTCAGGCAGAGTAACTTCATTAACATTGTCAGTGGATTGATCTATGACTTCATCGATTACGGCAACGTCTTCGGAACATCCGAGTATGTTAATGAAACCCGTACAGATGATGAAACAGGTGAGTTGATTCCAGGGTATGTTGGTCCGAAAGCAATTCGTCTCAGCCCTTATGACATTTTGATCAACCCCACTGCACAATCTATCGAATACTCCCCGAAGATTATTCGCACCATGAAATCCCTTGGTGAGCTTGCTGCCGATATCCAAGACCATCCTGAGTGGGGGTATCTAGAGGAAGTTTTCAACATGGTTTCGAATACTCGTCGTAACTTCCAAGGTATGTCTGTGACGGATTTCCATAAATCTGAAGGGTACCAGATTGACGGATTCGGTAATATCGTGGACTACTACAACTCAGGTTATGTTGAGTTGATTGAACTCCATGGTGATATCTATGACGTTGACAAAGGTGAACTGAAGAAGAACCGTATCATCACCATCATTGACAGGATGAAAGTAATCCGTGACATCCCCAACCCTAGCTGGCGTGGTAACTCTATCCGTCATGCTGGTTGGCGTCTTCGTCCTGATAACCTATACGCCATGGGACCCCTGGATAATCTGGTGGGGATGCAGTACCGTATTGACCATCTTGAAAATCTGAAAGCTGATGTCTTTGATCTGATTGCCCATCCGGTTATGAAGGTCAGGGGATTTGTAGAAGATTTTAATTATGGCCCTGGGGAGAAAATCTTTGTAGGGGAAGATGGTGATGTAGACATGATCCGTCCTGACACCACTGCCCTGAATGCTGATATGCAGATTCAGCTTCTGGAAAATAAGATGGAAGAGATGGCCGGTGCCCCACGTCAGGCCATGGGTATCCGCACACCAGGGGAAAAGACAGCCTTTGAAGTACAGACACTGGACAACGCATCCTCTAGGGTGTTCCATAACAAAGTAGCTTACTTTGAACGTAACTTCCTTGAGCCTCTGTTGAATGATATGCTTGAGCTTGCCCGTCGTAACATGGAGATCAGCGATATCGTCCGTGTTGTAGATGACGAGTTCGGTGCTGCCTTGTTTGAAAATATCACCCCAGAGGACCTTGCAGCCCGTGGTAAAATCAGACCTGTTGGTGCCAGGCACTTTGCTGCCAGAGCCAACCAATTCCAGAATCTGGTTAACCTGATGAACTCGGCTGTGGGACAAGACCCTGCTGTCTCTGTCCATGTGTCCGGTGTTAAGATGGCTCAGACTATTGAGGAGCTTCTGGATATTGAGAAGTTTAATCTTGTTCAACCTAACATCCGTGTGGCAGAACAGATGGAGACACAACGTATGATGAATGCTGGGCAACAGACCCTTGATGAGGAACAGGTAGTGAGTGATGCCATGCCTGGTAATCCTCCTCCTGTATAAATAGGTTGACATCCCTACCAGGATATGCTATAATGTAAGCAGATAACAAAATAAGAAAGGATTCCAAACTTGATTATACGTTGGTCTTCCCATCTCAAAGACCCTGAGAAACGAAAAGATTTTGAAAGTTATGTGAGGAATTCAGCATCTGTCTTAGAGCGTCTGACAGATATCATAAATCAAAAAGTCGACGCCCTTGACTGCCCCCCATTCGATGATTACGAAGAGGCTGGGTGGGCATACAAGCAAGCAGATCGGAACGGACAACTCCGTGCTTACTTGGAAATTCTTAAGTTGACCGACTTAACCACAGGAGAGACAGACAATGTCTGATGTGTTCAATACTGAAGAAACCAAAGAGGAAGAAGGTTACCTTAGTAAGGTTGTAGGGGAAGGTAAGAAGTACTCCGATATCGAACAACTTGCAAAAGGGGCCATTCACGGGAACGATTACATTAAAAAATTAGAAGAAGAAATGGCTGAACTACGTGGTGAACTTGACAAAAGACTTACCGCAGAAGAAATGATTCAGCAAATCAAGAGGGAAACTGCGGAACAGCAATCTCAGATTCAAAAAGCCCAGGAGCATACCACTCCTCAGCTAGATGAAGAGAAGCTCTCTCAGCTTATCTCTAACACCATTGAGAAGAAGGACTCTCAGACAAAAGCTCAACAGAATATTCTAACTGTTGACCAAAAGATGAAAGAACTGTATGGGGCCGATAAAGCCGCCGAAGTAGTCCAACAGAAGGCTCTCCAGATGGGAGTCACTGTAGACAAACTGGCAGAGATTGCAGCAACTTCACCTGAGATGTTCTTCAATGCGATTGGTGTATCTCAAGGAAGCAAGAGTGGACAAACCCCTGCTCCTACAGTTGGTACGACCCGTACTGAGGCTGTGCAAACTATGAACAGTGGATCGCAACTTGAAGAAGGGACATGGGATTATTTCGAACAACTTCGGAGGTCAAATCCCAAAGAATACTTCAAACCAGCAGTCCAGCAAAAGCTGTTCAAAATGCGAGAAGAGAAAGGCCATGATGGCTTTTACAAACGTTAATCTAGCTATGAGGAAATAAAACAATGGCTATGGAAACCGGTAACTCTGGGCATCTTATCCGCTCGGAAATCTGGTCGAGTCAGCTGAAAGAGGTTCTGGAAGACGAACTTCAGGCTACGACCTATGTTAACTGGATGAATGAATTCCCTGACGGGGACACATTCACCATTCCGTCTGTTGGTCAGGCAGTGACAGACGACTACAATGAGAACGAGGCTGTTAAGTATCGGGCGCTCGACACTGGTGAATTCCAGTTCACGATTGACCAGTACAAGTCCTCGGCTCACTACATCACGAATAAGGCGAAGCAGGATGGTTTCTACATGAGCCAGCTGATTTCGTCCTTTGTCCCGAAGCAGGGTCGTGCGATTCTTGAAGCTGTCGAGACTGACATCCTGGGTCTTCAGTCGGAACAGACTGCTTCGGACCTAAACAACATTAACGGTGCCCCGCATCGCTTTGTTGCTTCGGGTACAAACGAAGTCTTCGCAGTTGCTGACTTCGCTAAAGCTCGTTACAGCCTGAAGAAAGCTAACGTTCCCGATACGAACTTGGTGGCTATCGTTGATCCGTCTGTTGAGTACACTATCAACACCTTGACGAACATTACCAACGTCAGCAACAACCCGCGTTGGGAAGGTATCGTTAGTGACGGTATCGCTACTGGGATGAAGTTTGTGAAGAACGTGTATGGCTTTGACGTTTACACCAGCAACTACTTGGCTGATGCTAACGAAACCGTTGACTCGGTTACGACAGCTGCTGGCAAAGCCAACCTGTTCTTCTCGGCTGCTTCGGATGTCCTGCCCTTTGTTGGTGCATGGCGTCAGATGCCGATGGTTGATTCCGAGTACAACAAAGACTTCCAGCGTGAAGAGTACGTTACCACGGCTCGCTGGGGTGTCAAGCTGTACCGTCCGGAAAACCTTGTTTGTGTCTTGTCTGACACAGACCAAGTTTAAGGAGGATATTAATCATGGGTACGAATGAATACTGGACTAACTCTGACGGTCTCAATGTCCGTTTCGGTCTGGAAAAAGCCACGGCTCACAAAGAGGGCCGTCTCAGCACCATGGGTAACACTCACCAGCATGTGACGAAGATCACTGGCACTTCGGTGCCGTCTTCGGATGGTCTGGTCAGCACTCACCCTGTTGCTGGCATTCCGGATGGTGCGCACATTGTTGCTGCCACCCTTCACGTCCGCACGGCCTTCACTTCGACGGGTGCTGCCACCCTGACAATTGGTCTGTGGAATGATGATGGTGACGGTACCTTCTCGGTGAATGATGCCGATGGTATCGACTCTGCCATTGCGATCACCGCCATCGATGCCGATGGTGACCAAATTGCTTGTGATGGCGCCAAGGTGGGTTCTGGTGCTGGCGCTCTCGCCGGTACAGGTGACCGTCCGCTCTACGTCAGCTACTCCTACGGGACAGCTGCGTTTACAGCGGGTGAAGCTGACTTGGTGATCGAGTACACCCAGAACTAACTAGGACCTGGGGAGGGGCTTACGAGTCTCTCCCCAGTTCTTCCACCATAATCCTGAGGGAACAGTATGACCGTCAACCATAAAGATATGACAGGTGCCTCACTCCATGAACCTAAAGGGGTTGCCGGTGCCAGCCAACACACAGTCTACGTAGCTAATGGTGCTGGTTCTGGGACCTGGGAAAAGATCGACGCAGACTCAATCAATACATCCTCAATCAAAAATAATAACTTCATTACCTTTACCCATACATTCACTGATATCTCCACTGCCGCCTCGGAGTGGGTTGTTTGCCCTCTGGCCGGTGACATCCAGAAAATTTGGTGTGTCCTCCATGAAGCTATCACTGGTGCAGACTGTAACTTCTCCTTTGAAATTGCGGGTACAGCAGTGACCAGTGGTGGCATCACCATCACCCAGAGCGGTAGTGCAGCAGGGGATATTGATTCGTCCACACCCTCAGGGGCTAATACTCTGACTGCTGGACAGGCTATTGAAATCATCAGTGATGGTGGCTCCACTGGGACAGTCAAAGCAACCTTTACTTTTGAGATAGATGTGACCTAGACATGGCAAAACTTACCCTCACTGACTTAACCCAACTGGCCTCAAACGAAACTTCTGCTGTCTCGGCAATCAATGCTAACAATACTTTGATTGAGGCAGCACTGGAGAACACCCTTTCTAGGGATGGCACCACCCCTAATACCATGAGTGCAGACATTGACCTCAATGGTAATGATCTCCTCAATGTGGGTTCTTTGGGTATCAGTGGTGGGATCAGTCTGAATGATATTGTTGGATACGCTGAAGAGTGGGCCAACAAAGCTGAAGATTCTCTTGTCAGTGTTGCAGCTGGTGGTGATGGCTCCACTGAATACTCTTCCCTGCATCATGCTGCCAAAGCCAGTGCCAGTGCAAGTGCTGCCTCTACCTCGGCTTCTAACGCATCTACCAGTGAGACTAATGCCCAGGATTGGGCTGTTAAGACTGATGGCATTGTCCAAAGCACCGATTATAGTTCAAAGGCTTGGGCCATTGGTGGCACGGGCGTCACCGATACGGCGTCTGCTGGTGCAGCCAAAGAATGGGCGACTGCTGCCGAGGACGATCTGGTAGACGGCTCCGAGTACAGCGCCAAGCACTATTCGGCGAAGGCGTCTGCCCAGGCTATCGCTGCTGCTGCATCTGCCGCTGCCGCCGCCGCTGCTGCTTCTGGCAATCTTTACGGCACCGTTACCACGCTGACGACCGGCACAACTGATGTCGAGATCGCCAACAACGGCACCTATTATCTGTGCGACACCAGCGGCGGAAACATCACAATCAACCTCCCGGCAATTGGTACGGACGAGGGGACGCGATTTGGGTTCCAGAAGGTTGGCGCGTCGAACAGCGTTTCTTTTGTGCGCGACGGCACTGACACGATTAACGGCGGCACCAGCTACACGCTGACGCAGGACACTGAAGTTGTACTGCTGATTGCCGACGACAACACGCCCGACAATTGGATTGCGACGATCCAAAGCCAAACCCTTGCTGACGAAACAACTATCACCAAGACTGGCTCTACGTTTGCGGTTAAGGATGACGGCATCACGCCAGCTAAAATCCAGGGTGGCGTCAATGCGCAAAGCGGGACGAGTTACACTTTGATCATTGGCGATGCGTTCAAAACGGTGACGATGAACAACACCAGTGCCAACACGCTTACGATCCCAACGAACGCTTCTGTGGCGTTCAGCGTCGGCGACCGCATTGACGTGGTCATGCTTGGCGCAGGGACAACGACCATCACTGGAGCATCCGGCGTGACGCTCAACGGCGTTGCAAGCCCAACCACGGGCGGCGCTATTGCGGCGCAGTACGCGGCGGCGTCTTGCTTAAAGATTGCAACAGACACATGGCTGCTGATTGGTAATCACGGCGGAGTAAGCTGATGCTGCACGTTGCGCCGCTTGGCTTTCTGTCATTCTCAACCGGCGGCTACGTCCCGGCGGGCGCGATCTGGCTGGATGGCAGCGCGGATTATCTGACTTGGACGCCAAGTGGTGCTGGCGATAGCCAACGTACCTTTACGCTCTCGGCTTGGGTGAAGCCTAACCTTCCTACGTTCGATAACATCATGTCTTGTGGAACCACTGGAACCGCCGACAGCGATAACATGGCGTTGCGCTTCACAACGAATGGCGCTCTCCAGCATGGGGCGTTCCCGACGACTAACGTATTGGTCACTAGCGCATACCATCGTGATTCTACTGCATGGATGCACGTTGTCGGGGTCTGTGACACGACAGATGGAACCGCTACTAACCGCCTCAAACTGTATGTAAACGGCGTTGAGGTTACTGCTTTTGCGACTGATAACCGAGCCAGCAACCCGACATTGAATGAAGATATGGCATGGGGCCGAGCCATCGCCATCCAGATCGGCAGGGACTTCGGCGGCGGCGCACCGACTGCATATTATGAAGGCTATATGGCTGAGGTTATCTACCTCGACGGTGTTGCGGCGGCGGTAACTGACCTTGGCAAGTTCGACGCCAACGGCAACTGGGTTCCGATTGATCCTTCCGGCTTGACGTTTGGCACCAACGGCTTTTGGCTGGACTTCGCAAACAGCGCCGCACTTGGCACTGACGCCAGCGGAAACGGCAACAACTTCACCGTCAACAGCATGTCCAGCGCCAATGCCACAAACGACAATCCGGCGGATGATGCGACGAATGGGTATGGGAACTTCAACAACTGGAACCCAGCTAGTTCTGGTGGCAACGGCTCGACGTTTTCTAATGGAAACAACACTTGGTCGGACGCCAGTGGCAGCGGCGATGCGGCAACTGGAATTATTGCGGTATCCAGCGGCAAGTGGATATGCGAGTTCGAAATCGACGCTGTTACCGCTGGGCTTTGGCTCGGCGTGTGGGGTATGGAAACGCAAACCGCATCGACCCCGTTCAAGCCGTGGGATAGTGGCAATGACATTGCTGGCGATCATGGGACTTGGGTTATCAAGCCCTCGACCGGCTACACAGTTGATGGTGACGGTCAAGGTGACCCCGGCACAAACCAATCCCTAAGCACTTGGACGGCAACCGACCGTCTAACCATTGCCATCGACATGGATCAGGGCGCTGGCTCCAACAAAATGTGGATTGCCAAGAACGGCACCTGGGAAAACAGCGGCGACCCAGACGGCGGCACTGGCGCGATCTTCACGAACTTGCCTGAACGGGCCGTCTTTGTTGTTGGCAATCGTGGCAGTGGCACCGATACCGTCACCATGCGGGCCGACAGCGCGACTTGGGAAGATAGCCCAAGCAATGCTACGACCTTCAAAGACCTTTACACCGCCAACTTCCCGGCCCCGACCGTCACCGATCCGTCAGCTTATTTCGGCACCCTCACATGGTCCGGTGATAACAGTTACCCACGAACCGTTACCGGATTGACGGACGGTGCCGGAACGGCTTGGACACCCGACTTTGCATGGGGCAAGCCGCGTGATGCTGTTGAAAACCATCAAGTGGTTGATGTCGTTCGTGGCTTTGATAATTACGTCAACCCAGACATAACATCAGCCGAAAATCCTAATTCATATTTATCGGCCACAAGTGGCGGGTTTAGCATATCCGCAGCCAATGACCGTTGGAATAAGGCCAGCACAGAACACGTTGCATGGTTCTTAAAGGCTGGCGGTTCCGGCTCAAGCAACACTGACGGCTCAGCGTCCAGCACAGTATCCGTTGCCGACCATAATGGCTTTGCCATCATCAAGCATACGAATACTTCCGGCGACTACACTGTTGGTCACGGAATGGGTCAAGCCCCGGATATGCTTATTCAGAAAGGGCTTGGAACACAAGGTTGGTTGGTCTGGACCGCTGACCTTGGAGTGGACGGATACCTAGGACTTCACAGCAACGCCGCCGTCGCCAATCCCGCTGGCGATCCCTGGTCAGATACAAGTCCAACGTCCAGCGTATTCACGATTGCAGGAACCACTTGGTATGGCGGCTCTTCGTTCGACATTGTTACTTACGCCTTCGCCCGCACCCCCGGCTTGATAGGAATTGGCTCCTATACCGGCAACGGCTCGGCTGATGGCCCTTACGTTGTCGTTGATGATGGCGGGTCTGGGTTCCGTCCGGCTTGGGTTATGATTAAGCGCACCGATAGCACTGGGTATTGGGACATTCACGACAATGCCCGCAATCCTTATAACGTAGTTGATAAGAGATTACATGCCAATGCAGCAGATACTGAGGCAACGGCAGGTACTACGGCTATCGATTTTGTAGCTAATGGGTTCAAAATACGAACTGGCTCTGTTGCTAACATTAACGTCAGCGGCGGAACTTACATCTACCTCGCCTTCGCTGAGTACCCATTCGGCGGCGAGGGCATCTCACAGGCGAGGGCAAGGTAATGGCTACAAAAGTCAGCAACGAAAAGAGTTACCACAAAGTCATTAAACGACGGACTAAACCAACAGGACTAAAGCATAGAAAAAAGCTTGGTCCTAAATCTAATATGAGAGTACGGTAAATTGGAAGGCTCAATTGACATTGGATTGGTTGTCACAATCGGTGGTATTATTTTTAGTGTTGCTGGAGCAGCGGCTGTAGCGCAATCACAAATTAAAAATATTGTGGAAATGCTGCATGATTTAGAATCTAGATATCGGACATTTGACCAACGACTTGATAAAGGTCATACTCAAATTGAAACGCAAGCACAAAAACTTGGAGTGCTTGCCAAGATGATGGACCCTTCTAATGAAGCAGCAAGGCACAGAGAAATGTCTAATATTATTACACGTATTGACAGGGCTGAAAACGATATTTCAAAATTAATTACCATGCACAACGGCAAACATCCTAAAATAGAATAAGTATGAAAGAAAAAATAGTAATTGATGGAGCCATTGCAACACCAGCATTAACAATGCCGTGGTGGTTACATATTTTTGAAGAATGGGCGCAATTTGGTATAACAGTAGTAACATTTATTCTTGTTTGTAGCCGTTTGTATGTTTTATACAAAGATCATAAGGAGAAATAACATGCCTAAAGTTGCAGGAAAACATTATCCATATACAAAAGCTGGTTATGCAGCAGCTAAAAAAGCTAAAAAATCTCAAAAGAAAAAAGTTAAAAAGAAATGACTATAAAGTATAGGGGTGAAACTTTTTCGGGATATAATAAACCTAAACGTACACCCGGAAAATCTAAAAAATTTGCTGTGTTAGCAAAAGATGGCAATGATATTCGATTAATCCGTTTTGGTGATCCAAATATGACAATTAAAAAAGATCAACCGGCACGAAGAAAAAGTTTTAGGGCTAGACACAAATGTGATACAAATCCACCTGATAAACTTTCAGCCCGATACTGGAGTTGTAAAAAATGGTAAAAGAAAAAGGTGTGTAAGTAATGCCTAAGCTGACTCTCCTTGACATGACACAGCGTATTCTCAGTTCTATGGATGCTGATGGTGTCAACTCGTATGATGATACAATTGAATCTGAACAAGTTGCCTGGATCATTAGGGATACCTATTATGATCTGATCAATAATATAGAGATTCCTGAACATCGTAAGCTTATTACTCTGACAGCCCTTGGTGACTCTTCTACTCCCACACATATGTTGGTACCTGATGGGGTGCGTAGGATTGAGGAAGTCAGGTATAATACTGTGGCATTAGGGGGGACAGCAAAAGATTACAACGTCATCAGCTGGGTTGAGCCTGAGGAGTTTCTGACCAGGGTTCTTTCCAGGGACTCTGATCTAAGTACTGTCTCAGTTGTATCTATTGATGGAGGGGAAGTCCTGATAAGGAGTGACAAAGCTCCTGACTTTTACACTTCCTTTGATGACCAGTATTTGATTTTTGATTCCTACGATAGTGATGTGGACAGCACATTACAGTCAAGTAAATTCATGGTGTGGGGTATTGAAGAGCCGACATTCACCATGTCTAATACGTTTACTCCCGACCTTGACGTAAACCTGTTCCCATTGTTGTTGAACGAAGCGAAGTCTGTGGCACATGTAGAATTGAACCAGAGGGCCAACCCGAAGGCAGAACAAGTGTCACTCAGACAGAAGATACGTTGGCAATCAGATAGACACAATGTATCGGAATCTAAAAGCAACACATACGGAAGGGTAGATTATGGTAGAGCGAGTCGTCGAAGGTCTTAATTGGAAAACGCAGAACAAGCAACTGATTGTTGTCAATAAGGACCCATATGGGTTTATGCATTTTCAGTTTAAAGAGGGTGGGGCCATCCCCAAGGAATTGAGTGGGGCCTACACCAATATGAAGGATGTGGTGAAAGACGGGGATAAGTATATCAAAGCCCACCCACGTACTCATAATGCGGATAACGAACGACCAGTACCTAAGACTAAGAAACCAACTGCCAAAGCCTTGGTTAAAGCTGAACAGATTAAAGAAGGTCTTAAAGGCGAGGGTTAAATGCCTAAGAACGACAGCCTAAAGGTTTATAATACGTTTGTCGGTGGTCTTGTTACCGAGTCCACCCCTTTGACGTTTCCTGAGAATGCTGTCCAAGACGCCCTTAATTGTATCTTTGATAAGAAGGGTGACATCAGGCGTCGGCTAGGGGTTAACTACGAAGCAAGTGCCACATCAACATCTAAATCCATCGCAGAAAGCACATGGCAAACTCAGGCTGTGGGGTCTTTTGAGTGGAAGGAAGTGGCCGGTGATGGTAATAGGCACTTCTTGGTGGTGCAAGTTGACACCACTTTGTACTACTTCGATATCAACAGCCAACCTGTGTCGGGTAATCTGAAGGCATTCACAACTGATCTATCTAGTTTTGCTGCCCCTGCTGCCACTGATATTGGTTCTGAGCTTGTTGATGTCTCGTACGGGAAGGGGTATCTGTTTGTTGCAAGTAAAAAGATCAAACCTTTTTATGTCACGTACAATCCTGGTGGAGACAGTATCACCAATACAGAGATTGCTATCGAGATCAGGGACTTCGATGGTGTTAGCGATAGTCTTGATATTGACGAAGAGCCTTCGTCTCTGTCTACGGAACACTCTTATAACCTCAAGAACCAAGGTTGGGTGTCTCCGGGTGGTTCTGTTGCTGATCCGGTTACTACTTACTACACTTCACAAAGTAAATACCCCGGAAACAACAAACAGTGGTGGGTAGCCAAGGACGCCAGCGATAACTTTGATCCTGCTGAACTGACAAAAATCTTCTTCGGTAACACCAGGGCGCCAAGGGGACACTATATCCTCGATCCCTTTAATAAAGACAGGGACACAGTTTCAGGTTTGAGTGGTATCACCACAGAAACAACCACAACTCGTCCTCAGGCCACTGCATTCTACGCAGGAAGGGCATGGTTTGGTGGCCCACCTGAGGAAACGATCTCTGGTCATATCTTCTTCTCCCAAATTATTGAAGATGAGGCCAACATCCCCAGGTGTTATCAAGAAGCTGACCCTACTTCGGAAGAGATCAGCGACTTGGTGGATACTGATGGTGGGGTTATTGTTATTCCTGAAGCCGGTAACATTGTATCTCTTAGGGTGACAGGTGAATCTCTCCTTGTCTTTGCAGATAATGGGTTGTGGGAAGTCAGTGGAAGTGCTGGAACAGGGTTTACACCAACTGACTATAGTGTTTCCAAGGTAAGTTCTGTTGGTATCGTGGGTAAACGTACCATTGTTGATGTTGAAGGTACCCCAATCTGGTGGAGTGATCGTGGTATCTACTCCATCGGACGTAATCAGGTCACTGACCGTATCGAAGCCCAGTCCCTAACAGAGAAGACTATCCAAACTTACTACGACGAGGACATCCCTTCTGCTTCGAAGGTCTACTCTCAAGGTTCTTATGACTCTGTGACAGGCAGGATCATCTGGGGTTGGAATGCAAACGGGAATGATACCAACTACAGGTATAAGTTTGACAGGGCTTTGATCTTTGACACCAACATTGGTGGATTCTACCCATGGGCCTTTGGTGAATTGGACAGTAACTCCCCTTACATCTTCGGCATTTTCACTCTCCCTTCTATCTCTAGGGTTACTGAGACAGATACAGTGATTGAAGCTGCAACAGGTCAGACAGTGATTGAAGCTGCAACAGGGGAAACCTTGGTTGCAGATGTGGAGGTTATTCGGGGTGGGCAAACCACAACTATATTTATTGTGGCAGAACCAGGTGTGGCTGTATCTGAGATGACATTTGCCCAGTTGAATGACGACAGCTTCGTTGATTGGCAAGCCAATGATGGGACTGGGAAGAACTACTCCAGTTATTTCGAAACAGGATACCTCCTAGAAGGCAATGTGGTGACACGTAGACAGGCACCTCATGTGTTGGTGTACTCCAAGCGCACAGAAACAGGATACGCACTGAATGAGGCAGAATACGTCCTACAGAACCCATCCAGTTGCTACATGCAAGCACGGTGGGACTGGGCAGATAACAGTAACTCTTCCAAATGGGGGCGTAGGCAACAGGTATATCGTATTCTGAAGGACTATGACAACACCCCAACCTCCTTGGACTTTGATAATGGTTTCCCTGTGACTGTGACACGTAATAAAGTACGTGGGAGTGGGAGGGCATTGCACCTTTACTTCGATTCTGAGGATGGGAAGGACTTTGATATTTATGGTTGGGCTGTTCACTTCAGTGATAATGCGGGGATGTAAGAATGTTTGGTAGTATCCTTGGTGTCATTGGCCTTGGTCTTGGTATTGTTGGTGCAGTAGGAGGTTTTCTGGCTGCAAACGATAGGTCTGATGCACTTGACAATCTTGCTGAACAACGTAATCGAGCTAATGAAATTGAGAAACAAAAGAACGCGACCAGAGCGAGGCGTGAACGTCTCCAACTTGTTCGTGAAGCAAGGATTAAACGCTCTGCTGCTGTGGCAAATGCCACTATCCAAGGCGCACAAGGCTCTGTTGTTGGTGGATTCGGTAGTATCATCAGCCAAGGTAACTCTGGTCTGCAATACATTAACCAGATGATGACAATGACTGATCAACAGAACATTTTCCTTAATAGAGCTTCACAGTTTGCACTACAGGCACGTAAAGCCGGTGAAAAGGCCAGCCTCTTTAGCGGTATTGGTAAGCTAGGTGGGACAATTTTCAGTGAACGTGAAGAAATAGCGAGTATCTTCTGATGATAGAACCTGAAGTTATCGATATCACAGAACAGAACGAGACGGAAAGCTTCATTGACTTGACCGAAGACACCCCACCTGTGCCTCTGTCTGATGCAGAGCTTACTGCTGCTATCTCCACCCTTGCTTTCAAAAACTTAACCCAAGCCCCTGATGACCAGCTTAAAAGCAAGCATGATATGTACCTCGACCTTGCTCTACAGAGGGAGGAGGATACGATCAGGGGTGAACTGGTTTCTTTAAAAACTGACAAACTGTTGGCGATGTCTGATGAGATGATCATCGCAGCATTGACACAGGAAGACAACCAAACTGTACAGGATATCATTGATCTACAGTTTGCTTTTGATCCTGAGGCTGAGAAATTCACCATTGTTGAGGCAGCAGCAGCGGACCAGATCATTGCTGAAGGTGTCAAAGACCCTGACAGAGCAGTACACTCTATCCAAGATATGGAACTGGATACACAGTCGTTTGAGGATGTGGTACAGAACACTTTGACTGAGAAGATGTTGGTTGGTAAGGCTGTTAAGAAATACCTCAATAAATTAGGGTGGGACTGGAACACTATCGGTTCGGGGGCGCAGATGTTGATGCCTTTCGATCAGATCACCACATTCAGCCAGAAGATCGCCACCGCAGAAAACCCAATCCTCACTGGGAATGACATTGAAGAACAGATTGCCACGTTTAAGGCCATGTCTATTCCTGAGAAGGCGAAGACATTGAAAGCCCTTGAAGAGTTCTTTGACAAAGAAGAGGGTACAGCTACTTTAGGTGAGGTAGTTGAAGGTGCAGGAAATGATCTTGCTGCCCTTACCTACTTCAGTTACCTTAACGAGTTCACAGGTTTGGATTGGTTTGTGGAAAATTCAGTCCCTTTCCTAGGCGGCACCATAGTCGGGGCTTTTACAGCGAAACCCTTGATGAAGGGGTTACATCTGTTAGGGTTGGGCACTAAGATTGCTGAGGCACTTATGGCAGGGAAAGTTGCCACTATGGCTATCCTTGGAGGGAATCGTATCTCTGCTGTTGAACAGGTACATGGTGTCATCAACGGTGTACGGACAGGGGAGATTGCAGTTGACAGCAACACCGCTGCCAATGCTGCTGAACTTCTACTTGAAGGGCAACTGGCACCGATTTCTGAGACGATTACAGGTTCAGCTGGTATCTCAGGTAGGGTTGAAAAAGAGATTCAAAGGATTGAGAAGACAACACAAGATATCCTTGATACCCAACAGGTACGCTTCCTTGACCCGTCAGAGACTGAAGAGGTTCTAAGTCTCTACCGTGAACGTGTGATTGGTGAGCTATTTGATGCTGGCCTGTACCATAACGACATACTTCGTGTCGTTGGGGATGACTTCATTGAGCAAGGTATTGAGGGTACGAAGTATGTTTCCATATACGGAGACGCTTTTGGTTCAGGATTCACAAGCGAGAGGATTGCAAAAGAATATGCTGATACCATGAAGATGGATGGTGTCACAATTACATTGAAAGAAGTAGATGGTACTCACTTCATCCGATTGGAAAAAAGAGTTGATAACCCTGGTGGCTTCATCAAGACTTATGAAGGTATCGATGATGCAGCCCTGGGCCGTGCCGGTGGATGGCGTAGGGTCCTTGGTTCCCCTACCAACTTCATAGGGGACTTTGAAGCACGGGCAGCGCATCTTACATTGGCTACGCGTGAGAATGCAATGGTCCATGCCAAAGAGATGCTGAAGTATGTGAGCAAACTCACAGGGAAAGAGAAGTCTGACCTTGGTGAGGTGATGGAACTAGGTCGTAACAATAGTACATGGTTTACTGCCTCTGATCTGAAGAATAGGTTTTTCCTCAACGACAAACAGATTGTGGCTTACCATGCCCTTCGTCGTATGGATGACATCAATCACATTGTACTGAACAGTTCTGAGTTTAACAGGAAGGACCGGCTTGGTTTCAAAACTCTTGAGTTGACTAACGAAGATGCGTTGAAGAAAGGATTGGACAGTCTGATTGATGCAGTGCCGATGGACAACATCCCCAACCCTGGGAATAAATCTATCTACAACGTGTCCACAGGGAAG
>Ga0208644_1001581_pt1 | contig 18911 bp, 30 predicted proteins | sample VirMetDEL_Nov_18_FD_184517 | JGI IMG/M metagenome (GOLD analysis project Ga0208644, IMG submission 184517) | Aqueous microbial communities from the Delaware River and Bay under freshwater to marine salinity gradient to study organic matter... | ecosystem: Environmental > Aquatic > Marine >... | reverse complement strand
ATATATTATTTTTCAAAAGTCGCTGGGCATAAATGAGTTTTATAAAAAGAACAATATTGACAATGGTTATTAAGTTTAGGTTGATGGTCTTTTTGTGAGTATCCTTCTTTTGTAAATACGGACTCAATAAATTCATTTAATTCTTTATCGGCTTTATTTAATTTAACTTTTCCTGAGGCTGGGGTAAATGTTTGTATTCTAGAAATTGGAAAATCACTTTCTTCCCATATTTTTCTTTTCACAATAAAAAATTCAATATTAATTTTATCTAAAGGAATATTAAATTGTTTTGCAAAGAATTTCTTATAAAGTATAAGTTGGAATTGTTTATTTTCGTCTTTTTTAGTTTTATCATGCCAACCCCGTGTAGATGTTTTAATGTCTATAATCTTGAAGGATTGCGTGGTTTCATTATATAAAACTACATCTAAATGACCTTGGTATATTACATTAGGGTATCGCTTATTAGGCGTTAAAATTACAGGCACTTCACACCCTACTAAATACCACCCACGTTTACTAAAATATTTTCCTCTTTTCTTTTTAAAAAAATCTAAAATAGCAATCCCATCTTCATAAAATTCTCTTAACTCTTCAGCTGAACTAAAATGGAGATTATTATTTTTTTTATAGGAAGAATTATATTCTTCCATTAATCCTTTTTTAAAGTGATCTTCAATATCAATTTTATCTGCCTCAGAAATACTTTTTTCATACATTATATCTAAATAATGTTGAAGAGTTTCATGTAAAGCAGTACCAAAAACAAAATAGATGGATTGTTCATCTATTTTATGTCCGTCTCTATATTGTAGTGACCATTTTTTAGGACACTGCTTATACATTGAAAATTGAGAATAAGAAATGCTTTTTTGAAAACTATAATTTATATTTATAGGTTCAAAACTTTTAATTTCTTTAATTATAGAAGGTATTTTTTTAGTCAAAACTTATTTTTTCCATTTATCTCTCATTACAAGCATAGCAATAAGCCCATAATTAGAAATATCAATAAAACTGTCCATCATTGTTTCTCCTGCTACATAATTTTTACCATCACGTTTTAACAGGTTTCTTAAACGATTTATTTTATCATTAATTCTAAGCCAAATACCTGTAATTGACAAGTGAATATCATAAGGATCTTCTAGGCTAGAACCCAAAGCAATATTTTCAATTCCATAATCCAACATTTTTCTAGCAAATAATTCGTATTGTTCTTGTTGAACTTTTTCAAATTCTTTAGATAATGTGGGGTAATTGGTTTTAAAATCTTTTATAGTTTGTTCTCTATCTTGAATTACAAAACTTACATCTTGATGTTTAGTCATATTAAATAACTTGTTTTTGGTCTAAATATTTTTCTATTGTTTCTAACCTTTCATCAGCATCAGCTAACATTCTAATTGCTTCTTCAGCATTTTTATAAAAATCTTCTGTTGAATGGTCTCCAATACCTGCTGGATGTTTTTCTAGTAATTCTAGGGTTAATAGTGCTTTAGTTTTATCAGCAATAGCTGATGTATATAGCATATTTTTTAATCGATTCATAATTTTGCTTCTTTTAACAACTTATTAGTTTCTTCTTCATTTAACCCCATTTCCCAAAGAATTCCTTTAACTCCATGTTTACGTAAAATATCAATATAATTTTCAGCTTCTCCAAGTGAACAATTAAAATATTCAGCTATGTATTCAGGAATTTGTTTTAAATTTCTTTTATTTTCGTTTTTTACGTATTTAAGCCATAGTTTTTTCTTTGGTATCATTTCTCGATAAATGGTGTAAATTTGTTGTTTATTTTGTGGATTAATCTTTTGAACATAATTTACAATATCAATATAACTTATATTCATAGATAAATATCTATGTACCATATAAGAATTCCATTTATCCCATGATTCTTGTGAGAAAGATTGGGGGTCAGATTTATGTAACATTATTTCATCTAACCACTCAAAAAGATTATTAATCTGCTTTGTTTCCAAACTCTTCACGTAATTCTTGAGGTAACATTTCTTTAACTACTTCCCCAGAAACAACATCATAAAATACAGGAATAGGCATAATAGCATCCTCAGAAGTACCAGCTACAAATTTAGATACTTTACGAAGAATAACTCCTTCAGCAAATACTTTTCCTCCTGTAGAAGATGTTAAAGGTTGAGTGTTTTTAATATCAATATTTACATTTAATTCTTGTTGTTGTTTTGCCATGATTTATTTATTTAAGATTAATTAATTTTTCTATTAAAGCCATACAATTTATTTCTTTATCAATTCTAAAATTCGCTTGATACGAGTATTCATTAATAAGGATTGCCACCATTCCTTCACTATTAGGAACATAAATTGAAGCATTATCATAAAGATAACGATAAAACTCTTCAAAATCTTGAACATTTGCATTTGTAATAATTTGTCTAATTTCTTTCCAATTAGGTTTTGGTTTAGATAATTCTTTAAGTACTTGAGTCATGTAATTAGATGAAACTAATACTGATTTATCAATTATAAGTTTATTATCTTGGGTTGATAATTGAATTGTATTAAGACATTTACGTAAATCAGGATAAAATTGATTTACAATTGTAACAATATCTTCTAGTTCAAATTTAGTATTTTCTTGTTCTAAAATCCAAGTAATATGTTTTGCAACATCTTTTTTAGTTGGAGGTATTACTTTAAGTACTTGACATCGTGATTGAAGAGGATCAATAATACGTTCTACATAATTACAAGTCAGTATAAAACGAGTAGTACGTGAAAATGTTTCAATTACATTACGAAGTGAGGCTTGAGCTTGAATAGTAAGAAAATCTGCTTCATCTAAAATAACTACTTTAATAGATTTAAAAGAAGCAGATGAAGCAAAACCTGATACTTTATCTCTAATGGTTTCAATTCCTCTTTCATCACTTGCATTAATATAAAGATAGTCACAATCTAGATTTTTAACTATAAGTTTAGCAAGAGTAGTTTTACCTGTGCCTGCGGGACCATAAAAAATAAGATTTTGAATATCATTTTGAGCTAGATATTGAGAAATGGTTTTTTTAATATTTTCATTCCCCACATAATTTTCTAATTGTGTAGGTCTATATCTTTCAACTAATAATCCGTGATCTTTCATTTATACTCCTTGTCTAAATTCCCCGTAGATACTAAAACTTTGTGGTTCTTCAGGTATGATTTCTTCTTCTTGTTGACGTATAACATACAATTTACTATCCAAAGGGGCAAGCCTAAATTCGGCTTTTTGTTGTGTTTTTTGAAACCATGCCTCTAAAGTTTCTGTTAGTGAATTATAAACTACCTTAGATAAATCATTAGTTAAAGACCAACGGTCCCCAGGGGGGACACGTTGAGCTATTAATTCATTATATTCTGTAATTTTTGTTTCCATTAAAACATTCCATTCATCATTGAATTGTTATCTTCTTTTTTATCTTCAGGGTCATCTACTATAACACATTCGGTAAGTAGCACAGTTCCAGCAACTGAAGCGGCATTTTCAAGTGCAGTACGAGTTACTTTAGAAGGGTCAATAATTCCTTCTTCTTTCATATCAACTACTTCTTCAGTCTTGATATTGTATCCTTTCCATTTACCACAAACTTGAACATTCATTTCCCAATGGATAGTAGTAGAATTATCAATACCTGCATTTTTTAGGATTTGGGAGAAAGGTTTGCTACAAGCTTCAAATACAATTTTTTCTCCAATACTATTTTTAGGGTTAAGACAAATTTTAGCTTTAATTAATGCTGATCCTCCTCCAGGTACAATACCTTCTTCAATTGCTGCTTTAGTAGCATGAAGTGCATCATCTACACGATCTTTCTTCTCTTTCATTTCAGCTTCAGTGTAACCTCCTACATGAATAATAGATACACCACCTACAAATTTAGCTAAGCGTTCTTGAAGTTTTTCAATTTCAAAAGAAGATTGAGCTTTATTAATTTGAGATTCTAATTCTTCAACTCTATCATTAATAGCTTTTTCATCCCCCTTTCCATCAATAATAGTAGTTTCATCTTTAGTTACAGTTACTAATCTAGCTTCACCTAACCAATCCCAACTAAATTTATCAAGTTTCATTCCTTTTTCTTTATCAAAAACTTGACCTCCTGTAGTAATTGCAATGTCTTCCATTACAAGTTTTCTTCGATCTCCAAAATCAGGAGCTTTAACAGCACAAACATTTAAAGTTCCTCTAATTTTATTAACGATAAGAGTAGCAAGTGCTTCACCTTCAATGTCTTCTGCAATGATAAGTAAAGGTCTATTAGTACTAGAAATACTATCTAAAACAGGAAGTAATTCTTTTACTTGGGTAAATCTATTATTAGCTAACAAAATCCAAGGATTTTCAAGAGTACAAGTCATTGTATTATTATTAGTAACAAAATAATGTGACTTATAACCTCTGTCAAACTGCATACCTTCTACAGTTTCAAGATAGGTTTCCCCTGATTTGGATTCTTCAATATGAACAATTCCTTCTCTACCTACTTTTTCCATAGCAGTAGCAATTAATTTGCCTACTTCAGAATCATTATTAGCTGAGATTGTAGCAATTTGTTCAAGTTGTTCTTCGGAACTAATTTCTTCACTTAATTCATCTCTAAGGTATTCTACTACTTTTTTAACAGCATCATCAATACTTCTTTTAATTTCTACAGCATTAGCACCATTATTAAGATAAGTTAATCCTGCTATAATCATTTCTCGAGCCAATAAAGTAGAAGTAGTAGTTCCATCTCCAGCAATATCCGCTGTTTTAATAGCTGCTTGTTTTACCATTTGCACTCCTGCTTCTTCTATAGCATCCTTTAAAGAAATAGATTTTGCTACTGTAACACCATCTTTAGTAGATTGAGGAATTCCCATTTGTTGAGAAATAATTACATTTCTCCCATTAGGTCCTAATGTAGATACTACAGCATCTGCTAATTTATCAATACCTTGTACAAGTTTAGCTCTTGCTTTAGGTCCAAATTTAATAACTTTACTCATTTTCGTCATATTTAATTTTACTTAACACTTGATTTTCAGGTCCAATCCAATACTCTTCATCTCCATATTCAAATTTAGTGAAACCCATAGAAGGTAAAATTACAATATCTCCTTCTTTAAGTTGAGTTTCCACAAATCCTACTCCAGGAATATTATGACCTGGGCCTACTCCTATTACTTCTCCTTTTTTAGAAGATTCTTTACCTGTATCAGGTACGATAATTGATCCATATTTGGATTCGGTTTGCTCGATAGGTTTTACTATCACAGCATTATACATTGGTTCTAATTTCATATATTAAAATGATTAATTAAACGATTTTGTAATTCTTTGTATTTTGTAATATAATCTTGAAGGGATTCAAAACTAGATTGGTGAATTTGATTTTTAACCATTGCACTTAAGCAATTTCCTAAATTAGTATAAAACCCTATTTTAGATTCATACTCATTATTATCTTCGGTAGTAATTTTTTTACATAGAGCATAATTGTAATCATCAATTTGAATATAATAAGGTTCTAGAATTGGGTCTTTAATATAAGTTAAAGTAGTAGATCCTTTTTGTCTTCCGGCCATAATATAACTGTTTTTATTTTAAATATATAACGTGAATATACGAAAAAATATTGAGGTAACCAAATCAAAATAAACCTTAGGGCACTTAGATTTATTTAATTTTTAAAACTTTGGGTTTAGCTGATTCAGCAAAGGGGATATGAATTCCAAGTAATCCATTTTCCATCATTGCTTCTGCTTTTGCTAAATCAAATTTAGGAGCAATTTTATAGCCTAAATTAAAAGAACGTTTAGCTATACCTCTATGGATATAGTTACGATCTTGGGTTTTAGCATCATTTACATCAGCTGCCCTATGGTAAGCAATTTTAAGAATATCTCCTTCGATATTTAATTCAACATCTTCTTTGGAAAGACCAGTACAAGCAACTTCTAAATGAAGTCCTTTATCTGTTTCAAAAATATCTACAGGATGGGAGGGTTTGGCTTCAACTGCCGGTTGAAAATTTAACTCAGACTTGAAAAAGTCTTTAAATAATAGATCAAATGGTGAGAGATTTCTCTCTAAAAATAATGTACTCATATCATTTTAAATTTATGCTGTCCTAAAGATCAGCGGGTTAATAATTAATTTTACAAAACGTGTGCCCTAAGGTTTACTTTATTATACATATATTAAAAACTAGTTTCTGCTTTGCGAACCATAAAATATTCGCTAGAAACTATATCTGTTTTAAACTCTAATTTCATTAATCCCATACTACTTACAAACATTTTCCCTTCTTCCATATCTTTATTTACTTGTAAAATAGATTTAAACATTTCAGAATTAAATGGTATTTTCATATTCGTTTCTTTAATATTTCCTGAGATTTGATAGGTAATTTTGTTATTATGTCCTGCTTCATCTCCAAAAACAAATTCACAAATATCTTCACCATCTAAATTTTGGGTAGTAGTAAATAACATATTATCTGTTTCTCCTAAAGCACTCTTAGCTTTAATTAAGTTTGTAATATCTTCGGATTCTAAATTAATTTCTATTACCCATTCAGGTATATTAACCGTAGCTATTTTATTCATTAACAAAGGATCTGATAGAGCATATGTTAAATTAAAACTTGCGTCTGAAATGTAAAGTTTTGTATATATCTTATGGGATTTTTCTAATTCCAATAATAACTCACCTTGACAAATTGATAACAGATTAGACAATTTTTTAGTATCATAAATAGCTATTTCACTATCTTCTAATTTAAAATCAGAACAAGATATTTTACCTATAATATCTTTAGTTGGACTCATAAAATCAATTTCAAGATTATTATTTTTAATAACCCACTTAACTGATTGATTAACACCTAAATGGTATTTGTTGAGTATCGATTGAAGTAATATTTTATTTATCATAAGTTAAAAAACATTTCACGAAATGGGTTTAAATTTAAATTCCAATTTAGATCGCTATAAAAACCCTCCAATTTATTAAGCAAAATAGATTCAAATATTTTTTCTCTATCAGCATATTGTTCAATAAATGTATTAATTTTTTCTGGGATATCAAACTCTAAAAATGCAAGGGCTTCAATTTGGTAAGGATTTGGTTTTAAATATATCCATTTTACTTTATCACCTTGAGTAATATAACTATGTTTTTTATTTAAACCCCAAAATTTAACTAAATCATTATATTTTATAACTGCTCTTACAGCAGCAGGGGCACCTTTAGCTATAATAGAAAACATTTCTCCTGCTCTAGCTTTTCGTTCAGTGTATTTATTTAAAGTTTTAACGGAAGTAGGATTACCTAATTGAATAAGAGAAATACTTCCATCTAAAATTTCTTGTCTAAATTCCTTAACTCTTTTATCAATATCACTCTGTTTAGCTCCTTTTAAAACATCAATCAAAGCTTGTTTAAAAAATTTACCTAATACAGGTGGAAAATTAGCTTTTTTAAATTCAAGTCCTTTTACATCAAGAGATTCTTTTACAATACCTTCTTGTTTTGTAATCCATTGGGCATAACGACGAGTTGCCCTAAAATAAGCTGAACGAATAACACATTCAGTCTTCATTTCTAATCTATGTTCCTGAACATTAAAACAATTTTTAGCTAAGTCACTATAAGAATTAGTGATAATATCTTGGTATTGTAAAGCAATTTCTTCCAATTTGTTATCTTTATCCTCACTTGACATTTCATTAAAATCAGGATATAAATGTCTTAATAAAGGTTCAGCATGGATATAGATAGAATCTGTATCAGAATATGCTACATAATTAGTATCTTCAGGATCGCAAATCCACCAAGGAGTATCTTCTAAATGCTTCATATTTAAAATCTATCATCGGGGCCTGGGGATTTAACAATAGCATTGCTCCATTTATCTCCTTTATTATTTCGAAGTACCTCAGCAGGAATAATGGATATGTAATCATTCATAATCTTAAAGTTCCCTCCTTGTTTTAACATTTTCTTGAAAAAAGTAATATGTTTTTCTTCCCAAAAGGTACTTAAAGCTAATAATTCTTCTTTTTCTACTACATTGTCATTAATTTTTATAGTGACACCTTTTCTAATCGATTGTGGTTTTAATGGCATTTAATTTAATTTAGTTTCTTTTCTTAATACTTTATTCATATGTCGGTTAGCAGTTAAAGCACTTTCTTGAATAATTCTTTGACCACTTAAAGTAATGGCTTCAGATAAAATAACATTACCATAACGGAAACTACCAAGAGCAGTTGCACCATACAAACTATTTAACAAAATCTTCATTGTGTATTGTTTCATATGGAAACCAGCACCAGCTTCTTTATCACCTGATTTGTATGCTTTTTTCATTTGGTTTTTATATAATACTCTTTCATCAAACCATTTTTTCAAAATAGTAGATAGTACTGATTCTTTATCTGTTCTAAAGAACACACCATTAGCAGAAATAGACCATTTATTTTTTTCTATAAATTTAACTAATTCTTTTACTTTAAGTTTAGTTTTTTTACGTTTAACATTTTCAATAATTAATTCTTCTTCAGGTTCTTTAGATTTTAAATCATTAAGACCTAAACGATTATTTCTATCATCAGCATCAATAATACGACCAACCATTGTTTCTTTACCAATGTTTATAGTCATTATAATTGAAGGATATAGTGAAGTTAAATCTTCATCAAACATATAATTGTAAATACCTGCTTTAGGACAGAATAAGTAACCTCCAGCATAATTTTTTTTAGAAAGTGGGTTTCGGTCTTTAGCTGGGGGTATAAGTCCTTCACTCAATAAATAAGCAGAAATAGCCCCATCTTGAGTTTTAGTATTAGCATAAACTTCACTATAATTGTGTTTACCTTTATGAGATAGGTTTTTTACAAGTGCTAGATATTCTAGTTTTTCATCTAATACTTTTAAAATTTCAACATCCCGAAAGTTATACTGGATAAATTTATTTACATCAGTTTCAAATAACTTATCTAAATTTCCTTCATATTCAATTTTATTTATACCAGCATATTTTTCTCCAATAGCATCTAGTTTAAATGATGGTTCATCAGCCCAACTAAACTTTTTATGCAGACGCATATAATCAAGAGATTCAACCCCTGCAATTTGGATATATTGATTTACAGACCATGGAGTTTCTCTTACATACCCAATAGGAGATAAATAACGAGCTACATCTTCACCTAAAACATTACACATTCTATAATAAAGATAAGGAATATCAAAATAATCACTATTCCATCCTACCACAATATCAGGATCTATTTCTCTAAATTTTTCTATAAATTTAAGTAATAGCTCTTTTTCAGTACGACAAGGGATAATTTCTTTGTTTTTAGCTTTAGTATGTTTTATTTCATCTTTAACATCTAAAATAAGGATAGCCCATTGATCTAATTGTTTATCATACCAAGCAATTGAAGTTACTTTTTTGGGGGCTGATTTAATATATTCCTCAGTTAAGGCATCCCCCATTTCAGTTTCAATATCAAAAAATACTTCACGATGGGTTTTAGAGGGTTCATCATTAATTCCATATTTTTCAATAAGAAATTTTTGATAAGGAGTCATATCATGGAAATGAAGTTTTGGATTTTCTTTTTCCCATTTAGAAATCTTTTTCAAGGGCTCACCATTTAATCCTACATGGGTGGCATCAGCTTCATTACATTCTGTATAAACTTGGTTTATCCATTCTACTTTACTGTAGCCTGTATCCTCCCATAAGTGAATAAGAAACTTATTTTTACCTAAACTTTGAGCAAATGCTTTTTTATACATTAAATACCTATATTCTCATTTTTAAATTGGGACAATTCATCATTAGTAAAAAATTGAGTGAGATCAGGTCTAAAATAATTAATAGATTTCATAACTTTTTTATCCCTTGTTCTGTATACAACAAAATAGTTACCAACTTTTTCGTAATGACATGGTTCACCTTGTTGTTCACTTCGAATTTTAACTGTTTGGATAGCTTCTTTCTCGGTTTTGCAAGCTTTTGACATATTTGATGCTTGTACCTCTGAGTATGCTTGGGGTATTTTATCTTTAATACCATGTAACATGGCACCATTACCCAAAGAAACATAGGTAATGTCACAAAGAGCATCAAGTACTTCAACAATATTTCCTGTTTCACACGCATGTTTATATTCTTCAAGTTCTTCTAAGATAAAATTATATACAAACATCCATTCTTTTTCTTCAGGGATGGTTGGAGTATAATTGTTTGGTTTACCCATAGTGGCATTAAATTCCTCTACTTCATTTACAAATGGTACATTACTTTTACTCATAATTATTAAATATTATGTCCTCCGTTATTAATCTTTAGACTGTCAAAAAATTCTTTTCTTGCTTGATTTGTATCGTCTCTAAATGCACCTGATGCTTTAGTAGTAACCATAGCAGCCCCTTGATGTTTTACACCCCTACAACTTACACAATTGTGAGTACCTACAATAGTTACAATAACACCTTTATTACCTTCAGTAATTTTATCTACTGCATTATGAATTGCTGATGTTAATTGTTCTTGGATAGCACCTCTACGACCAAATAATTCTACAATTCGGTTTAATTTAGATAAACCAATTACTTGCCCATCTTTACCTGCAATATAACCGATATGAACTACACCTCCAATTGTTTGGTGGTGGTGTGAACACATTGAGGTAAGAGGAATATTACGCTCAATAATTACTCCATCGTAACCATCTGAGGGAAATGATGTAATAGGAGACATTGCTGTATATCGACCTTCCCATAAATCATTTACATATGCTTTTGCTACGCGGCGAGGTGTTTCCATTGAATTTGGATCATTTCTCCAATCACACTTTAAAGCATCAAGAAATTTACCGAATGCTTCTTCAGCTTCGTCAATCATTGATAGTTTCTCTTTTTCTGTGAATGGGAATCCTGGTGCAACCCCGTTTGCAAACCCTGTTTGTACTACTTCTAAATCTTCGTGTAGTTTTCTACGTTTGTTTTCCATGAATTATAATTTTTTACTTGATGTAATATACGAACCCTATTTAGAGAGCCCAAATTGATCTTAAATTTCTATTATGTCCATTTTCATCATCCATACCATAACCAATAACCCACTCATCCTTAATAGTAAAAGCTTTATATAGTTTTTGGGTTGGAACTGGAGATGTTTCTCGGGTGATTAATGATACAATTGAAATTGAGGCTGGGTGTTTTACTTCTAGATATTCTATAACAGCAGCCATAGTATTTCCTGTATCATAGATATCATCTACAATATAAACATGCTTACCTTTTATAGGTGTTTCGAGGTCTTTAGTGATTTGTATATCGCCTTGCTTGCGCTTTGCATACGATTTAACGCGCATAAAATCACATTCCACCACAATCGGCATAGCACGCACTACATCGCTGTAAAACGCGTAACAACCATTAAGTAACCCCACCATAACCACAGGTGTTTTATCATCTCTATGGTTATCTGATATTCTTTTACCTAAGATTTTGGTTTGGATATTAATATCCTCAGCTGTAATTAATTCTCTCAATTGATTCTAAAATAATTCCAATCTTTTCCTGCTACATCTTTATTAGGAAAAGTGAAAGTATAACTTTCATTATTAAAAGTTAAAGTTTTAGTAAACCCACTTGGAACTGTAGCCCCTGCTGGGACAACAACTAGTGGTAATTCAAATAAAACTTCAACAAATACATCTACTTTGCCATAAATTTTAACCAAATCACGTTCAAATCTTTCTAATTCTTTCCAAGGGCCTCTATTTAATCCCTGGTGTTGAAGAGCACAATTTAGATAAGTAAACGTTAATTTTAAATCTTCTCTAGTACAATTAAAAGAAGCAGCAGGTGCTAAATGACCTTTATCCCATACATTATTTTCATAATCTTCATCACTTGAGGTTTTTATTCCCCTAACTTCTCTAAAATTAATTCCTCCTCTTTCAACTTTACCATCAATACAGGTTACAGTATACCACAATTTAATAGGTTGTTCTAATTCTTCAGAATAAACAACTTTAAAGATATTATTTTCTATGGTTTTTACTCCAAGCTTAGGATATAAAATTGCTCCTAAATTTGATTCGACCTGCCCAAATAGAGGAAATGACAATATATAAGTTAATAATAAGATATTAAATTTTTTCATTTTTTTATATTTTTAATTAAACACATCTTTCAGTATTAAAGGCCATTATATGTGCTCTACCTGTAAATTTGTATCCTTTATCTCTACACATGTTCATTACTACTGGGTATGATTCAAATAATGATTCCCTATCATCACCCGCAGGCATACACCATGTTTTAGATTTTAAATAACTAATGGTATCATATAAGCTTTGGGGATTGTAGTCAAAATTTTCCCACCCTAAATCTAACAATTTATTTGCTAGTTTTTTTATAAATTCTTCTACTTCAGGTAATACAGCCAAATCTTTATCTATAACCGGTTTAAGATGAAAATTATCGTGGAAATAAATCATTTTAGCAATGTTTTCAACATTCATTCTAAATTTATTATGTTGAATTACCATTTTTTCATCTACAACCTTTCCTTGAGGTGTAACAGCACCTACAACAGGAACACTATTTTTAAACTTAGGAGAAATTGATAATAAGCCAATAGGGTAATCTGTTTCTACAAAATGGGAACCTTCAGTTTCAATCGTAATGAAAATTTTTCTTTGATTAGCAAAATGAGTTAATTCATTTACTAAAGCAGCATGCATTGTTGGTGAACCTCCAGTAAGCATCATTTCTTTAATATGGGGGTTTTTATCATACATTTTAATAATATCATTAAATGTATAAGTTCCTTTTTCAGGGTGGATTGAAGTATACCAACTATCACACCATCCACCTTCACCAAAATAACATCTATGAGTGCAACCTGTAGTTCTAATTACAATTGTAGGATAACCCTGACGACTGCCTTCAGATTGAACAGCAGTATATAATTCTAATACTGGAAGGGTTTTAGTATAATCTTCTATTCTATTCTTCATAAATTGAGGAATTATTATCATTTTCAAAACATTCTACTTTAATACACTTACATCTCCCTGCATCAGTTTTAGATAAAACATCATTAAAATGTTCATATACTAATCTAGCACAAGATTCTGCTCCCATTTTTTCTAAAAAATGTACTTTAGCTAATCCTGATACCTGTAACATTTCAAACATATCTCTATAAGGATCATCAGCTTGGATTAAAGTTGTATGATCCCACATATGATTCATCCAATCTTTTAAACCATTACCATGAGGGGGAGTTTTAAATCCACCATAGTCAACAATCCAATTCATATCATCTAATTGTTTATCAATATTAGGTTCATTAGATGAAAACCATACTTTAAATTTTAAAGCATATCCATGAAGCAATTGACAATGTGAGTGTTGTGCTTTCCATTGTCTAATTGCTACTGAGTAATTCTCAAATAATTTAGTTGAAATATATCTTGCCATTATTTACTTAAATTAAATTGATTAAAAGTATTAATATATCTTTGTTCAGTTTGAACTCCTGCCATTCTTGTATGTTCTTTATTATTATCATCTATTAATACTACTGTAGGGATATTACGAATCCCAAATTGGGATACCAAATCATTATTAGTATCTACATCAATTTTTTGAATGTTAATTCCACTATTTTTTACTCTTTCCATAATTGGTCCTAACATTTTACAAGGCCCACACCAACTAGCTGTAAAATAAAGATATTTCATATTTATTATTTATTTAATTGTTTTTAATTTTTAAACTAATTCCTCTAAAATTCCTATTACCTCACTTAACACAAGAATAATTGTTGCAACTAACAAATCAAATGGAATAAATCCATACCCCAGGATTCTGACAGTTGATTTTATAAATGAAATTTTCTTGTGCCAATATTGATTGGGCATTGATTCGATATTTTTATTTTTTTTACTCATGGTTATTTAAAACTTTAGTTACTTCTGTTACTACATGTTCCCAAGACACAGGACCAGTCTCATCAGCATATTCTACAGGATCAGGATGACCAAGTTTTAAAAATGCTTCTACACGTTCCACACTAGATGCTGATTTATAGTCTGAATACCATTTGTAAGCATTAGTTTCTGGGCGATAGTAGATTTTAATAGGTTTGTAAGAAGTATTAGTACGTTTATAAACCTCATCAAAATCAATACCTAATTTTTCACATAATACTTCTCCATCTTGTAAGATAGTAAATTTATCTCCTTTAAGATAAGGTGTCCAATAACTTACCATATCAGCCCCCCAATTCCCTTCTCTAAAAGCAGCATCATCTGCATCTCTAAATTCTTGTCTACAGTCAGGATAAATTGCATGATCACCTGCATGAATTCCTAAAGCAATGTCTGTTCTTTCTCCTGTTTTATTTGCTACCGATAAAGCAACTGCTTGGGTAATAGAAGCAAATATTTTATTTCTATTAGGTACTACTGTTGCTTTCATATTATCTTGCTCATAGTGTCCCTCAGGTACCTCATCACCACCTTCCACTAAAGCTGAATCTAATAAATCAACTAAACCATCTAGTTTAATTTGTTTATAGTTTATTTTACATCCTTTATAGCAATCATTTTTATCACAGTTATCATTTAAATAATCTATTAATGATTGAGCTCTTTGTAATTCTACTCTATGTTTTTGACCATAGTCAAATGATAAAGCGGTTACTGTTTCATACTCATTTAGTGCTTTAAGCAACAACGTTGAGCTATCCATACCACCTGAGAGTGATACTACTACGTGTTTTCCTTTGTTAAAATCAAATTCTAATTGCATTGTTTTTATATAATTAAATTTGCCAGGTATTATTAAGCGTATAGGCTTACGCTATGTTTAATTTTTTTTCTAATCTTTCAAACTCAGGTTCGATAATATCATCCCAAAAATATTCATAATCATCTTCATCTTCATCTATTACCGTTTCCAATTCTAGGTATTGACCTGCGTCTGTAATCTTAAGTACACCAATAGGATCATATGCTTCATCCCAGTAGCGTGCTGTGAATATAATATCAGGATCTATAACAGCCAACTGACGATGCATTTCTTTTAACATATCTGAAGGAGGATAATTAGCTGATTCTAGACCAAATTCATATGATGTTTCATCATCCCAAAAGATTTCATATTGAGAAATCCATTTAGAACCTACCTTATCGATAAACAATTCAGCATCAGCTCCAAATACATCTACAATGTGTGGGTTTTCTTCTTCATTTGGGTATTTTCCATCATGACAACTTTCATACTTTTCTTTAAAATATGAGATTGCTTCTTTTGATCCTTGGATCTTAACGTCTGTTCTACAAGTATTTGCCATTATTTTATAAATTCTTTAAATTTATTTACATTATACATTACAATATCCCAATTTTTTTCATCACCCACAAATTTATCTACTTTGTGAGGTAATTTATCAGTTAATCCATAATCCTCATATTTAACCCCTGCTAAACCATGAATTACAGGATTTGAAGTATCAATAGTTTCTATAAAAGGCATATTTTTATACCAAGCAAATTCTTGGGGGATGTTGCAACCTAATAAATGAACTCTATCACTTTTTTCAATTAATCCTCTTTCATAAAAATCTTTAACAGTATTGTAACGACCATAAGCTTTGGTTACATAATCATTTTCCATTTTTTCAGCTTGATCTAAATACCAACTAGCTCCATATGAAAAAGCAATTTTTTTATAACCTTGCATTTTTAGAATGTTATAACATTCCCATGCTTCTTCAACATTATTAGCTTGCACTACAGCAACGGGGGTGGTTCCTTCAGGATATTGAAGATTTGACCATAATTTTGCGGTAACTAACGTTTTATTTTTATCCTGCCAATAATCAGGAACAATAAATTCATTAGGTTTAAAATAATTTAACCAGTAGGATAATCGTTTAGAATCATAAGGAGTACCTAACTCATGAAGGGAATTATCCATGATGATATATCTCCCCAATTCTTTAGATTTTTGAAAGAAATTAAAATATTCTTTACTTTCATCCAGAAGGTGAGGTAGACAATAATCATAATCATTAAAAGCTCTACTTTTTTCTAAAAAGGGAATAGGTACTTCGTGACTTACTTTCATTATAACTTTTTACTTTAAAATAAATATATGAAACAATTGGTGAGGAACCAAGTCCTCCTAAAATAAGAGTAAATAAATTTGGGTGATAATGTTCACCACAAAATCCTAAGGCGTGTTTAATAAATTCTAACATAACTTTTTAATTTGATAAAGGTGCTTTAATTGTTGGGTATAATTCCTAATTCTTTTAATTGTTCTGGTGTTAATGGTTTTATTGGTTCAGGTTCTATAAATTTAGGGAATGTTCTTTTAAGTGGTTCTTTCTTAAAGGAGTATCCGGTAATATCTACATAGCGTAATAATTCTTTATCACCTTCTATTGTAAGGCCAGGACCAATTTTAATCATTACAATTTTGTATCCTATCTTATGGGATAACCATTTGATAAATTTTATGTGTAATCTTTTCATAATTTAAATGCTTTATCGGACTTTTTGATTGGGTAAGTACTAATTAATTGTATGTTTTGGTTTTCTACCACGTTTTGATCTTAGAGGAATAGCATATTCCCCAAATTTTTGTTTACAGTGAAAGTAAAAATCTTCTAATGAACCATCAAATTCTATTACTTCTTGTTCATAATCTTCTTTACTCATTCTAAAGGTTAAAATAAATTCTTTTTGGATTTGTTTTAGTTTTTCAGCTTCATCTTTTTCAAAATCCTCATATAAACGTTTTCTTCTAGCTCTGTCTACTTGAGTTTCTTCCATCCATCTACCATCATCATTTAATTGAAGATATTTTTCATTCAGTTCAATTTCACAAAATTGAGCTTGCCAATAATAATGTGAATAGTCGAAATCACCATTACGAATTTTATCTAATAAGGGTTTTAATTTGTGGAGTGGTTTATTTTTTGAATCCCATCTCCTCCACCATCTAAACTGGTTATAATTGAGTGGTTGTAAATTAGATAATTTTTCTAAGACCACTTCTTTTGAATGGGTTTTATATATCATTAACCTTTATTTCCCTAAATATACGAAACCTATTTTAAATATCCAAATTTAATATGTGATTTGGTTTGGGTTATCAGATTTTCTTTGTTTTAATATTTTATTTTTTCTCCATTGAGAAATAGAAGGATCACCTAACATTGCATCTTCTTTTCTTTTTAATTCATCTTGATCTAAAACCCCATCATTATTAGTATCCCATACTTTTTCTTCTTCTGATAGTTCTTTTTTAGCTAAATTTTCTAAGAATTCTCTATCATCCGCATCCCAAGGTTTATCTTCTAAACCATCATTTAAAGTTGAGTCCCATTCTTCATATAATCCATCTTCTTCATCAGCTTTCATCATATCAACTATATGTTGATGTTGTTCTTCTTTGGAAATTGGAACTTTTTCTCCATAAAGATTAGACTTATATTTTTTTCTAATTTGCTCAAAAGCAAAATTAGCTGCAATTACTAAAGCAATAGCTAAAGGATCAAATACAAAAATAATAGTTAAAAGTAAATAATTAATAATTTTGTCCATTGGAATCTCAGTTAAACCTGAAAGATACTTAAGGGGACCTAATTCACCTGCTAGATTATTACCTGTTTGGATTTCTACTATTTCAGTCTCATAATCAAATAATTGAGTATTTAAACCATCTATTTTAGTATTTAGTTCAGTTTGTCTTTCAATTGCTTGATCTAATTGTCTTTCTAATGCTTTACGAGTTGAACTAGAGGTTGTTGTTATAATCTCACCAGTTTCTCTATCTTTATACTGTATAACATTGTTTGCTAAACCAGCTTGCAAATCAGCTACTGCCCCGTTAATGGTGCTTTTTTCCGCATTATATACTGCTAACTGGTCCCTAATGTTATCTCGTTTGGTTTCAATTAAAGCTATTTGAGCATCAATATTACCGGCTTTATTAGCTGTTTCTTGATAAGCAGCAGATAAGAAACCATAAATACCCATACTAGTAATCCCAATTAGTACTATACAAGCTATTGTAAGATAAAATTTAAGGAAAAATGGAAGAGTTTTTCTATATTGGTACAATAAAGAAGCAATTACTAATTTTCCTGCCTCTAAAGAAGCAGCCATAATAGTAACAGCAAAGGCAGCACCTGCAAAAAGTTTACTAAGACCACTAATTGAATAGAAAGCAGCTGAAGCTGAAACTGATAGTGCTGATAAAGCAATCAAAAAAGGAAATAATTTTTGTTTCATTTTATTTTTCTTTTGAGGCATGTTTAACACCCATAATAGTACCAATAATACTAAATGAATTTGTCAATAGAATACCAAATAAATTGGACCATGTTGATTCTATGATTTTAGCATCTAATCCTTTCATCATCACAAATACATATAGGGCTGTGGTAACTAAACCTACCCCCATAATTACCCAAAGTGCAACTTTTACAATGTTACCCATTAATTCCGTTTGAGTTTTCTTTTGAAGTAAACTTAAATCTTGTTCTGCTTTAGATTTAGCATTTTCTGCTTCTAGCTTTAGTCTTTGAGTTTCTATATGGGCTTCTTCTGCTTCTTTTAATGCTTCTGTTAGTTTTTGATTTTGTTCTTTTTCTTTTTTTTCTGTATTTCTAAAATGGGTTTTAGATGAAATTAATAATTCTTCTGCTTTTTTCCTAGCTCCTTCTGTTTCTTCTAATGCCTTTTCTAATTGTCTATTTACTCTTTTGTTTTCTTTTGCAGCTTGTTCTAATTCAGAATTTTGTTTTTGAATTTGTTTTGTAATTTCTAAACGTTGTTTT
>Ga0208644_1001580_pt1 | contig 18912 bp, 26 predicted proteins | sample VirMetDEL_Nov_18_FD_184517 | JGI IMG/M metagenome (GOLD analysis project Ga0208644, IMG submission 184517) | Aqueous microbial communities from the Delaware River and Bay under freshwater to marine salinity gradient to study organic matter... | ecosystem: Environmental > Aquatic > Marine >... | reverse complement strand
CAGTACAGACTTCATTAATTATACACGACCAAGAAGCAGTAGATGTCCAAACCGATACATCAGCCTTTGCTGGAATATTAAGTACTTCTGAGACAACAGTTCAAGCAGCACTTGATGTTATAGATGATATCGATACAGACAATGTACCAGAAGGTAGCACTAACCTTTATTACACAACAAGCAGATTTGATACAGCATTTACAGGGAAATCAACTACAGATCTATCGGAAGGAACTAATCTTTATTACACACAAGCTAGATTTGATACTGCATTTGGTGGAAAAGATACAGATGATCTGTCTGAAGGTTCTACTAACTTATACTTCACTAATGCTAGAGCAGACGCAAGAATTACTGCTGCCAATGTAAATGACTTAAATGATATATTATTTGCTGATCCTACATCATCAGATGACGCAAAAGTCATTAGTTATAGTGATACATCAGGTGGTTTTGTATTGTCATCTCTTGCAGGATTGTCTGGATCTGGTGAAGTAAACACAGCTTCTAATGCAAATGTTGCAGGTATCGGTGTATTTAAACAAAAAACTGGTGAAGATCTTGAATTTAGAGGTATCAATGCTGGATCAACGAAAATTACAGTTACAAATGATACTTCTAACGATGAAATAGATATAGATCTAGGTACTGTATCAATTGATCACTTATCAGATGTAGATACTACTACTTCTGCACCTACAAGTGGTCAAGCACTTAAATGGTCAGGATCACAATGGGAACCTGGTGACGCAAGTTCTCAAGTATCACAATTAACAGATGTAACATTAACTTCTTTAGCAACTGATGATCTCCTTGTTTATAACGGAACTAACTGGGTTAACACAACACTTGATACTGATGATGTTGCTGAAGGATCGACAAACCTTTATTATACAGACGCAAGAGCGCAAGCCTCTATAACAGGTGGAACTGGAATATCTAATACTTCAGGAACAATAGCTATTGACTTTACTGAATTTGATACTGATAGTATTACAGAGGGATCAACCAATCTTTTTTATACAAATGCAAGAGTTCAATCATACTTATCAGGTGGTACAGGTGTAACACTTAGTGGATCTGGTGAGTTCAGTATTGGACAGGCTGTTGGTACTACTGACAATGTAACTTTTAATGATATGACTGTAAGTGGAAACTTAACTGTTTCTGGTACTACAACTACTGTCAACACAGAAACAATTAACCTAGCAGATAATACAATAACTCTTAATTCCAATGCTACTGGTTCAGCCAGTGAAGATGGTGGTATTGAAATTGAGAGAGGTGACGATACTAATAAGACACTTATTTGGAACGAAACTACTGATAAGTGGACAGTCGGATCTGAAACTTTCGTTGCAGGAACTTTTGAGGGTGAGGCAACAAATATACAAGCAACTGCAATTACAGATCTAACAGAGGATACTTCCCCTGCTGAAGGTGATTATTTAGTTACTTATGATGTAAGTGCTAGTTCTTTAAAGAAAGTTCAAAAATCAAACATTGCAGCAGCAGTCAGCTTTAGCGTAAATGATGAATTACCACTTACACTTGCTGACAGTACCTCGGATCCTATACAATTTACAAATGTTGGAACATCAGCTACTGATCTTGATCTTGTTTTAGCAGACGGTACTTCTGATCCTATCCAGATTGTAGGGACTTCAAACTCTGCAACAGTATTCAGAGATGGCGATACAGATACTTACATTAAAGTAGAAGATACTACTGATGATGACACAATTAAGATGGCTACTGCTGGAACTGAAAGACTTATTATTGAAAGCACAGGTGAAGTCAAAGCAAATGGTAAAGACTTAGCTGGTTATTCAAATGGTGTAGAATTTAGCGTTCAACAGTTTAGATTAACTGCAAATCAAACTACTACTGGTGCTGGTACAGATATAACTTCGGGTTGGGAAGTACCAGACAATACATTACAAGCAAACTTTGGTAATAATGTATCACAATCTTCTGGTGTATTTACATTTAGTAAAACAGGTTTTTATAAAGTAGAAGCAGTAGTTAAAGGTCAAGGTGGAACTGCTGGCTCTGCACATCATATATTATACATTGTAACTTCAGATGATAATTTCAGCACTGAAGCACCAATAGCACGAGCTATAACTCAAGAAGGTGGTAATGGAGACACTGCATACACAGCAGTAGTACTAGATATAACAGATTTAACAAATCATAAGGTCAAATTTTCATATTACAATTCCAGTGGCGAAATAGAAGGAGACACCGACCAAAATAGAACTTTTGTAACATTTACAAGACTAGGAGATACATAATGGAAGTATTTATATCATTTTTAGCAGGTTTTGGTCTAGGTTGGGCTATCGTATGGTTTTTGTTTTGTATGAAAGAGTTAAAAGACACATCAGAAGAAGAGTTAGATTATAATATGATTGAAAAGTCCCTAGGAGAATTTGTAAACAGCAAATATGACCCAGAGAATTATTTCAAACTAGGAGAAGGTACTAAATAATGGCAACAAGACAATATTTAATTAGAGTAGCTACTACAGCAGGTGGCGACAGTAATGGATTAGCAGAATTTGCAGATGGTTCTACAGATGGTGGACCATTAATTCCTAGTTATACAACAACTGAAAGAGGAAATATCACAAGTCCTAATGTTGGTATGGTTATATATAATACAACAGAGGACAGACTTCAAGTTTATACATCTGGTTCTACTTGGTTATCAATGGATATTGGTGACGTTGTTGGTGTTACAACAGATGCATTATCAGGTTTATCTGGTGGTGCTGGTTCAGGTACAGTAGATTTAAATTTAGATGTCACAAGATTAGCTGATGGAACATCAGTTGATGTTGATGAGGATAATGATTTGGTTATTCTTTATGACAATTCTGATACAACACATAAAAAAATAAATCCAGTTCAATTATTCACAAATGAAGCATTGGTCTGGATGGGATTATAGGAGAATTAGATGGCTATATATAATTCAGCAGAACTTGCAGAAGTAACTCCACTTACAACTACTGAAACTGAAATTTTCAGTAATGCTAATAAGTGCATTATCAAGCAAATATTGTTGGCTAACTATACAGCAACTGATAGAACAGTAGAAATCAAAGTTATTCCTTCAGGGGATACAACTGGTGACCAACATATCATTTTTGGTGATATAACTGTTCAAGCAAACTCAACTACAGTTATTGATTTAGCTATGGTTATACCTGCTTCAGCTTCAGTTGCAGCATTATGTTCAGCAGCAAGCTCTGTTAATATACATGTTTCAGGCGTAGAGGTTAGCTAATGTCAGAAGCTCAGATTCCAGAACCAGTATTTCTGGATAGACTGGGTGGTGACGAAATCTACGGATTTGGTCAAGATGGTGACGTGACCTTAACTGCAAACACAAGTTTATCCAGAGATATGTATTACGACAATTTAACTATTAACTCTGGTGTCACATTAGATACAAATGGTTATAGAGTATTCGTTCGTGATACTTTGACATTTACAGATTCAACTTCAAAAATAGGTAGATTTACAAGTAAAACATCAGCAGGAACACTTAAAGGTGGTTTTGCTAAAGGTGTGTCAGCAACAGATACATTAGGTGGTGCATCAAGTGAACAAGGTGGTTCTCATGGTGCTGGTGCTACATTCTTTGCGGGTGAAAATGAAATGTTTAACTTATCAGTTGCTATAGCTGGTAAAGCATTTGACGTAGATTCAGGTTCTTATAAATTTATTGGTGGTGGTTCTGGTGCATCAGATGGTGGTATTACTGCTAACGCTACAGATGGTGCAGCTGGTTCAGACAGTAACTGGGGTGATAGAAATACTGTTGGTGCAGCTGGTGGTAAAGGTGCTTCAGGAAACGCTGCTACAGCTGGTACTGGTGCTGTAGGTGGTGGAGTTGTTATTGTCGTAGCTAAAACTGTATCTGGTGACGGAACAGTTAGAGCTGATGGTGATGATGCTACAACTGCTACACAGGGAACTGATGGTGCTCCTGCACCTGATGCTTCAACACCTGGTAATAACTATTCTTATGCAGGTAACAACTATTCTTATGCAGGTAATAACTACTCGTATGGTTATAGCTATGGGTATTCTTATGGGTACTCTTATGGCTATTCATACCCTGGTAATAATTATTCTTATGGATATAGTTATCCTGGTAATAACTATTCATACCCTGGTAATAACTATTCTTACAGTGGTTCTAATCCTCACACACATTACCACTGGCATGGTTACACAATAAACAATTTACCAACTGGTAATTATCATTATCACTATGCACACTGGCATCCTTTTACCAATTATGGTTCTAATAACACAAACTATGGTTCAAACCCAACTAATTATGGTAGTAATAGTGGTTCAAACCCAACTAACTATGGTTCAAACTATGGTAATAATAATGCTTCAAACTCAGGAAACAACAGTGGTACAAATCCTACTAACAATGATACAAATCCTACTAACAATGAGACTAACCCTACCTTATACCACCCAGGTGGTGCAGGTGGTTCTGGAGGAACAGCAACAGATGGATATAATGCTGGTGGAGGAACTGTAGTGTTTGTTACAGGAACTAAACCATTACCTTCAGGATTGACAATTGCTGCCGCTGCTGGAACAGGTGGTTCAGGCTCAGCTAGTGCAGGAACAGTAGTAACAGTTTACAATATAAACGCAGACGACACGGACCCAGGAGCTTAATATGCCAATTATAGAATATGGTAATGCAGCAATACCTACAGACTATGAAACATTTGATGTTATCCCTGATAGCATTTATGGTTCTGGAATGGACGGTAATGTAACAATATCATCTAACACTTCTTTAACTAGAGATATGCATTACAACAACTTAACAATTAGTCCAGGTATCACATTAGATACTGCTGGATATAGAGTATTTGTAAGAAATTTATGTGCTTTAGCACCAACATCAGCTAATCAATCAGATACGATTATTGGTAGAGTTGGTGGAGTTTCAACATCAGGAACACTTAATGGTGGTGGGTTAACAAACACTACAGATTCATTAGGTGGTAATGGTAATGGATATACAGCAACAGCTCCAGATGAAGGTGCAGAATACTTTAATCACCCAGACATTGCTGTAAATGCAGTAATTGTAAATGCTGGACAAACAACACCTAGTGCTTTACAAGCAGGTGCAGGAGATTCTGTTAATTATGGTGGAGGAATAGTTGTTCTATGTGCTAGAAAACTAGGTGGATATGGAACTATAGCAGCTAGTGGTGAAACAACTACTGGTGGTGGAGTTATATTTATAGTTTCACAAGATATACCACTTACTGGTGTTTTAACAGATGTCACAGGATACGCAGACGGTACTGTAAAGACGTTTAAGGTTTAAGATGGCTACTGTAAGAATCTACTACAGTAGGGAAGACTCAAACTACGCTGATTGGAATTTATATTATTTTCCTGGTGAAGTAGAAGGTGATGATATAACAAACCTTTTCCCTGATTATACGGGAGATTTAGTATTCCCTTTTTATCCAAGAATAAAAAAATCTTTTACAGTCGAAGATAATATTGGTTATGTAGATATAGAAACAAATAATTCTAAAAAATTTAGTTTTTACATTAAATCAAAAGATATGACTTTTGATTATGATGGTAGCTATTGCGAAGATGCAGGTAAATTAGCACATTCGTCTTTATGTTTATTTCATATAGAAACTGGTTATATTTGGCAAATAGATATAAACTTAAATCCTTATACAGAATTTTATGTAAAAAATACAAATGGATATTTATATAAAGATAGTTCATATACAACACTTTTACCTCAATTTGTAGGTGTAGTAACATCTCTTAATGAAAATGATGACATAATGCACGATTCTGTAGATATTGAACATGGACAACCAGGAGAGTTTTCAGAATCAGAAAATTTAAAAATTTATTACTCTAAGACAAAATACTATGGATTTGAAATTCCTGATGAAGCAAAATTCAAAGTTGACCAATCTGGTAACTTAAATACCGATGTCAATGCTTGGGTCATGCTACACTTGAAGAACAAATCTTTTACAATAGGAGAAGACATGCAATTATCAATTGATGCAGCTGCATTACAAGCTGAAAAAGATGACGCAAAAGCAATGCTTGAAAAAGCTATTGCTAACTCACTTTTCAAATTAGGCGAAGATGTTGATGCTTTTGATGAAGATGCTTTCTTGGATGATGTAGATGGTTATAAAAATGGAAAAGGTTTAACATTCCATGCAACCATTGACTATCTAAAAGAATGCATTGACAACTTAAACGCATTAGCTTAGCTTAATTTAATATCTGGGAGGAAAGATGCGAAAAATATATTATATACCAAAAGGTGAATCTGTTGAATCACATAAAGGTGAATGGCATCTAAAAACAAACGAAGTACACACTGGTTTATCACCTAATATCGAAAAATATATAGATAACCCTGATGTACCTCAATTTGTCGATATTCCAGAATTTAAACATATAATATCACCTAAAAATCAAGCTAAAAACGAATACTTTCAAGTAGGTTATGTAGATGATTTTGCTAATAGAAGTGAACTACCTCAATATACTTGTGAAGTTTGGAAAAAGAATTTAGATAGACCATCAGAACCACATGAAAAAATTCATACTTGGTTTCTTCAGTTTAATGGAGAATTGTTTCATACTGACCACGTTGCTTTAGATATAGGTTGGTATGACTTAGTAATTAAATGTGATGGGGAGGAAGTTGATACTTCAGAAATATCAATTTATTATCTAGATGAAGAAGAATAATTTATGGGAAGCAGGAACTCCTAAAACAGTATTACCAGGCGTTATGTCTTGGGAAAATTGTCTCACAATACCTGAAGGTGTAATAGACCTAATGAATAAAGATGTAGATAATTGGGTTCCTACTGTTACACAAGAAGATGTTAATAGAAACGATTCTGTTAAAACAGTATTTTCACATGATGGTCCTATTAGGTTTAATCCAGAGATTGAATTTACAACAGACTTAGCTCAAACTTTCTTTAAACACGTAAGATTGAACACATTAAACAAAGTAGCTCAATATATAGATGTTTACACAGAATTAGATAAAGAAATAAATTGGATGGAAAATTGGCAATATATAACATATAAACCACCTAGGAAAATGGATTTTCATAGTGATAATCATGCAGTTAGAAATCCTAAAACTAATAAATACTACATAAACCCATTCTTTAGGAGAATTACAATATTAACTTATTTAAATGATGATTTTGATGGTGGTGCTTTAGTTTTTAGGCATTTTAAAGACTATGAGCCTTACAAACCACCAGCTGGAAGTGTAGTTGTAATGCCTAGCAATTATATGTATAGTCATGCGACTACTCCATTATTAAACGGTAGAAAAGCTGCATTTCTGGTATCATGTAGTAGTAACTATGATATGGATAGTTATAACAATGGTTCACAGATTTCTGAATTAAAAAGGAGAGAGCTTAGATGAAAAAAACAATGGGAGTTGTCGAAATATACGATGATTTCTTAACAGATGAGCAATGTAAAAATATTATAAAGTCTGTAGAAGATGCTGATAAATCAGAAGTTGATTTCGGATTTGAAGATGCTTCTATAGGTAAAGGTCATAAAGGTGGAGATATTAGGTCTAATAAATTGATTAATATATCTTCAATAGCTTTTGAGCCTGATGAATCAAGATTAATTAGAAAAGCTAAAGAACAAAATCTATTTCATCATGTAGATGATTTTCGTAAAATACATGACTTATTAGGTTCAAAAATGCAACAGTTTGTCAATGAATATACTAATAAATACGAGTTTCCTATTATGTTTGACGAAGGATATACAATGCTGAGGTATCAAAGTGGTCAATCTTACAAAGGACACTCTGATTATGCACCACATATTCCAAGATATTTATCAGCTTTAATACTTTTAAACCCACATGAATACGAAGGTGGAGGAACATACTTTCATTATTTTGATGAAAATATAAAACCTGAAAAACCATCTTTAGTTCTATTTCCAAGTAATTATGCTTACACACATCAAGCTATGCCTGTTGTTAGTGGTACAAAATATGCAATTGTAACTTGGCTAGGTCATAGAGTAGATTTAGACGGAATGCCAAATATGTATAGACCAGAGGGTATGTAATGGATGCAGTAAGAATACCTGAACTATTTAAAGGAAATCAACTTGAAGAAGTAAGATATTGGTTAGATTATGAGACTCCACATAATAATGATGGCACTTGGTTAGAGTCACCTTTTAGAACATCTAAAGTAAAAATGTGTAAAGAATTAGATATGTTACATGTGTCTTTAATAGATAAAGCTAGAGATATTTTTTCAGTACATAATTTACTACCAACATTTTCAACTATAAATTGGTATGAAGATACAACAGACATTAGAAAACATTTTGACGATGGTCCTGTTGAATACACAATTATGTATAATTACTTTAGTGAAACTCCTTTAGAAATTATATATAAAAATGAAAAAATAGTTTTAGATAATGAAGAAGCTATAGCTTACAATGGTGCTGAATTTGAGCATTATAGAAATAACAACGGCTCTATATCAATAGGTTTATATTTTAACTTCGCTGAACCTAATAACTATCATTTCGCTTTAGGTAACTATACTAATGGAAGAATAGAATTTCCTTCCCAAAGACATGTAGATGAGGTTGATGTAAATTGGCTATAGTAAGAAAAAACTTTAGAGCTGGTGTAGTTTGTAACTACGATAATAGTGATATATATGAATCAAAAGCAGAAGAATTTGGTCATATAAACCCTTCATTAGAATTTTACTTATTTAATAACGCAGAATCATTTAGTAATGCTTTAGTTGTTGGTGCAGGTTTCGGATTATCAACTAAACAATTAGAGGATGCTGGTTGTACTGTAACGTCTGTAGAGCCTATATCATCAAGGTTTGCATTACTAGAAGGTAATGTAGAAGGCACTTGTATAAATAAAGTATGTGGCTCTTCTAGTGGTACAGCAACTATCTATTACAACGAATCTAATAAATCTGGTGGTCTTATAGGTACAGAATTTGGAGATAGCTCTGAAGAAGTAGATATGATTACTGTAGATAGTTTAGATTTAACTCTTGACTTAATGCTTGTATATGCAAATGGTAAAGAGTTTGATGTTCTTGATGGTGCAGTAGATACAATAGCTAATAATCCAAATATGAAAATAATTATTAAATGGATACCAGATTTGTTTGATGATGTAGATGTAGCACATCAAAAATTACTAGATTTAAATAAAACAGTAAAAATAATTCACTGGGAACAAGATGATTCTATAACATTTAAAACAATGTTTGATGGAACTTATCCTGATGATAGTCTTAAAGGCGTAGGAGTAGCAGACTTACTATTGGAGTAAAATGAAGAAATGGTGGGGGACAAAAGAATATAGCCGACTTCTCGAAGTAAAAAAGCATAAGGTAGGCGATGATAAAATACAGTTTCTGACTGCAAGTCCAGAATATGTTGACTTAGCACCTCCTAGACCAGCTAAAGAATTTGAACCATCTTGGTACAAACATTTACAAAGAGAATGGACTGAGATGCGTCCTAATGACGACTCTTGGAATACTGTTCCTTATAAAGATAACTCTGCTAAGAAATGTCCAACTATAAAAGACATTATGTTTAGTGGTTACATTATTCCCTTGTGGTTAGATTTAAAAATAAGTCATACTAAGGAACATGGATTTAATTGGTATAACAAGCATGCATTTGAGGAAACAATTACATATCATGCACCAGAGTCTATTGGTAATATGCCATTTCCTCCAACATCTTTTGACACTGCATTGAAGTTTGCTAATCCATGGGATATCATTACTCCACCTGGTTGGTCTGTATTAATAATGCAACCTTGGTATCACAGAGTTTGGGAAATAGAGATATTACCTAGTGTTGTTGAAACAGATAGTTATCATCAAATGAACATACCTTTTTTATATCACGGTACAGGTGAAAGAACATTTAGACAGGGAATGCCTTTAATACAAGTAATCCCATTTAAAAGAAGTGGTTGGGATATGTCAGAGTTTGAATCACGTAAAATGGACGACGACGAAAGAGAGTATTACGCTAAAAGTAGAGCAGGTGAACGAACTAGACAAAATGGTTGGTATCGTTGGCTCACTCAACAAAATAAAAAAAGATGGAAAGAAGAGGGGATAATTGATGAGTAAATGTCCAGTACCACATAACCCTAGAATTAAAATACCTAGGCTTACTGATATGTGGAGTAAAAAACTAAGTACATTAAATAGAGAATTGCCAGAAGTTGCTTTTACTTTACCTAGAGCAAATACTGTTTGGGGTATGAAAGAAAATGAAGAGAATTATTCTACACCACCTATTAATTATTTAACTCCTAATAAATTTATTAAGGCACCTAATGGTTGTGTATCTACACAATTTATGCGTAATAGAATGTATGAAGTTTACTTTCCATGGTCACACGTAAAGGTAAATCTAACTAAGAATAAATTTGCTGATGAAGTAGATAGATTTGCTGGTTGGAGTCACAATGCTCATTACTATGGTGCAGTAAAACATCATGGTCCTTTTCACGATATTATTATGGAAGAAAAAGAAGCATGGGGATATCCTGACAAACCTGTAATGCAAATATCTTTACCTATTATGTTATTTACTGATGACCCAGAAGTATGGATGGATGTTATTCCTTCAGATAGAAATACAGGTAAGAATTTACCTATATCTACTATTCCAGGATTTATGCCTATTTATGGTTGGTCACGTGGTTTATCTTGGGCATTTGAGTGGACTGATATGAACAACCTAACAGCAGAACTACATCACGATACAGTAATGTTTAACTTGTTATTCAGTAAACCTGTAAAAATTAAATATGTTGAATGGAACGAAACATTCAGCAAACAGTGGAATCAGATAAGTCAATCATCTGTAAATAGAAGAGACACAAATATGCTCTATCCTCTTGCATTAGAGAGAAGACCTAAGAAAGTTATGCCTAAGAAAAAATGGTTCTCGAAGTAAAAATAATAGATGATGTATTTCCTGAGCGTGTATTTACACGTGTTAGAGACATGCTTAGAAGACAAGCTAAAAACTTTCCATGGACAGAAGAATTTGGACGTTATGGAATAAATGATTTTGAATGGCTACCTTTAAAAACTTACACACAAAGATTAAGAGATTTAGCAAGAGAAATATTTGATAGTGAAACATTAGAACCTAGCTATTCTATGTTTGCTCACTATGAGACACCTAAAGCTAGTTTGTTAAAGCACAAAGATAATAATGCTTGCACATACACTTTAGATATTTGTTTATATCAAAATACTCCATGGTCTATATGGGTAGAAGATAAAGAATACTTTTTAAAAGAAAATCAAGCATTGGCATTTTATGGTGAAGACCAAGAACATTGGCGTGAAAACTTTCCTGACCCAGAAACAAATGAAGTGGGACAAATATTTGCACATTTTGTTGAACCTACTCACTGGTTTTTTAAAGGTAAGTATGATGAAAACTTACGAGGTGTAATGTGAAATCAATAAAAGCAAAAAATATAACTTTTAAAACTCAAATACCTGCATTAGTAGATTTAATGCCACCTGTTCCTGCAAGTCAAATGATACCTGAGTGGTTTCAAAATTTAGCTATGGATTTACCTAGACCAGACCATAAACCATTTCCTGTGTTGGGTCCAATAATAAAATCTTGGTCATCACATACAATTAAAAAGTGTCCTGCTGTAGTTGATTATTTTACTGAGGGTTACATAATTCCTTTATGGTCTGATATCTTTATACAAAGATATGGACAAGAGTTTCATTTTGAAACTAATCATGACCAAGGTATTGGAAGTACTATAGAATTTCATAACAACGACCAAGTTAAAACTTATCCATTTAAAAGAAATGATTATAAGAATGCAGTAAAGTTCACAAGTCCATGGTTCTTTTACACACCACCAGGTTGGAGTACGTTATTCCTTCCACCATTACTTCACCCCAATGATGACTACACTTTATTCCCTGGAATAGTCGAAACAGATAGTTTTCATCAAGTTAATTTTCCAAGTATATGGCATTCAGAAGGTGACAGAATACTGAAAAGAGGTTCTGCTTTCTTACATGTAATACCTTTTAAACGTGAAAAGCATAAGCATATAGTTGAGGAATTTTCTCAGAAAGATTATCAAAACAACACTGATGAGTCTTTTAGGCTTAGAAGTTTAATGACTAATGGCTACAGAGACTTAACTAGAAAGAACAGGAAGAAATGGAAGTAATTAAATTTGGACCTGTAAGAGATGATTTTGTAGGTTTTGATGAAATACTACCTCAACCTGCAAGTAATCACCCACCTAAATGGTTGAAAGAAATGCCTAATCATATGACAAATGGTGACCCAAATACAGAATTACTTAGACAATTAGATTCATCTACAGTTAAAAGATGTCCTAGTTTCAGAGATATATATAAATATGGAATTGTAATTCCTGCACCATGTGATATATATATAAACATAACTCATAATGAATGGGAATGGAGAACTCCTTCTAACATAATAGAACTCGAATATCACTCCGATTTTCAATTTAAAGACTATTATCCAGACAAAAGAATAAAAGGAGTATTTAAAATTAAATATCCTTTAATGGCTATAACTCCACCAGGTTGGAGTATTATGCAAATTCCTTTACTTTGGCATCATAATCCAGATTGGTATTTTGCATGGGGTATATTAGATTCAGACCAATATCATGATTTAAACCCACAATTAATAATTACTTCTGAAGAAAGAGAATTACTAATTAGACAGGGTGAGCCTTTATTTTATTATTACCCAATTAAAAGAGAAGAATGGAAAATAGAAATGCTAGAGCATGAAGATGTTCTTGCTAAACTTAAAGAGACTAGGTGGAAACTTAATACAAGATTTGCTGGTCGTTATTACAAAAACATTAGGAGAAAAAAGTGAAAGTTTGGATAGACCAAGATTTATGCACAGGTGATGGATTATGTGCAGAAATATGTCCTGAAGTATTTGTAATGAAAAATGATGGTCTTGCTTACGTACAAGACTATGAAAAAGTTTATAGTGCTATAGATGGAAACCCACAAGGTTCTGAAGGACGTGCTGTTGTTCCTATAAATAAAATAGAATTAGTTAAGGAAGCAGCAGAAGAATGTCCTGGAGAATGTATTTTTTATGACGAATAATAAAAGATTAGAATATGAATTAATTAAAAAAAGTAATCTAATAGATAGAGCTCCAATGAGCACAACGAGCGATAATAAATATCACGTAGATGATTACGATAAGTGTGAATGTGGCTGTCGTGAGAGTGACTGATAGTATTTTTTATCTTTCTCCATTAATTCATCAAACTCTTCTTTAGTTACATAACTAGAAATACCAGCTCTCTTACCACCTTCTCCTTCAATGTCTTTTTCATATAAATGACATATTAATGGATAACTTACTGCTGGAACTAACAACGTAAATCCTTCTTTTTCTAGATTGTAAGTTTGTATAGGTTCTTCACTCCAAAATATAGAGTTTTTATCCACTCCCCTACCACCCCAACTACTATCACCAAAAGCAAAACAAGCAGAAAACTTACTAGCAACTAAGTGAAACTTACTATTTGTTCTACATGGTTCCCAATTCTTTAACCAATCTACAGGTTCTTTTTTACTGTTCCATTTTGGATATAGAAAACCAGGCTCTAATGCTTTTCTGATACCATTTTTAGATATATATGGTGGTGCAATACCAGTCAGTATTGTTTTATCACTACAACCCTTTAATAAATCTATTAAGAGTTCATCCCAATGTAATTGAAACCACGAATGTGCGTCTATCTGCAGTACATAATCTTCGCCGTTATACATAGAATTAGCCTTATATCTTGCTCTACCTACTCCTAAATGAGCCTTATTAAACGTTTCTAGCTCTAATCTAAAGGTTGAGCGAGAACTAAGCCTATCAGCGTAATCTAACAATTCTTGCTTTGCTACATCAGTTTTATAGTGTAAATAAACACCAAAAACTAATCTTTCAGGATACTTTGCTTTATATATTGCGTCTTCAATAGTATGGGATAGTTCTGAATCATCTAAAGATGCTATTTGTATAAATACCATTGGTTTATTCATCTTAATATAGAATAATAGCATGGAAGAAAAGCTAAACAATTTCCCAGAAGGGACTAAAAGAAAAGATGTTATTGAAGAACTTATTGACCATGATGATATTAGAGAGATTGTTTTAAAACAATTTAATTATATGAGAATCAATGGTATTAACTTAGTTCAAGATGCAGATGATTTAGTTAATTTGTATCTAAAAATAGCTAAGAAATTTCCTGCATAAAATACTAGGAAAATCACAACAATATAGTATAGTAATAATATAGTAATTCACTACGGAGGAACTAATGGCTGAAGAACAGCAAAATCCACAAGGTCGTGAATTAAGTACTGAAGAATTAGTTAAAATTGCTAATTCATTAAATGCACAAGTGCAACAACAGAACTTAATGATTCGTGACTTAGGCGACAAAGTTGCCAAAAAAGAAGTAGAGAATTCGCAACTCAGGGCTGCGATAACTCAACTACAAAACAGAGGTGGCGCACCTCAAAATGTGCCAGCCGAAGATGGAGGAATAACAGAGGAGGAGTAAGTGGTATCACTTAACGAATACGCTAAAAGTGACAAGACTTCTACAGGGTATCAACCTTGGAGAAAAAAGTCGGAAGAAAACATGAAAGCATGGGAAGAGGCAGTTACTGGGTTTCAGAGTGGAGAACATTCTATATCAACTATTGTAAGATGGTTGCAATCTCATAAAAACTGTCCTTTGTCTGATTCTACTATTAGAGGTCAGCTCAAAGCAACATTGACTCAACCTGATGGATAATTTAGAAGATTTTGCAAAATCCGAAAGGGCTATGCAAAATGCAAACAGACCAAGGCAAGTTCATCCTAAGGGTTGGGAACCTAGGGTTGATACTGCTAAAAAAGAAATAGTTTCTAGACCACAAAGTAAAGCTGGTAATCCTGCTGACCATAGATGGGATGAATATTTAAAAGATTTAGGATTTAATCCTGATGAATTTGAGATTATAGAACCATTTGAAATCAGAAGCTGGGATACTAACACTGCTGAAGGTAAAGATACTTTCTATTACTACAAAGCAAAAATCATTTCTAAGAACCTTATTAATGATAGAGACCATGATTATAAAGCTTTATTAAAAGAAATTAAAAATTCTAAACCTAAAGCTCAAAAAGTAACTGGTAAATCTAGCTTCATTGTCTGTCTCAGTGACTGGCAAATGGGTAAGCGTGATGGAGATGGAACTGAAGGTATTGTTAAAAGAATTAATCAGATGATACCCGATGTTACTGCTCAAATTAAAGAACTTAGAAAGAATGGTGTAGATTTAGCTAATTTATACGTCTTTGGATTAGGAGATATCGTAGAAGGGTGTGAAGGGTTTTACGACATGCAAACCTTTACAGTCGAATACGACCTTCGTAGGCAAAAAATGATAGCTAGGAGATTATTAGTAAAAGCTCTTAAAGAGTGGTCACCATTGTTTAAAAATGTAGTAGTAGCTTGTGTTCCTGGAAATCATGGTGAAAATAGAAACCAGAAAGGTAAAGCTTTCACCACATTTGGGGATAATTTTGACGTATCCTTATTTGACGAAGCACAGGAAATACTTGCAGAAAACCCTGCATTTGACCATGTAAAGTTTGTTATACCAGAGAATGAACTATGGATAACACTTGATGTATCTGACACAATTATTGGATTAGCTCACGGACATCAGTTTAGAACTGGTGGTAGGTATGCACATCAAAAAGCAGTTAATTGGTTATCTGGTCAAGCATTTGGTATGACAGAGATGGGTGATGCTGATATTTTAATATCTGGTCACTTTCACCACTTATTTGTAGTAAATGAAGGTAAGAGAACCCTTATGCAATGTCCGTCACTTGATGGTGGTTCAGACTGGTTTGAAAATATTACTGGTAAAAGTTCCTATGCTGGTACATTAACTTTTTCTATAACACCTGGAAAAAGCCAATTACCATGGGATAATTTAAAAGTAGTATAAACCACTACCTTTACAAATATAGGCTAGAATAATCGTATGAAATTAGATGTAATACGATTTCAATTCGGTGCAGATGCCACCAATTCTCTTTTATTTATTGATGGGGAATTTGAATGTTACGGATTGGAAGACGAATATAGAGAAGTAAAGGTTATGCATGAGACCTGTATTCCAGAGGGAGAATACGAAATAAAATTTAGAACAGTAGGTGGTTTCCATACTAAATATGCAGCTAAATATGGTGCAATGCACAAAGGTATGTTAGAACTACAAAACGTCCCTGGGTTCCAATTCATATTAATCCACTCTGGAAACACCGATGAGCATACCTCGGGGTGTTACATTGTCGGAGAAAGTCAACAAGATTTAGATAAAGGCAAAGATGGATTTGTTGGTTCTAGTGGAGATGCTTACAAAAAATTATATCCAAAAGTTGCTAATGCTTTAGAAAAAGGCGAAAAAGTAACTATTAAGTATTCAAACGTTAAAGATTTAATTATTCTACCTGATGTAGTATCTGACTTAAGAGGACAAATAAAAATCCTTGAATCAGCTGCAAAAGGTAGACGGATAATATAAACATAGGAGATTAACTATGAACAAAAAAGATATGGCCTATCTCAAAAATGCTGGAATTAGAGCTGGTAGAACATTTGTACAAGCATTTGTTGCAGTTATGATTGCAAACCAAGCAAATTTGTTTGAAGCCGATGTTATTATGGCCGCAATTGTTGCTGGAGCTTCTGCAGTAGTTTCTGTTATACAGAATGCTTTAGAAGACGCACCATTTGCGTTTATGTCAAAAATTCCGAAAGGTTAAGAATTCGATATAAAAAGTATCGGATAGGTACGCAACGAGCTTAATATGGCGGCACTAGTGTCGCCACTAGCTCCAAAAAAATCACATGAAGATATCAAAAAATCATCCTTTTGTTTTCTGCAACTATTGTGCAAAAAGCATAAAGACTAATAAATCACCGATGGTGTGCGATAATGTAAATTGTACACATTACAACGAACCAGTAGATAAGAATGGTGATTTAAAAAATGTATGAGTATAGAGCTACAATTCAGCGAGTGGTCGATGGCGATACTGTCGATTGTTGGATTGATTTGGGTTTTGATACACAAGTATTCAAACGTGTCAGATTTATTGGGGTCAATGCTCCAGAAACTCGTACAAGAGATAAAGCAGAAAAAGAACTTGGATTAAAAGCTAAGAACTGGCTTAAAGAAAAATTACCTGTTGGTTTAACATGTATATTACAATCACACGAATATGGGAAGTATGGTCGTGTTCTCGGTGAATTATTTATCGAAAGTGGAAGTCGTAAGCAATCAATTAACAAAATGATGTTAGCTGAAGGGCTCGTAAAAGAATACGATGGAGGTGCTCGCTAACTAGCAGGAGCACATAATTTTTAATAAAATACAAACAGCAATACGCCTACTTATAGTAGGTTTGTTAATATATCCTTTACCTATTGCTTTAGCAGTAGAACAAACAACTACTGAATCATTTAACGCAGATGGTACTAATCAAACAAATTTAGTATTTGATTACTCTTATGATGACGATAGAAATATTTGTTGGAATAGATTAGATAGTTATAGTGGGGATTATGGAACAACAGGTCAGTCTTTAAATTGGAATACCTGTAATTATGCAGACGCAGTTTTAAGAATGACTTTTCCAGATGATAATATAACTTTCGCTCAATTTAATATTGGTGCAGTAGACCACGCTTGGTATGTAACTTGGAACTATTCAGATGGCACAAGTTCAAGTAAAAATTTTATGAATGCTACAGGCGCTAGTTATGCAACTCCTATGCACACAGCACCTACAAGTAAATACATTAAAAGTGTCGATGTAGAAGTAGATGATTATGTTTTGGTAGATGATATTTCTTGGACTTATGATGATGGTATTATTGCAGGTACAGGTGCTCCTACTAATTTAACTGTATCAACTAACTTACACAATGGAAGTATAACTGTTGATTGGGACGCACCAGATAATACATATCAGTATTCTCCAGAAAGATATGCAATTGGTTTTGACAAAGCAGACCCTCCAATGTATGGAATAGCTACAGGAAATGTAGGAGATGAAAACGCTTTAAATACAGAATATACATTTACTAAATCTTACTTACAATCAGTTCTTGACGCACAAGTAGGAGATACTCTTTACTTTCAAATAAGGTCAGATAATGACACGAACTCTAGTTACTCTAGTTGGACAACTATAGCTAGTTATACGATACAAGATGTAGCTAGTGGTGTAACAGATTTATTAATAACAAACAACGAATACCAAGGTTTAAAACTTGGTTGGACTCAACCTAATACAGGTTGGTCATCAGTAGAGTCTTACAGAATTGAATATAAACTTTCTAGTGAAGAAACTTATACAGGTATAGACATAGCAGACCCAAACACTACATCTTATCTTATTGAAGACATTGAAGGGGGAACTTATGATTTTGTAGTTTACTCTTGTACAGATAGTGGTAGTTTTTGTCACGGAGGACAAGCAGGTCCAGTAACTAATTTTGAAGTATTGGCTACTACTGCTGTTACTACTACTACAACAACTACAACCCCTACAACTTTACCTCCACCACCTCCACCCCCTACACCTACTACAACTTTGGCACCAGTAGAAGTAGTTGTTATGGATGATGGTACTGAAGCAGAATATACACAAGACCAAATTTCTC
>Ga0208644_1001578_pt1 | contig 18919 bp, 19 predicted proteins | sample VirMetDEL_Nov_18_FD_184517 | JGI IMG/M metagenome (GOLD analysis project Ga0208644, IMG submission 184517) | Aqueous microbial communities from the Delaware River and Bay under freshwater to marine salinity gradient to study organic matter... | ecosystem: Environmental > Aquatic > Marine >... | reverse complement strand
ACTGCATTGGTGCAGCTAATGAGACTCCAACAAATTACTTGTGGTCACTTTAAAGCAGATGATGATACTTTAAAAATAATTAAGAATGAAAGAATTCCTGCTTTGATGAACATCCTAGAAGAGGTAGAAGGTAAAGCTATTATCTGGGCCCACTGGAGACACGATATACAATCAATCGTTACAGCTATTGAGAAAGTATATCCGGGTTCCGTGATGACTTATTATGGATCAACTTCTACTGAAGACAGAGCCAAAGCCATTAAAGAAATACAGGACCCTAAATCTAAAGTTAGATTCTTAGTAGGTACTCCTCAAACAGGTGGCTATGGTATTACACTTACTGAAGCTAACGTTATGATTTATTATTCTAATGGTTATGATTTGGAGAAAAGAACTCAATCAGAGGCTAGAATAAATCGTATTGGTCAAAAAAGAAAGATGACTTACATAGATATCATCGCTGAGAAAACTGTAGATGAACGTATCGTAAAAGCTTTGCGTAAAAAAATTAATATAGCTAGTGAAGTTATGGGAGAAGAGTTAAAAGAATGGATCTAATAATATTAAATGATGGTATTTATAACTTAGTGGTTGTCACTAAAGATATGATAGAGCACATAAAAATATTAAACGATGTAGATTGTTTTGATTTGTGTGAAATTATAAGAACAGAGTTTACAGAATACTTAGACTCTCCTCTTAATTTACATGTAATGAAAGATGGTAGTGGATATTTTTACGGATGTATTTGTCGTTAATTTAACATATCCATAAGTAAAGTTAACAGCACTGCACCCATACCACCAACGATCCAATACTCTAATCTTTTAATTCTTTCTTGCATTTCTTTTATCTGCTCAAATGTTTGCTTCTGCATAATTCTGCAAAGTTTTTCATGAGATTCTATTTTCTCTAATGCAGATTTTCTAGCCATAGTTATCCTTCAAAATATCTTTCTAGTGCTCTTCGATTAGCTTCCACTCTTAGTAAATCTAGGTTGTCTCCTAATTTGGGAGGATTACCAGGGCTTGGTTCGTAACTTACAAAATCAGCACCTTCACCTATTTGATTTAAATCTTGTGTTGCTGTTGCGTTATCAATTAATCCTTGAAGTTCTGCAATAGTTAGTCCTCCTTGACCTGCTGGAAGAGCAGGTGATTCCATTTGGGATGAATCAAATTCAAATGTTTGAACAGGTCTTACTTCAGACAAGATACCTGATCTGTCAAATTTTTCTCTAATATCTATTGTATCATTTACAGGCACGTTCTGCATGTTTTGATAAAAATCTACTAACGTAGGAGAGTCTTTAAATGTATCTAGCGTGCTAGAAATTTTTGGAATCATATTATTTACAGATTCCATTCCTCTATCTTTTAAAAAATTGTACCCTTTATAAGCCATCCCAGCTAATGGGTTAAGTAACCCTAAAATTCCTGATGTAATAAGATTACTGTAATCAGGAAGTTGATTTCTAGCACCAACTTGATCCATGGTAAGAGGATTATAAGTTCTATTAAAAAAACTAGGTTCGAATCTAGCAGCATTGTTTCTATTTAAATTATCTATAAATTCATTTTGAGATCTTCTATAGTCATCACCTGTTATAGGTTTTTGATCTATGTTTGCTGGAGTATATGTCGGTCTAGTAGGTGGCGAATAACTTCTAGAATCAGAACCTTGTCCACCTCCGCCTCCGCCGAGGTTTCCAGATCCTCCACCTGTACCTGAACTGGTGCTTCTACTTCTACTCGAGGTATTTCCCATAGAGGCACTTCTGGCTTGACTTTTGGTATTACCCATGTCCATTCCGCCGCCTCTAAAATTTATTCTTTTATCTATTGTCATAATTAACTAAATATCCCTCGTGAAAAATATTGTGCAAATATTCCAGGTGTTGTTCTGTTAGGAACTGAAGCTGAAGCTATTTGCTTATTTATAGCAGTATCTTTTCTAGGGTCAACTGGTAAAACTGCAGAAGTATTAGTTGTTTCTTGAACACCTAAACTTGAAGCTTTAGCTGGTAATTCTCGTAGTGAAAACAAGTCTGGACTTACAGATAAGTTCATACTTTCAATAAAAGATTCTAATCCAAGATCCAAATCGAACCCATTATTGTCTCTTCTTAACGATTGCCATGTATCATTTACAAGGTCCATAGCAATTTCATAACTTAAAGATGCATTTAAGTTTTCTTGTTCTAATCTTTGAATAGAAGATTCTAATCTAGACTGACTAGGGGTAGGAGCTACAAATCTTCCTCTTAAAAGAGCCTCGACTCTATTTTTATTTCCTAAACGATCCGTTAATATTTGTCTTATTTCATTGGTAGACACCCCTAAATCTAAAGCATCGTTTATCGTATTTTTTAAATTTCTTTGAGATATAAAAGAATTTTTCATCCACTCTTGGTAAGCAGCTACTTTTCTTTCGGGTGAAACATTTGTTGAGTAAGCTAAACTACTAAATTTTTGCGAAACGTTTCCTTCATCTTTTCTGTAAGAAGAAATAACAAAAGGCATACTTTGTTTAGGTTTAATTTCTTGTACTCTTAAACCAGACATCAATGCTACTATTTCATCTCTAGTGTCTCTTCCGGTACCATAATCTGTAAATTGTCCACTAGCTCCTTGCCATATTTTTTGTGCAGAACTAAAAGCTCCTGGCGTTAATCCACCTATAATATGTTCTAGACTTCTAGCTAATTTTTCTCCTAATAAATCTGTCTCTCTATATATAGTTTTACCATTTGAAGTTTCACCACCTCTTCCAAGTAAAGGAGAGACATCAGTAAATCTTTCTGTACCAATAGACTCTGCAATAAATGGAGCAAAGAATTCTCTAAAGGCTCCTGGATTATTTCTATCTCCTATTATAGCATTAAAAGCAAATGTCCCTGCGTTGTCTTGATTTAATTCACCTCTACCATAAGCATTAACAACAGCGTTAATAGGTCTAACTAAAAAATCGTAAGGGTTAGAGTAAGAGAAATTAAAATATTTAAATACACCATCTGCATCTGGAGAACTTAATGGAATTAAAGTTGCATTTTTTTCATATTGAGGAACGAAGCTTCTCGCTTTTTGCATCATTTCATCTGTTACTCCTGTAATGGCTTGAGCGGTTCCACCAATGACTGTACCTATACCACCAAATGTTGCGCTTGCTCCAATCAATCTACGAGCTCCCATTTGTCTAATGTAAGGATTAGTGCTAGTTAATTCTCTTGCACCTAAAGTAATTAAGTTTCCACCCGTTCTTAATATCTCTGCTGGGAAAGCTATAAAGTTTCCTAAAGGTAAATCTCTTAAAGTTTGTATTGCTTTAGGCACCTTACTATAAGTTGGAATAGTATTAGTTACCAAATAAGCAGACACTTCTTCTATGGCTTCTTGAGCCGTTTTTTGTTTTCCAGAAATAGAACTAATCTCAATAAAATCTTCTTTGGCTACAGTTTTATACCAGTCCCTAACTTGATCTAATACTTTAGCTGGCGTAGCTTTTGGATCTCCAAACGCTTGTTTAAGGGCAGACTGATAAAATCTATCAGAATAAACTTTCCAAATGTTATCTCCACCTTGATAGACATCAACAAATTTTTTAACTGTTGGATTTTTCATAAAATCATCTACATTTAAAAGACCTTTTACTCCTCTTTCTGCTAAACGTTTCATCTCATTAACTTGAATACTTTGATCAATGATTCCTCTAGTGACACTAGAGTCCATCCATTCATCAAACATTTTAGGATCAAATTTTCCACTTTGAAATATGTCTTCAAATATATCTCTAAATGCTTGTGATACTGAACTACGACTACCTATCAAACCACTCGCTAGTGGAAAGAAAGATGCAGTAGTTACGTTTCTTACTTGAGTCATTGGTGAGAAAATTGTTTTAGAAATTTGACCACCCGCTTTAAATTTCATTAAGTTGGAATAAATAGGAACGTCAAATAAATTATCAAAATTACTTTTAACCCCTTGAATAGCATTAGCTATTTCTGGTAGTGTATAATAAGTATCCGCTTTAGCGACTTGTCCTTCTTTAGGTTTTCTTAATTTTTCATTTCTAAAAAACTTAGAGTCTAAGGCAAAATCATCTATGGAATTTATACCTGCATTTGTACGAGCTGTAATTTTTGTTAAACGAGTTGGATCAATACCTCTTCTTAAAACATCTTGATAAGCCGCGTCGTCTGTTAAAATGTTTTTAAATACTAAACCATTTTTCATCCATTGATCTTCTATAAGATCAAAATATTGTCTTTGATAAACTTGTTTATTATTCCATATAATTGTGTCCAGGACAGGACTGAAATCATTAATAGCTTCTTTTTGACCTTTAGGAGTAGATAGAAAATTTCTAATTTCATCAGAAACATCATCTACTTTTTTTACATCCTTACCAATAGCTCTGCCAACTGCATTAAAATATTTAACCGGATTAGCTCCTGCATTAATGACTGCGCTTTTTAATCCTTGCATTCTAGTTTTAACTTCAGCATCTAACAGTTTATTAAATTCTGTTTCTTTAGCATTTAATTTTTTATTACCTTTTAATTTTTTTCTTAATATATCGGCTTCTTTTCTAGAGATATTTTTAGGCCGCATGTTTTGATTTAAAAGAATAGTTCTTTTTAATTCCTTTCTTGCTCCTGCTGCAGCGGGTCCATCAACATCAAATTTAAATTTACTGTTGTTAAAAGAAGCTAGCCTTTGTTTAAAGAAATTATCTGCATCATTCATTTTTAAACCTGCTAATGTTTTAAAAGATTTAATTGGAGAGTTACCAAATAAATTACCTACCAACATATTGGATTCTTTTAACATTTGTTTAATGTCTTTAGCTTCTTGCCTTACTGCAGGATTAACTAATTTTAATTTTTCAGCAGCTCCTTTTTTGTCTGGAGTTATAATGTAATCTGTTATTTTATTTCGTTCTTTAGTAAGCTCATCGGTAATGTTTCTATAACCCCGACTATTAGTAGCTTTATCAAATATATTAGTTTTAAATTTAGTGACAACATTATAAAGTTTCGTATTGATCATTTCATCTTTACGATTAAATTTTTTAGTAATAGCTTCTAATTTTCCTGTTACTTTATCACCTTCATTTTTTAATGTTTTAGACATTAAACCTGCAGAGCCAAAATATTCTTTTATTTTACTTAGTTTGCCTGCTACCGCTTGACCAAAGGTACCTCCTTTAGTATTAAAAAAAGCCCATTGTCCTGGATCCGGTATATCTAATTTATTATAAATAGTTTGTTTAGCTATATCTTTTTTCTTACCGAGTTTAGTTACACCTTTAGTTAAAAAGGTACCTTCTTTACCTGTACCCGCTATCACTTGAGTTAAAGGATTTAAAATTTTGCTATCTAATTGTCTAAATACAGCGCTACCTGCTGGATCAATTACTTTATTGTAGACAGGTCCTAAAAGTTTTTTACCCACTGCACCTGCAACAGGTAACATTGCAATACCTCCACCAATAACTGCACCCTCAGCTCCAAACTTTAATTTTTGTTTCATTTTTTCTACAGCTAAGTCTTTACCTGTAGCTGATGCAAGATCCGGTGTTTCCGTTATACCAAGCATGTCCGACAAGACAACGTTTTTAGTTGGTACACTAACTGCAATATCCGTTGCTCCACCTAACGCTCCCCAATAACCTGCTCTTCGTGCAATCTCTACACCTTTAGCTCCAACGGTTGGAAGACTCGAAAGCGCTGTAGTTTGTCCTGCTTTTTGTAAAAGAGGAATTGCTCTACCTATTTTAGATGCAACACCTAAAGGCACACCAAATTGAGTTATGGTTTGAACGATTTGTCCAAGACCTGTTTTAGCTTCTAAATTTAAAACAGGAGCGGCATCAAAAAAAGCATCTATCTTTCCTGTAAGATCTTTGTCGGTTAGCATATCAAAAGGTAATACACCTAATGTAACCAAACCTTGTAGAGCATCACTAAGACCTCCAATAGGAGCTCTAAATATATCTAAAGCATAATCACCAATAGTTGTTTCACCTTGAGCGGCTGTTGCAACATCCTGTGATTCTGAAAACACGGGAATTTGAGATAGCTCTTTCCAATCCATGGAATCCTCCTATGCCAATACCGATGGTGGTAATATTAAATTAACTCCGTACTTGGTATTAAATCGACTGACATCTTGTTGATTATTTAAATAATAAAAATCTTGTAAAGCCTCTTTGCTGTTAGCTAATAGCTGTACAATGTCGTCTGTTATTTCTTTTGGTAATCTATTTCTTAATGTAGAAAAATCCATAACAGGTACTTCTTGCATAGGGTCTACATTTTCTGCAGCAGTTACTTCAGTCGCTTCTATTTTTTCTGTTCCTGTAGGAGTAACAATACTTTCATCTACTACACTTACATCAGTCTCTCCTGTCTCTGGAGTACCAATTGCTCTTTTAACTCTGCCACCCTCTTGTAAATATTCTCTAAGACCATAAAGATCTATTAATTTTTCTGCTCCTGACGCACTTAAAGATTTTGCTAATAAAGTTAATTCAGCTTTTGCTTGATCTACTTTTTCTTTAGCACCTTTTAATTTTAAATTTTTTGAATATTTTGCAATGTCCGCCTGTAATTGCCCTACTCTCGTTGCACCACCTGATGTTCTAAACTCTGCTGCACCTATTTCTACGTTAGCATCAGCGGGAGATATTGTTCTTGGTTTGTAAACTACTTCAATAGCTTCAAGTTCTAATTCTCTTTGAGGTCGTTTGTCTCCTGCTTGTCTTTTTAAAGTTACGTATGTTTCAACTTGTTTTTGTTTATCATTCTTTTTACCGTTCGCTAACTCTGTAGCTTTGTAATTTTTATATGCAGTTAAGATTATGGCCTTGTCTTGTTTTCTTTCTTCTGCTTTGTATTTAAGAGCTTCATTAGCACCTACTTCTAATTTATCTGCAATTGTTCCAGGTGTTTTAACAACTTTGGCAAGTAGTAAAGCTTTTTCACCTTTGCTCATTCCAGTATTTCCTAATAAGTCTTTAAGAATATCTACTTCATTACTAATTGCATCTTTCATAGAAAGTTCACTTGTTAAAATATCGTCTGTACCTGTACCTGTACCTGTACCTGTACCTGTACCTGTACCTGTACCTGTAGTTTCTTTTACATTATAAGAAACTCCACGTCCTGGTCTTACTACACCAGTTACTGCTGTATCTTTTAAATCATCAGAGTCTGATGTTATTTTAATGTCTGCAATATCTTCAACAATTTTAGGGCCTGTATTAGTCATAAAAGTAGTGCTGCCATCTTTTTGTCCACCTAAATTTAAAAACTCAAAACCTGTTCTATCAGAAAAGAAAGGTGAGTCTGGTTTTAAAAAAGGGGAAACAAAATTAGGATTTGTGTATCTTGGTCCTAATACTAATTGAGCAAGACCACTAGGTTGTCCTGAAGCTCTATCAGCTCTTACTTTTTCCATATACTTTTGATAACCTGTATTGTCACCTTGGCCTACACCAAAGTTAGGAAAACCCATTTTAGCTTTTATTCTAGGTGTAAGTTGACCAATACCCGTTGATCCACCTTTTCTAAATGAGGGTCTTTTAAAATTCATTAAGCGTTGCCTCCGAAGATGCTCCCTAAACCATAAGCACTTAATCCTGCGGATAACGCTGACGATAAAGGACTTACTGATCCTGCTCCACCTAAACTAGTTGTAGTAGTAGTTGTTGGTGCTCCACTTAATTGAGACGCTATACCTGACCCAAAAGCATTAAGTCTGCTTAGTGGTTCATTGTATGCTAATTGATTTCTTTGTTGCTCTGCATCTAGTAATGCTTGGTCGTAAGCTAATGCTCCAGTTCCTGCTGCTCCTAATGTCTGTATACCACTAGCTGCAAGAGACGGTTGCAGAGAAGCTAGGTTTCTTGAAAAACCACCTAAATTCATTTGTTGATTAAATGCTTGATTAGCTAATTGATTGGCTTGAGTAAAACCTTCTTGTAATAATTTTGCTTGAGTTCCTGCTCTATTTCTATCTGATGCTGCACCATATTCTGCTCTTCTTACACCTTCTCTACCGCCGCCAAAAGCTCCGGCAGCTATTGCATCAGCTGCAGTTCCTTGAGCTCCTTTTGCTGCTTGAATATCAAATTCTGCTAAGGTTGTATCGATTACGTCTTTTTGATAGGGAGACATAAATTGTTGGTAAGCAGAAGGTCCACTAAATCCTGCAGCATCTGTTTGATACTGTTCTGCTTGATCCAAGAAAGGTTGATAGCCTGCAACTCCTGTTCCAGCACCTATACCTGTTATAGCTCCTGTAACAGGATCAAAAGTTAATTCACCTAATCCTGCTTGCGTTGCTGCTAACTGTTGTGCTTCTCTGGTTAAAATATTTTGTGGTGAAACTTTTGGTCCAAGTTCACCTAATGTTGGTACGGTACCAATGACGTTACCATCAGCATCTTTTATTTCTGAACCAGGAGCTCTTCCTACTTGTTTCGTTAATAAATCTATATAGTTTTCTTGAGCACCTTCCATAAAAGGAGCTAGTCGAGTATATGAATATGTATCTTCTGCCATTATGCCTTACCTACTTTTTCTGCTTGTTTCATTGTGTTGTATAATTTCTTAGATCCTTCTTCAACACTGCCATTTCCTATACCACGTACAGCATCAGCAGTCATTACAAATTCATTTTTAGATAACATAGCAGGTACATCATCAGCTCTTTCTTTAATACCGACTGGTACAAAACCACCTTCTTCCCTGTAGTCTCTCTCCGTTACACCTGCATTATTTTTTCTAATTTTACCTGTAGGTATATCACTTATGCCACCAACTGATTTAAATGTTTTACCTGTTAATTGGAATATCTCTGCTTCAATGTCAGATACATCTTCGTCGTTTGCAAGTAAATTATCTCTTAAGATTAATAGTTCTGATACTCTGTTAGCACCACCTTTGTAACCTATTCTTCCGCCGTCCTTTTGTCCTTCACCAAGACCCATGATAGCAATTTCTTTTAAAACTTTAGCGTCATCTATATTTGATGGGCTATTTGGATTTTTTAAGATACCGTATAATTGTGGCATTGTGAATGATCTATCAGCACCACCGGCACCTCCTAATTTTCTAAATAAATATGATTTTTCTGCAGAACTAAAAGTTATACCTCCTGCCATCATCATATCTTCTTCGTCTTCATCGTCACCTGCTTCAACGTCAATAGTCATGATACCTACTTCCGACTCACCTTCTTTAGGTGAACCAAATTTTCTATCTACTCTTGTAATATTAGTTCCGAATCCTGTGCTAGTATCCATCATCATAGACTCAGGAGGTAGCTCAGATTTTTTAACTTTTACTGGTCCGTCTTCCGTCATTATAATTACAAAGTCTTCCGTGCTTGTATCAGGAATAATCTCTTCTAGTAATTGTGTTTTTATCATTTCATTAGCACCAGACTCAAATCCTATTCTGCCGCCGTTAGCATAGCCTCGTTCTTTTACTTGTTTCATCTCTTGAACATATTCGTCGCTTAATTTGTTATAAAATTCTTCGGGTAACTCTGGATTTTTTTGTCCGCCAAAAAATATATCTTCTCCAAATTTTCTTAAATATTGTAAAGGCGTATACATATTACCTTCATCGTCTAATATTAAATCACCTATACTTTTAAAACCTTTTTTTATAGTTTTACCTTTATCTTTCATAAGTGTTTCACCACCTATTCCAAATATATCGGATTCTGAAGGACCATCTTTAAACCCTATTCTGCCGCCGTCTTTTTTACCACCAAAAAAGTTTTGTAAGTAACCTGCGTACTCTTCTCTTTTCTCATCTCTTTTAGCGTCATCATAATCTTTTTGTGATAACTCAACTCCAGCTTCATCTGCTAAAGCTTTAGCTTCTATGTATGAAGCCACACCGGTTATCGCTCCAAGCACTGCGTTTTTGTCAAGCCTACCTTTGCTGTCGTAAAACAAAGCTTTACTTCCTCTTTTTAAAAGATCTAATGCTGCATCTGTTTTTTGTGTTGCAGATGTATCAAAACTTACAATTGATTTTATAGACTCCATTGCAGATCCTGGATCAGTTACTGTTTTAACTGTATCTGCTACTGTCCCACTCGGAGATAATGATACCTCACTTAGCTGTTCTGATATCAGATTAGGTTTTTTTAACGGCATTGAAGTATCTATACGTTGTGTGGGTTTGCCTAATTTAAATCCTGATTGAGTTCCTAATGGAGAACTAAAGCCTCCTTTGAATCCCTCAAAACCACCTCTGAATGCTCCACCTTGTTGAAAAGGGTTTCCTTGTAATTCTGCTCCACCTAAAAATCTAGCACCTTGACCTAGTCCATAAGTTAAAGCTCCGCTTTTTAATGAGTCTCCAATACGTCCCGATTTATCAAAGCTACCAAGTCCTGACATTGCTGCTGCAACTGCCGGGTTAAAAGGTGCAACAAAGGGTGCAGCTTTAACTGCAATCTCTGCTACTTCATTGGGTATAATTTTTCTAACAAACTTTTTAAGGTCACTTCCTAAACCAAATTTTTCTCTAGGGGCAACTTGCATAATGCCACCATCTGCTCGTAATTGTCTGTTCATTAAAGATCTAGATATCGCCATAATTTAAATATTTTTATACTGTTAAGCAGGCGTAGAAATCCTGTAAATATGATACTTTATTTGATTTTTTTAGTGTCGTCAACTGATTTGACAGGTCTTCCTGCTTGCCATAAATCATCTCTAAAACGACCGGTATAACAATACTCCCCAACGTGTGTTATAGGGTCGTCTATATAGCCATAAACCTTACCACCTATATCCGTCCATCTTTGACAGAATCCAAAGTCTTCTCCAAAATATCTTTTAGTTTTAGGGTCATGTAATGTGTCAAATAAATTGTACATATTATCTTTTTTAATCTCTTTACCATTAATATTGGTAGGCTGGTATATCTCTAAATGAGGATATTCTTTAATCATTTTCTCAACTACATTTCTTTTAATTAGCATACAGCCAGTTGGGGCATGAGTGAGCTCCATTAATCCTTTGTCCACGGTTATTGAATTAGGGTTCTCTACTTTAACAGGGAAGGTAAAACCCGCCGTAGCTAAGTCTTTTTCATTACTGATAGCATCTTCTTTAGTATTAAGTCTTCGCCATACCTTATCCCAACTTATAAGTTTCATAGGGTACGGACAAGATATAATATCCTTATCAAAATCTAACATTTTAAAAATAGTTTTATGACTAAAATCAATATCGGAATCTATAAATAATAAATGAGTGTAATTATCAGGATGATTTAAAAATTCTGCTACACATAGGTTTCTACCTTGTGTAACTAATGATGATTTAAGTAGTGTAAAACTACATTGTATTCCTTCTTTAGAACACGCCATTTGGAACTTTAACACAGCTTGACAGTAGTGCATACTAACATCACTATGACAAGGAGTACATACCATAATCTTGTGAGGTGAAGTGCCTAAATTTATTTCAGTCACTTTATTTTCTACTTTGTTAGTTTTGATTGTTTGATAAGTGTCATTATTTGCTGTTTCAGTTTTGTCTACGTTAAACCATATTGGTTCATTTGGCTTTGGCATTAAGAGCTCCTTTTAAAAATGTTGTCCACGCAGACGCTTGTTTAGGCCAAGAATAATATATCTGAGTGTAATTAGCTTGAGTAGTTAAATGACTATGTATTTGTGGTTCGTGTAAAGTTTCTGCAGCGGCAGCAATACCGTAGGCAAACTTTTCTGCTAACGCTTTGTAATTACTGTCATAAGGAATATACATTGGAAACTCTGCTCCTGTTTCAAATAGAGCTCCATAATCAGTTACAATACTATACAGTCCTGCTGACATTGCCTCTAACAAAGATATACATGAAGTCTCTTCAAAAATACTAGGATAAGCATACATATTATAATCGGGTAAATGTTCTCTAATATATTCATTTGGTCTATATCCAATGTAATTTACATTTGGTAAAGACTCAGCTTGGTCATATAATGCTCTATAGTTATAATCATTTTGTTCATGAAACTCTTTACCATATACCTCACATGAAGAATAAACATCTAAAGTAATTAATGGGTTTTTAATTAATTGCATTGCACCAAGTAAAACAGATAATCCTCTCCAAGGTGTGTTCTGATGAATTATTTTAATAGGTTTACCTTTTTCATAATGTGGAGATTGTTTTATTTTCTCAACTCCATTTTTAATAACCACACATTTTTCAGTAGGAATACCAAACATCATTCTAAATTTTTCATAATTCCAATGAGAATTAAAAACATACCAATCATATTTGTGATGATTAGCTTTATTTTTAAACCACGGATATAAATTAGGTTGATCGTAAGAATTTTTTTGCCAAAGTACATTAAGTTTATTAGGATCTAAGGGTACTTTACCCGGTACGCTAGTACAAATTTGTACTTGATCTAATAAATTTTTATCTACGTATTGATGTAGAAAACCTAGTTGTAATTCAGTTCCGCCTTTAGGGCTTTGGTTTCTTATTTTCATTCATAACTTTCTGGAAAACATCCAATCCTTTCGGTGAGACTTGAACTGTAACATCGGTTACAATGTCAGGACCCTCTACTTTCTCTTTAGACGTTTCGCCTGTTTTTGTGTTTCTATAAATTGTTAATGTTGTGCAATCTATTTTATGTATATTATCCGTTTTCATTCTCTCTGTTTATAAGTGCGTAACTTACAACACCTGTTACTTCATTTGCTGTATCTGCTTGCATCTTTATAACATCTCCTGCTTCTAAATTCAAGGTATTTACAATCATATTTGTAGAACTTTTATTAAGCTGCGCATGACCTACTTCTACATCACTACCACCAGATTTTTTTAAATATAAATCTGCATCTACGTTTGATGCATCCTGGTGGCTAGCTTGTACAGTTTTTACAATAGCTACTGCCGACACAGATATAGTTAAAACTGTAGTTAAATTAGTTGTAGTTAGATCAAATACTTCGCTTTTATATTGTATTGTCATGATAAAAAATAATTAAATGTATCTTGTTCGTTTTTTAAATCTTGTTGAAAAGAAAAATTAAGTTGTTGTTTCATTGTAGTCATAGACTCAATAATTTGTCTTTGATTTTCGACGTCATATTCTTGTCCTGGTTCAGGTATATAGTTAGTTAATTTAGCCATTATTTTTTAGTTTTATCTACACCTTTTATTTTGCCTTTATTCTTTGAAGCATAAAATACAGTCTTACCTTTTTTCTTACCATATCTATTCTTCATAGATTTCATTATTTTTTTACCTTTTGTAGTAAGTGGCATGTTATCTCCTTCCGTCTGGTTGAGCGTCCATTCTAAAACTGCCATAACGCCAGGTTTCACCTGCAGCATCATTCTCTATTTTTAAAGATAGTAGTCTTCCTCGAGCTCTAGTATCTACTTTTTCAGTAGAGGTTGTTATTGTAAAAGGACCTAAAGGCGATCCTGTTTGATCTTCAGAGGGGTAATCAGATATAAATAAAGTTACCTTAGAGTTACCTACTAAAAATTTATAATCTGGCATAAATCTTCTCATCGACATAAATATTTCACCATCATCAATATCAAAATCTCCGGATCTAATAAAGGCATTAATTGAAGTTCTTCCAGAACTATTAACTTGATCGTTTCCTGTTTCATGAGCATAGTAAATACTTGCGCCATACTTACTGGTTATACCCAAAATATCTGGAAAGACTGGAGTAGTTGTGCTTTCATAATCTGTTGCATAAGGTTTATTAAAGACTCCTTGATCTTGGTAAGTAGTTCTATCTAAAGAAGAGGTAGTCCAAACTCTTTCTTGATAATTATATGTTACGCATCTATCAATTTGAGTAGATCCATCTTTTGGATAAAACCAATTTACTTCTGTATATAAAGAATTGGGTGAAGAAAAAATTACATCAGATGCGTTAAAGTTAAGACCTAAATCTCCGTTTTGTGTTGTAAAAACAAAGTCTTCTACTAAACAAGGTAGAGCTTTAACTGTACCATCATACGCAAAAAAACCACCTTCATTAGACATCCAATATATAGCTCCATTGACATATGAAGCTGCATGTTGTCCAATACATCCACAATTAGTGCCGACTTGTCTAACACTAAATGTAAATGGTGGACCCACAAATTGAATTACATATGCAGCAAGATCAGTTAGTACAAATACATAATCCTTACCTTGAAGTGCTGCTCGTATTTCATTACCTGTATCTAATCTAAAGGTACCTGCAGTATTGGTAGCGGTAGGTAGATAAGTATTTAAATCTTCTTGGTTAGAAAATCTTACAAACATTGGATCTTGTGTTGTAGAGTCACCAATAGTTGTTTCAGTTCCAAAATGAAATAAGTGTCTATCTCGATCAGAGACTAAAGTAAATCGACTAGCTGTAGGGTTGTTGCTGGTTGGAACACCCGATGTGGTTAAAGAGGCTCTATTGGCTCTTGGACTTGCTGCTCCAGCGTTCCAAGTAAAAGTTTTCCCGTTAAATATAGTTGCAACAAGAACTTGACCAAAATTATCAAGACTCCAATTTCCTGGGTCTAAGATTACACTACTTGTAGATCTTTCAGTGCCCCAAGTTTCAGCTCCCCAAGAAGATGTTCCCCACCCATAACCCGTTGTTTGAGTAGTGGGTCCAACTTCAACGTATGGATTAACAGTTGCTGCACCTGCTGCAGTCATGCCTGTTCCTCCTTCAGCTCTTACAGCTTGAACTGTAAACTTATCTACATTTGCTACTGTTAAAATTTCATAAACTTTTTCTAATTCTGCTGCGGTGTAATCTGATGCTCCAGTAACAGTCACTCCTGATAGAGTTACATATCTTCCAACCTCTAAACCATGTGATCCTTTATTTACTTGTAAAACATTTGAACCATTAACAGTTGTTAAGGTACATCCAGTAATTGCTGTATCTAATGGAGTAATGTCATAAAAGTCATTACCATAATATAAAAATAAACCTTGAGAGGTACCAATAGCAGCGTATTTTTCACCAGCTAGTGAAGTCCAAGCTAATTGTGCTCTAGCTGCCCCAGGTAAAGTTTTAGATGCAGCAGTTAGTTGTTCCCATCCTCCTATTTTTTCAGGAGCAGTATATCTGAAACGCACAAAATCACCATCTACCCATTTTCCAGGGAGGGCTGAGGGTACGCTTTGTTTGTTAAAACCAGGTGCAAAATCTACTTTTTTTAAGGCCATAATTGTGTTATATATTAGTTTTTAAAAGAATGAAAGATACAATATAATGTCCTTTGACCATAAAATATCAGATTTAAAGCATAGAATCAAATGAAATTAGTATATTCAATTCCTGATAAACTTTATTACATACAAAATTTTTTAAACTATTCTATTTATAAAGGTATTCATAATTCTATATTTAAAGAACGTAAAAATATAAATTTACATACCTCTAAAAGTGTATGGTCAGAAAAATTAATAAATAATATAATCCCTCCAAAAAGAGTAGGTGTATCAAATTACCCACCATTTGAAAAATTAAAGACTTTAACTCATCACAATCAATTTTATCAATTAAAAGATATTAAAGATATTACTGCTAATATTCATTATATGGAAAAAGGAGCAGGTATTAATTGGCATGATGATAGCAGTTGGCTATATGGAGCAACATACTATATTAATAATAGATGGAATACTCAGTTTGGTGGAGAATTTATGTTTACAAGTGAAAATGGTCATGGTTACATACCGGTAGTAGGTAATTCTTTAGTAATAATAAAATCTCCACTTCAACATAAAGTTAATCCTGTATTAAGTCCAATCGTGCCACGAGTATCCGTGCAAATGTTTATAAAATAAATGTATATATTTTCTACACACATCGGTCATGATGGAGCTTTTTCAATAGCTAAAGATAATGAGTTATTAGTTCATTGTCAATTTGATAGATTTAATAGACAAAAAGGTCAAGAAACTACATGCTCTAATTTTTTTTATTATTTAAGTTCTTTGAATATAAAATTTGATATAGTTTTAATTACTGATTTAAATGTAAGGGGTCAAGAACATATATTTCATGAAATATTTTGGACGAACTTTCTAAAAAGATTTAATTTAACAAAAAAAGAAACAGAATTTAAATTTTACATAAATGACAAAACTAGACATCATCATTTATATCATGCCTATTGTAGTAAAGCCACTTTAGGAAATAATAAAAACTATGTCGTCATAGATGGAGCAGGGTCCCTTGTTGAAGAAACTAATAATCTTGAATCTGAATCTTTATACAATAATGATTTTAAAAAAATAAAAGTTACTTCAGATGGTTTAGGACATTCTTATTCTCATGTAACTGGTAATCTTTTACAGGAACCATATATTTTTGCATTTCAACAATGTGGAAAAACAATGGCACTTTCACAATATGGAAATAAAAAAGTGGGTATAGATAACATTTTAAAAAATAAATTAACTACATTGAAAAATGATAAAAATACTCAAAATATTTTATATACTTTTCAAAAAACATTTGAAAAAAAAATTAAAGAAAAAATGCCATTAGAAAATGTAAATTATACCGGTGGATGTGCTCAAAATATTTTAGCTAATTCTAATTTTTTAAATTACAAAAATTTTAATATAGATCCGATTTGTACAGATTCTGGTATTTCTCTAGGTCTTTTAAATTTTTATTTAAAAGGAAAGTTAAAAAAAATAAACAGTGTGTATTTAGGGCCAAAACCGAATTATGATTATTTATATTTATTTAAAGAATACAAAATATCAGATAGTGATGAAAATAAAGTTTCTGAAATACTTAAAGATAATCCTGTTGCATTATTTCAAGGTAGGTCTGAACAAGGACAAAGAGGTTTGGGAAATAGGTCTTTGTTAATTAATCCTGATAATAAAAATGCTATAAAAAAAATTAATGCTATTAAAAAAAGAGAATGGTATAGACCTTTTTCTCCAAGTATTATAGAAGAAGAAGCTTCTAATTATTTTAATATAGATAAAAATTTTTCATCTCCATACATGTTATATACTTTTAAAAATAAAATTCCTTTACCTAATGTTTCTGCAATAGATGGCAGTAGTAGAATTCAAACAGTAAATAAAAAACAAAATAAAAATTATTATAATTTATTAAAAGCCTCCGGATCTATTCTTTTAAACACAAGTTTAAATTTTCCAGGTCATGTTATAGTAGAAACTTTAATTGATTTAAAATACATGATGGATAATTCTACCTTGAAATATGCATGGTTACCTGATATTAAAAAACTAATTGAAAAAAAATAAAGTAAATGAAAGATAAAACAGTTAATATAACAAATTTTATAGGTGTGTACGATAACTACATAACCGAAGAAGAATGTAACAAAGCTATTAAATTATATGAAGATCAAAATAAATTTAATAATACGGTTAATAGAATAAGTGGAGAACACTCTTCAATATTACACAAACAAGATCAACAATTTTTTGCTTCTGGACATAACATAGATGTTTGGTGGGAAGAATTAAAACCAATGATGTTAAATTTTGATTTAGCTTGGAATCATTACGTTCAAAATGTAGGAGCTAAAGATGCTTATGGAGTTCCTTTTTATTTTACTTGTTTAAAAATTCAAAAAACTTTACCAACAGAAGGATATCATGTTTGGCACCTTGAACATGGTAAAGGGTTTGATAATGAACCTAGAGCTTTTGTTTTTAGTATTTATTTAAACGATGTTGAAGAGGGTGGAGAAACAGAATTTTTACATTTTTCAAAGAGAGTTCAACCTAAAACAGGTAGAATAGTTATATGGCCGGCTGGTTTTCCATATGTACATAGAGGTAATCCACCTTTATCAGGTGAAAAATATATTCTTACTTCTTGGATGTTGTTACGATGAGTATGATGTAGGTCTTGAACCTAATCTAGCGACTTTATCAGATTCACTTTCACCGTCCACATTATCATTATCCCAATCAGATTGTAATTGAGCTAAATGAGCTGAGTCCCATCTAGTAATGAAGTCTTGAAAGTCACCTAAATTTGCATCTTCCCAAGTAGAGTGTGGAGTGCCATCTCTGTATTCTACAGTGTCACTTGGATTTGATGTTCCATATTGAATAGCCCAAATATTATTCCATTTAGCTAGTCCCCAAAAATCATTATCAGAAATTACATATGAAGTTCCCGCTGCATCACCAGATTGTTTGATAACCATCTTGTCTTCTAATACTACTGTCCATGTTGCGTTTGTTGCCATAATTTCTCCTACGTCTTAATAATATATATCACTGTTAAATATGGTTGAACAACCGAAGTTGCGTCCCCTGAAAATGTTGCACTCATATTGTGTGAGTGACCTGAACCTGAACCAGCGTTATTTGAGTTTTTAGTAGAACCAACTCCTCCACCTGAACTGAGCCTACTATTCTCATAAGGTGCGGAATCTCCCGATGTAAAACCGTGACTATGAGATGCAAGTTGTGCTGTTGATAATGTTGCATTAGCTGTTGATCCACCAACGTTTCCAGTTGGAGCTACAGTGTTTGCTCCACCAGTTGATGCTAAAGATTTGTTGTTAGATTTTCCAACTGCTACGTTATCTTGTAAATCAGGAACGTTAAAAGTTGAGGAACCATCGCCAGCTCCGTAAGTTGTACCTACTATTGCAAATAAAGCAGCGTAAGTTGATCTTGAAACTGCTTGACCATTACATTCTAAAAATCCAGATGGTACGGACGCAGAAGACCATGGCACAATAGTGGCTGTTGGAATACCTTCGATACCTGTAAGGTTTGCTCCATCAAAATCGTATTTAGTTGCTTCGTAATTTGACATATTATTTCTCCGTGTAAGTCCATCCTGTTGTAGCGTCGCCTGAATATACTAATCCAAAAGCTGCACCTTGA
>Ga0208644_1001577_pt1 | contig 18928 bp, 16 predicted proteins | sample VirMetDEL_Nov_18_FD_184517 | JGI IMG/M metagenome (GOLD analysis project Ga0208644, IMG submission 184517) | Aqueous microbial communities from the Delaware River and Bay under freshwater to marine salinity gradient to study organic matter... | ecosystem: Environmental > Aquatic > Marine >... | reverse complement strand
TTTGGCCAATTCTGTTCTCTTTCCGAAGTGTTCTTTGATAATTACGGTCGCCATTGAATCTTTATTGTTCAATGTATCAGTCGCAATTTGTCTTACCAACAATTCGAACAGAATGCCTGTGTTTTTGTACTTACTATGCTTAATATTTTTCATTACTTCCTTACATTTTCAGTAAAGTAACCTATGTATTTGTTAATAAATATCTCAATTATCAGAATTCAATATATTTTTTTCATCCAATAACGATGGTTCGTTAATAGAATCATCTGTTTTGAGTGATTCAATGATTATCTTTTTACTTTTTACCTTTGATTTCATTTTTGATAACATTGTATCGGTTACTTCTTTGTTTACAACTTCATTTGCATTATAGGAATGACTTATGGAATCTGATTTAATGTCAATTCCTTTGTTTCCTAATGGATCTCTACCAAATGGTGACTTATCTTTACCATAAGTTCCACCCTCTTTGGGTCGTCCTGCTCCTTCGAAACCACCTTCAGGTGAACCACCTTCATTTTCACCAAATGGGTTACCACCACCTCCGCCACCATCACCTTCTTGTTGTGATAATGCGGCTAAGTCATGTGGAGTACCAAATGATTCACCAGTTTTGGTTGGGTCGTTACCTTCGGATTCGATTTGTTCGTGTCTGAACTGAAGTTTCAAGTCGTTGATGACTTTATATTGTTCCATCTTCCACTCATCTTCACTCATATTGAAGATATTCTTATACATCCACTCTTGAGATAACATCTTTAAGTCTTTCATATCACTAACAAGACTAACCTTTTCACTCCATAGGTTTGCTTTCTCTTGCTCATAGATAATTGATGGTGTAGTCAACTCTAATTCAAAGTTTACCAATTCATCGTCCTCATATCCTTGAGCATAAAGGTGTACGATTGCTATTTTAGTCAATTCAGAAAGAACAATCTTTTGGATTCTCTCTACTGACCTGGCAAATCTGATGTCTTCTTGTGCAAGAGTTGCCTTACCTTCAACACCCTCTTCGTATCCAATAAATGCTTTTGGAACTTTGAGTGCTGCCATCATTCTGTTCTTTAGATATTCGATATCATCGATACCACCGAACTCCATACCACTTAGGGAATCGATTTCAGTACCACTCTGACCACCTCTAACAGGTAAGTAGTAATCCTCCAACATATTCTGAAGATTGAATTTCAGGTTGTACTCACCTGTTGACTCATCTACATAAGGAACTTTTTTCATCTGGTCGATGATGTTCTGCATATATGAATCAACTTCACCAGGTGGTATGTTACCAATATCAATCTTAAAGATTCTCTTTTCGGGTGCTCTCATAATCCTATGAATCATCATAGCATCTTCCATCAGAATCAACTGCTTCCAAGTCTTTCTTGCACCTTCTAAAAGTGAACGGCCATAAGGTAGGAAGTTTGTATCAGTTAATAATCTAAAATGTGCTACTTGGAATGAGTCTAAGAATTTTGTATTGTTTCTCTGTGAGATTGCGTTTGTGTTTTGTTCTTCGACCTCAAATCTTACTGAGTATGGGTTGTCTAAATCGTATCCCTCCTCTCTTCTAGTTTCATATGCGGAGAGTGGTTGTGCGTTTACAATTCCTAATTCATCATCAATGTCTAAGTAAAGATAGTAGTCACCATATTTGTTCATACCCCTTACCCAAGACCAAAGGTTGAATTCTATGTTCAATACATCATAGAATAAGTTATGTAGGGTCTTCTTTAGTTTCTCATCAGATGAGTTGATTCTGAGTACATCACCCATATCATTTTTAAGTGTACACTCATCCGAATAGATATCCAACACAGAAGAGATAATGGAATCTTTATCCATTGCTTCATAATCAGTATACAACTCTAACTTATTAGAATGGTAATTGAATCTTTCGTTGTATGTCTGCCAATTCTTTCTTGAATTAGAACCATGCAACCTACCATATCTATCATAATATGCAGAACCTCTTCTGTTACCATCACCCTGTAGTCTTGATGAATCGACTACCTTTAATTTATTTTTACCGACCCGTCTAACAACTACTTGAGTTGAGAATAATCGTCTTAGTCTACCAAATAATGAAGTATCTGCCATAATAGTTTGTTTTTGTTACATACCCCTACAAAGTATAAATATTGAAAAAAATAGATTTACAATAACCAAGAAAGGTCTTCGTCACCTCTACCAGTTTTCATCCTCCAACTATCCTTTGCTTGTTGTGGGGTGGTTTTAAATACACCTGTGTTTTTAGAGGTTAATGATAGTGCTCGTCTATTCAATTCAATACCCTGCTGACGAAGTTTTAATGCAGTATCTCTTACCCATAGAGATGTTGAAAACGATATCACCAAATCATCATTGTATCCCTGTTGTGCTTCTGCTCTACTTCCATTCCATATGAATGTAAACAACTCATCAATGAGTCTTTTAGAACGGATGATGGGTACTCGTTCTCTCGTATAGGTATCTAACTTTGATATCACCAATGGTCTTGTTCTACTTGTCATTGAGAATCCTGGCACCATCTGAGATTTGTCTTTTAAGTCGTATGCTTTCTGTAAGTGTATGTCTTCGTCTACATATCCGAACTCTTTGTAGGAGTAGTATAGATTTTTGTAGTTTCTGTCTATTGCTTCTTGGATTACAGCCCAACCAATGTTTGCGTTTTCAATCACTAACAGAGCATCATTCCATTCGGTTGCCACATTGACCAACATATTACCATAATGTTTGGTTTCAATCTTACCTTTGTACTCTGCTACTTGTTCAACATTCTCAACATCGATTACATGGAATGCTGAGTAGTCAGCACCATCACCTCTAGCTACATCCGCTACAACAATATAGTCTTTTGTATAATTTGGGTGTTGCCACATCCAATAGTTTCCATCAAATCCACCAGTTGCTATAGGTTCTTGTACATGAGTTTCCTCATACCACTTTAGTAACTGACCATCAACGACTGTGTAACCTGATGATATGAAATCACAATCACATTCTTGTGCTGCCATCTTCTCACCCAACAACTGAGTCTGTTCTTTTCTCCACTTTTCGTTTCTTTCAGGATGTACACTCCAATGGAGTTTGATTGGATTCCAACCATCACCTTCTTCTCCCTTCAACCAAGTTTTATGGAAGAAGTTACCAACACCATTTGGAGTTGATAATACGATAGCCTTTCCACCAGTTGAAAGTGTTGATTGTGCAGCTGCCCATATCTCATCAATACCTTTGATGAATCCCGCCTCATCAATAATCAACATTGATAAGGCTTCAGAACGACCTGCATCACCACTTGCTGATGTTGCTTTGATTGTCGAACCATTCTTTAGTCGTAAAGATAGTTTATTATCTTCTTCAGTATCACCTCTCAACCAACTTGGTAGGTTTTCATGCATATACCTAACTTTAGTAACCAAGTTTTTGGCTACCTCTTGTTTTGTTGCGATAACCAACACATTTTTATCTTCGTGGAATAACATCAACCACAAAGAATATCCAGCTGAAAGGGTTGAGATTCCTAACTGACGTGATTTCAGAATTACGTTAAAACGATGTTTGTCGAATTCACCCATAACATCTTCTTGAAACTCAAATAAGTTAAAAAGAATCTTACCTCTCTTTGGATGTTGGATGTAACAATACTTTTTAAAGAAGTATACTGGGTCTTTAGCACATTTTATGTACTCTTCACTAATAAGTTCTTTTATAGATTTAGCCATAGGAACTTCTTCGTTTCTATTTTCCACAAAACTCTACCCGAAAAGGTTGTATTGAGCTGATTATCCAACCCAACCCCCAATCCGTAAGACAATCCTTTGTTAGAACGATATAAAGCTTCCAATCCTAAATAATTACTACCAACACCACCACCTAAATAGAACTCATTTGGGTTTAAAATCTCAGTTCTATCAATCGTTATGGTTCTTTGTAAGATGTTAGGGTGAACTACTCTACTATGAATCTTATTTTCTGTAATAGTGTCCTCCACTACTATAGTACCCAATGTATCTAACCCTAAAGTGTCACTATAGTAATACTTTGAAAAGTAGTCATCAAGTATTGCTGATGTATCTACATTAACATCTACCGTATCCCATTTGGTTCTCCATCTGGTCTTCCATTTTGGTTGGTAAACGATACTATCTACTTTAACAGTATCCCATTCTGTAATTTTGTTCTCAATAATGATTGGGTCTGGTGGTGATTGTATAAAGAACTTATACAATGCCAGACATAACAAAACCACAATTAGTATGTTCTTTATATCTCTAAAGAATCTGTTCATTATTTTTTGTGGTACAACTGATATACTTTGTTTACCAAATTAGTCTTTGTGAGAGATGAGTCAAAGTCAGTATCAAAATCAGATTTCGCCAATTTAATCAACTCCCCCTTCTTCATAGCTCTCAAAGAACTCTTTGTTACCTTTTTCTTTTTGGTAACTACCTTTGGTTTTACTTCTTCAATAGTAAGTTTGGCCTCTTTTTGACCTCTGTTCATTGCGATGATAATAATCGCTATAGTAGCGATAACGGCTACCGTTGAAATAACTAATGTTGTTGTCATAATATTCATTTTATTGTTTATCAGTAATAAATATGTAAAAATAATTACACATTACCATTTTCTACAAGACCAATATCTTGCTTTCCATCTTGGGCCTGGAGAATCACAATTCATTCTTGACCTAAATGACTTACGAGCGCCTGGATTATCTTTTTTGATGGTCATTCCTTTCTGTCCAAAGTTTACCTTTACAACATTACCTTTGTCGTTCTTTACATACACTTTGAATTTCTTAACATCACCTTGCATAATCTTACCAAGCTTTACATCTCTACCCTGATACTCTGCTTCGTTGATGTCAGCTTTGTATTCTTTGATAAAGTTCTGAAAGTCTTTCATCTCTTCGATTGTTTCCACATCGTATTCATCAACTACTTCGTTTTTTTGTTTGTGTAGTTTAATAGCCTCAACTGGGTCTAAAAGAAGGTCATCTTCAATCATCTTCATAATTTCTTTTTTATGCTTTTTGAAGTACGCTTTATCTTCTGATGATACTTTAGCTTCGTCTATAGATTCGTTTTTGTTTAGAAGTTTAAATGCTGTATTCACCATACCAACTAATCCCATATCAACAAGTTTATCTTTGTTCTTTTGGCGTTTGAGTGCATCATACACCTGAGTGACTGCTGATGCTGAGTATAAATCCACTAGCATCTTTTTACCAGTTTTTGGGTCTTTTAGTTTTTGGTTTTGTTTCTTTGAAACTATATCTTTTAGTTGTGTAATGATTTCAGGTTCAGCAACTTCATTTACTGATTCGTTTACTATTTTCATATCGGTAATAACAACACCCATATCTCCTTGTGCCATACCTATATTATTATTATCGTTATATAGATAGTATTTTACTCCACGTGGGTTATTTACATTTTTTAGAATAATTCTTTCAACTTGTCGTTTACCAACTTTAGTTTTACCTTTTGAAACAAAAAATTCACCCTCATTTCCTTTTCTAAAAGCACTATTGAATCTTATTCTAACTTTATCACCTTTTTTAAGCTTTTGATAAACACCATTTCTATCGGATTGGTTCATTCCAACAGCCTCATTTACTGATTTTGTGTAGGGTTCTTTTGTGTCAATTTTACCTTTATTTAAAAGTGCTTTTAATATACCCAATTGTTCTGGATTTATTTTCGGCATATCTTTTCTTTGTGGAGCTCCACTTGGTGGTGTTTTACTTTGTAACATTTTTAATCGTTTTGCAAGTGTATCTTCACCTATGTTTTCAAACCACTCAATTGACTTTTCTTTGTTATAGAACTTAGGATGCATGTTTTTACCATTATAAACACAATCTTTAACATCATTCATTGTTACTTTGAATATATTGAGGTCACCACCCTTTGGTTCAAGTCCTCTTTTATTTTTCATAGCATCACCAACAGCTCTTAATACAGGAACTAAATCCCCTATCATTAAGTCGGATTGAATACCACCAACTTTTGCCGATGGGTTGTTGAGTGTGGTGGCCGCATATCTATGATGCCCATCCAATATGTAATTATCTTTTGATATTACAGCACCTAAGTCACCACCTTCAATACCATTAATCGCCATACCCAATACCTTTCCTAAGTAAATTGCGTCTTGTGATGGTTTTAATTTAGATACCGATATTTGTACAGGTTTTGTTTTTACAATATCATCTTCTTTGTCACCATCACCCAAACCTTTCTTTAAAAACCCCTTTACATTTACCAATGGATTTGGAAATTTAGATGGGTCTATCTCTTTGGTAGGTAATTCCTCATTTACTGATTCTTTCTTTTTGGCTCTCCAACCACCACCTGCCGCTTTGTATTGTTTTGCGGCCCATGCGTTTGCGTATGCTGATGGATATACATCGAACTTCTTTTTGGCTTGTGATTTGTAGTAAGACCACTTTGATGGGTTAGTTGGTACATTTTCTTCAGTAAGTTCTGTTACTTTATCATCAACTACCTTTTGAATTGTATCAACATGACCTTGGATATAGTTGTGTTCTTTTTCTAACCCCATCATCTCTGCCAACTTCATAATGTTTTTAGCTAAATTCTTAGCTACCATTACATAATCTTTTTCAGGATTGTACCCATCTCTCTGTATATGTTTTTCAACAAAGTAGAGTACGTCTTGCAACATAGCACTTCTTTGTGCCATACCCATATCTACACCTTTTGATTCAATGTCTTTGTATAATGAGATTGCGCCTGGACATACATGAAAGTATTTGGTTTGGTATTCACCAACTTTTATCTCATTTGAACCACCCTCATCTTCCATTACCTCACTCATAAACTGAGATACAAATTCATTGTAGAATGATTCGTTAAGTTGTTTATCACTTGACTTCATAGTGTTTTCCTTTAATCCTTTAAAATAATTATGTAGTTTTATGTTTTCTTCTTCTGCTTCTTGTTGTACAACATCAAAGTTTGGAACGATGATATAAGATGGTTTTGATGATTTACCAACCAATATAACTTCAGATTCTACATTTGCACTAAGTAAGTTACTGAATATAGGATTGATAATCATATTTGGATGTGTATCTTTGAATACCAAAATAACAGGAACTAAAGTATCTCCTTTTCCTTGTAACGACTTTAGTATGTTTCGTTCCCACATCCCCTTTACCTTTCTCCATGCATAATCCAATGCAAAATTTAGAGCCAAGTGTGGTGTAGGGGTTACTGATGTAAATCCTTTAGATGATTTGGGTTTCCATAGATATGATGATTTTGTTTGTATTGCACCTCTGTCATCGAAATCCAACCCATCATAATTCTCCCATCCACCTAATTTAATTAGATGTGATAGTGGAAGTAATGTACCTCTGAAGAACTCATTGTTTTCGTATGTACTCCTACCCATTGTTGGGTTCAATACATTAGGAAATTTACTCTTTAATTTGAGTAACTCACCAAACAACTTTGTTAGTTCTGCTGGTGACTTTTCATCATCATACCATTTTTTTAATAGATATAATGCTTTGTTTTCATCATCAGTATTGGGTTCTTCATTTGGAATAAGCTTTTTCCAATTCGGATTATATCTACGATTGGGTAGATTTTGTCCGAAGAGTTCTTTCCCATAATCTAATTCTGATATGGGTGATTTCATTTTAGTTTATGTAAGATGTGAGTTCGAAAGATCCACCTGGCATACCATATATTGAAATTTGTAACATCTTTCTTTGTGGTTTACCATTTTTCAATAACCCAATTGAGAATGAATGTGTCTTACCTTTACCTGGTCGTAAACGATTATAACTACCACCCATTGCTATTTTAAACCAATCATCTTCATCAATTTCGAATCCTCTCTTCTCAGCCATCTCTCTTGCTGCGTCTGCTGCAGCGGATGCTGTTTTATAATAATCATCTGCTTCGTTTAGTTGTGATTTAACATTTTTAATCTGCTCCATCATCAACTTTCTGTTGTTTTCAATATTTGCCATTATAGTCCTTACTTTAATTTTTTAGAAATAGAATATAAATCTAATTTAAATCCGTATCCAGCACCTTGATATCCATAATCAACATCAATTGGTAGTTTTAATTTATTCTCAATTGCTTTTGCAATAATGGCACCAATGGTTTGGTCGTTTCCACCTCTGTTAACAATTGCGGTTTGTAATTCATCTAAATCCTTTGATGATTTTGCCATTGCTGTAAGGTGGATATCACCTCTACCTGGTCCGATTTGGAAATCTACCGAATACTTTTGTCCACCTGATTTAATATCAATTTTCATCTTATGCTCCGGTTTTGGAATTAGTGGGTGCTTTACCTTTACTTCTATTACCACCCTTTTTAGAATCACCACTTTTCTTTTGAGCAGCTCGTTTTCTCCTTACAAATGCGGCTCTACCCTTTGGCCCTAACTTATTAGCTTTTTCTTGTGATAGACATGCGGCGTATGCACCACCTTCTTTACCATCACCACACTTACCTAACTTCTGACCATCACTTCCGTATCTATCCCATCCACCACCGCTTGCAGTACCAGTCTTTCCTTTACCGAACCACTTACGAAGGTCTTCATTCATCAAATTGTCATTGGTAAGAATCTCATATACATCTGATTTGACATATTCTAATGCCAAAAACTCTTCTACACCATCATTGATATAGTCTTCATACATTGATTGTATGTCTTCTCTGATACTATTCATCTTTCTTACCCCAAATCTTATCTGCCGATGCCAATCCCAATGCACCAAAGGCAAGTGCTGCGACTGCTTGGATTAGGGTTGGTGCTGGTGCAATGTGTTGTTCTGTAAATTGATTGGCGAATAATGTTATACATAGTGATAACCCAGCTACAATGCCAATAAACCTTTTAGATGAGGGAGTACCCTTCTCATCCTTTAATAGACCTGAAAACCAACTAAACAGTTTCTTCATTTTCTTCTCCTTTGAGTTTATTTATGAAGTTTTCTTTGAACTTCGTAAACCCATCGTCAATTCTTTTTTCAATTTCTTCTTCAGATAACCCATCCCACTCTTCTATAGAACCATCCTCATTAATGAATGATGCTTTTATGGTTGATTTTAGAACTTCTTTTTCTACCTCTGCCTCTTTTAACCAAGCTTCGGCATTACTTAACAATTTTTTCCTCTCATATTCTTGATATTCGTTTTTTAGTTTGAGGTCATGTTCCATTTCTGTAACACAATCCAAACACATACCATGATACGACTTCATTTTCAAATCTGCGGAGCCTGGCTCTATACAATCACAAACCTCTTTCCTACAATTTGGAAACGATTTCAACTCTTCTCTGAGTTTGGCTAGTTTCCCTACCTTTACTTTGTAACCTTGTCGTTGTTCCCATTTCTGACCATTATCATCAGTCCAAACTTCTCCAACTTTTCGTCTTACAACTTCTTTTCTATCGAAATCAACAGTCTTTTTGGTTTGGGTTTTGTGTTTACCCTCCAACATTTCGCTAACTGCTTTGATATTCTTTAATTTACCCATAACTTATTGTTTAGTATAAATATATCTATAATTGAATTAAACTAATTTTATTTAGTAGATTTAAATTCATCAGGCGTCAATCCATTAAAAAGTTTAATTGCATGTTTTATCATTTTTTTTGCTCTGGTGTAAGCCAAAGAATTTTTATCATATCTTTGAATTTTATTTATCTTCGATATGAATCCTGGAATGTATATTTTATCAACTTTTATAGAATTACCCACTAAGAAAACTTCACTTTCTCTGTAAGTTGATAGTGCATTAGTAAAAACGGGACTTAAAATAGCAGATGGGTTTGTGTATTTAAATGCAAGTATTACTGGGAATTTTTTGTTCATCACATCACCTTTATTATCAACCAAATCGTCAAAAAAAGCAGTTAAATGACCCGAAGAGTATGTCATAGCGAAGTTATAGGCAACTTCTATATTAGGTGTTACTGATGTAAATCCTTTAGATGATTTGGGTTTCCAAACATATGGTGATGAGGTTTCTATTGAATTATCTCTTAATGTACTAAGTGTTGATTTGTTTCTAGTTTTGTGCCACCCACTTAATTTGGAAAGTTCTGATACAGATAATAGTGTACCTCTATAGAATGTGTTACCATCGACTAAACTCATACCCACTTTTGGGTCTAATATTTTAGGGAACTTTTTTTTGAGTTTTTTTAGTTTATTTAAAACTTTGGAAAGTTCTGATGTCGCTTCAGAGTCCTCAAACCATTTTCGTAATAATGATAAGGCTCTTTTTTCATCTGCTGTATTTTCTTCACCCCAATTAGGAACAATCTTTTTCCAACCCAACTGATGAATTAGTGAATCATCAAAATATCCAAAATATTCATCATCAGATGGCTCTCCAAACAAAACCTTACCATAATCAAATTCAGTAATCAATCCTTCGTTAATTTTTAACTTATGTTCCATTACCCAAACACGCTTACCTCTGTGTTTTTCATTAGAAAGTTTTACCTCACTATCCCACACTTGAGAAAAAGCATGAGCGGCGGTATGTGGGAATTTTACATATGCGGTTGAACCTGCTGTCTTTTTTATATCGAAGTATTCGTCTCTAAATTTAATGAAATCACCCTTTCTACCTGGAAACTTACCTTCCTTCAACTTCTGTTTTGGAGATGTTTCTTTTGTTGGTGCTTCTTTAGTATCTTCAATACCATTTTCTGCATCTAAGAAGTCAATTAACTTATATCCAACTGCAGTAGCCACATTACGGATATGGTCTGCCCAAATTTTATATGCTTCATTACCTTTGAAATCCATATATCGTTGTGATTGTGCATCTAACCCATCAACACCTGATGGAAAGTATGATACAGGATATTTGTCTTCGATACCTCTTGCATCGTCTGCATAAATCGAGTCTTCGTCAGTTCCTAAAATATAATCAACAACCTCCCAACCTAATGCTTCTGCAACGTCATCACCAATTTTCTTATATGTCTTTGAGTTACCATAGGTAAATCCTGGCCCATCATCTACACCTTGTGAATTACCACCAATTGATACTTTAGTAGAAGATGCTTCATTTATCAAACTACTCATATCAATCGATTTTAGAAAATCTTCAATAATCGATTCTATTAATATTTTATTAATCGTTTGTTTTATAAATTGCTTCATAATAATAAGTATCTTATTTTAGTGTTTTACTAACCAATTTCCGGTAGTTGTGGAACTGTATCTGAATATTTAGATGAGAAATCTCCACCATATTCTCTTGTTGAGATAATTGAAATGTTTTTAATATAAGATGTATTAGTATCACTATTTTGTAATGTAACTCTAACTCTACAAAGTCTACCTTGCAATTCGGTTGGTATATTTGCTGTATAGTTAGACTCTTCAGGTCCATATGTAATTCCGTTCGTAGATGCAAAACTTTGCTCTCGACGTGGTGTAGATTCTGCAGAAAAGCTATCATAGTTATTAGAACCAGTATTTGCACCTTCTAAGTAAAATCTTGCAGTAGCACTGTTAGTACTCACTTTTACACTAAATGAGATTCCTAATTTAGTTTCAAGTGGTAAAAGTGTTACTATATAATCAGCTACATTCGTTTCTGTGGCGTTTTCATGAGTTTTTTCTGTAGAATCACTAACCAACTGCCTACCTATGTTTCTTCCATCTACAGCACCATTGGTTGAATCAAAAAGTGTATAGGTTGTATCACCAACTCTTTGTTGTATAAAAAGGTTACCACCTTGGAATACGAATGGGTCGGTTGTTGATTCAGTTCTTGATATCTCACCAATAGAGTTTAGGTATTGTAACTTTATCAATCTTGCATCTCTCAGGTGTTCTGATGGGACGGGTACTTTGATAGTAAACGATGAACTATATGGTACGGTCACTTCGTTTAGTAATTCATATTCTCCTGGCAATCCATCCGATTTGATTAATACTTTTATTTTGTCAACAACACCAATTGCAGGGTCTACATTCGATAATGTAATATTTGCAAATGACCTTTCGTTTCCAGTTGAGGTGTTTGAACCTGTTTGAAAATATGAAATCGAATAGTCAGATGAATCGATATTTGTAAATGTATGTAACAACCCATCTCTGTTATCAAAAGTGGTTGTGAATGGTGATTGCAATACTGCAGTTGTACTATCAATCAACCTTACGATTGATGATGAATAGGATGTTATATCTGTTGGATTACTTATAGAAGTTTGTGGTGTAGCAGGATTTGTAAAATTATCTAATTGTAAGTCATAACCAATCATTTCATTGTTAAACTCCGTACCATCAGATATCTTAACAATCGGAGTGCTTCCTTTGTATATGTAACTTGCCTGATTTCCAGTTTCAGTTGTTAGACTTAGTGAACGACCACTTTGAGATTGAGATACATACGACTCAATACTTTCTGAAACAACAATTGTTGGTTTTAAATCACTTCTAAATATTACAGGTGATGTGTTTGTTCGGTTTCTGTCTACATTTACAACAGCACTCCATCTAACATTCGGTTTATTTCTAAATCTGTCAGGAACTACTCTACCACTATCATCAACTTTTGTTGTACCAACCAATGTGATTGTTGCATCTCCATTAGCAGTATTATCATCACCTTTGTCGTGATAAATCCAAATAGAGATTACCCTACTCTTATCTTCTTCTATGTATTCAGGAATCTCAAAATATATTGCATCACCATTAGAATCTCTAACATCAATGTATATTTGAGAATTATCTTCTAAATTAGTAGGATGTGCAGATATCCTTAGTAAATTTTTACCTTTTTGTAAGACTTGAGGAACATCTGCTACTCTAAAGTAGTTTGGAGATGTGGTTGAGGTATCCTCAATGTACACATCCAACTTCGATAAATTATCTCTCTTTGCTTTCTTAAAAACTAAAGACATCTACACTCCATGCATTATTGTTGATTATAAATATCTGATAGATGAAAATCCACCTATCTTTGTAATATCTATAATCTGGTCAACCATATCCCTCGTCTTATCAATGTGTGATATCGTCACCAAGAAATCAAATTGTGTTTTCAAATAATCAAACAATAAATACAATGAATTGAAGTTATCACTATCTAATGAACCAAATCCCTCATCGATTGCTATGAAGTTTGGCCGTGGTAAATTAGATATATTTGTTAACGATGTTCTAATAGCCACCGATGATATGAATTTCTCCATTCCACTTGTTAGCTCTAATGGCCATACTTCAGTATCACCATACGATATGTAAGAGTTTATGTTCTTGCCATCAGTACTAAGTCTTATTTGAAAATCTACTAATGATTGTAGTATGTTGTTTATTTCAGATTCTAATGTGGGTAATACATCAGACACCAGCTGATATGGTATCCCATCCCTATTTACACATTCTAAATAGTATTCATAACCATCGTATTTTTTTTCCATATCTTTTAGCTCATTTATAGATTTGGTTACAATGTCTATTGTGTTTTCTGCTATTTTAACATCTCCACTAATATCTATAATGGTCTTATTTACATCTATTATATAATCTTCAATTTCTTTTAAATTCTGTTTGTATTTGTCAATTTCAGTTTGTACCTTTAGGTTATTTTCTACTGACTTTTTTTGTTTGATTGATTTTTGAATATCCACTTCTACTGATTGTATTTTGTTTTCCAAATCAACCAATTCTAAATTGCATGATTTCTTTTGTAATCCAACATGAACTGATTGATTGGTGTAGTTATCAATACTATCTTTTAGTTCCTTTACTTCATTAAGAGTTTCTGTGACATCGTACTTATCTCTACTCTCTGTTGCATTATCGTATTCACCAAAACGAGTTGTGTAAATAAGTAATAACTTCCCGATTTCCTTTTCTAAATATTGTGCTTGTTGTGCAAATGGTGTATTCTTATTCTTTACACAATGTTCACATCCATCATCAAATGTAAGAGAGCCAATACCATCTAAGTGTTCCTTTTTATGTTTAATGTCCCTATCCAAATCTTCCATCTGCTTTTTGATTTCTTCCATCATCAACACATAGGACTCATACTTTATATGCTTTTTTTCTAAATCTACCAAGTCATATTTATCTAATAAAGTTTGTGACTTTTTTAGCTTGGTGTCAAGCTCACTCAAAGTGGTAATGTAGTTATTTAATTCAGTTTGCTTGTCAACCACATCACTTTTTAGGTCAGTCTTTTTTTTGTTTAATTTTTCAATATCTACTATTGATGAATCTATTGGAACTATTTCCTTTAACAACGCTTCGATTCTAAGACCCACCTTTATTTTTCGTTGGTTATATTCATCTAATATTTTTTGATTATTTGAAAGTTCCTTTTTACTTTTAGATAAAATATCACTAGCATCAGATAACTTTTCCGATAAGTTTCTATTTTTGTAGTCTTTAAGTAACCCATTCAATTCTTTAATTTCTTGATTTGCTATTTGATGTAGTTCTTCAAATATTGACATATCTAAAAATTGAGTCAGCAATTCTTTTCTCTCTTTTTGAGTTTTTTCAATGAAACCACCATTGTTAGATTGATTCGACATTGCGGTTAAAACAAAATCATCATATGACCCTACATAATTTTTAATAATTGAATTTGTGTCTCTTCGGTCATCACCATTTAAGTACTCAGTAGACCCATCTGAATTAATTCTGTAGAAGTTGGTGTCTACTTTTACAGTTCCTCTCTTTGGTGATTTCTTACCAACCCTTTCAATAAAATAATCAACACCATTAATTTCAAAATTGAACTTGCACCTGAATTCAGATTTTGAATAATTTAACACATCTATTGCTTTTGAGGTACGAGAACATTTGTCGTATATACAAAATGAAAGAGCATCCCACAGTGAAGACTTACCACTTGCATTAGGTGCAAATATACCATATGTACCTTTCATATTAGAAAAATCAATTACATTATCAGTTGTGTATGAAAACATATTTGAAAATTCAAACTTTTTGGGTTTCCAAATGATATTTTTCATAACCAACGATGCTCCTAATTTTTGATTTATATCATTGTTTATTTTATGGACTACACTCATCTCAGCATCACCTAAAATATATTTATTACACAAAAAGTCTTTTATGAGTTTATTTTGAAATCCGACATCTCTGACATTGTGTAATGTTACTTTTGAGTTAGTTTCCTCATCTGTTTTATGTGAAACTACCTTTTGTATAGATGTTTCTTGAACATTTTTACCAACTCCGATTTCAGATAATATAACATCTAATTCAGATTGTGGGGTATTGGTTACTCTAACCCTCATACGGGGTTTTTGTGGAACATTCGGATTTCCAACAACAACCCCGTCTTCGATGTCAACTGTAACATAACCATAATCATTATGGATTGGCACAAACTCCGATTTCTTCGATTGAACATCCCATACTAAAATTCCGTGGTCGGGATATACAGCTTCTGAGTGGTTTTGCATTATCATTGAACCACAGTATTTGATTGTACCTTCTGTGTTTAATGATTGATTTGGGACATGGATATCACCTAGTAATGCAATATCATATCCATCAAATGAATTTACATTTACATTAGTATTTTTTATCTGAAACCCATGTTCCGTACTCACCATATCAATGGGCCCATGATACAAAGCAATCTTATAATCACCACTTACATCAGATGATGGTATGATATTTTTTGAATCACCAAAGACAGAAGAGTGAGAAAAGGAAATCCCACCCATTTCCCATACACCATCATCTTTCAAATAGTGTAAGTTTGGATGTTGTAATGCATTAACAATTGGTGATAATGCATCCAACCTTGATGGATTGTTTAGATTAGCGTCATGGTTTCCAGGTATCAGTATTGTGGGTAACAAATCTGATAACCTCTTTAGAAATGTTTGTGTCATTTCTATAACTTCAGGTGTCATATCGGTTTTGGCATGAACGATATCTCCTGCTAATACGATTATGGAATTATCGTCTTTTGTAGTTTGAATGTATTTGTATAATCTCTCAAATACCTCACGATATTCCTTATGTCTTTTTAAATTTCTAATGTGTACATCTGCTATGTGGTATATTTTTTTTATCTTACCCTCATAACTGACTATTTTTGATTTTATCATAAACCTACCAACTTATATTCCATCAACTTTCTTAGGGTCAATGGTTCTGTGTTTTTTAACAATTTGTAAAACGATTCAAATCCTAATTCTGATGGGTCTGAATCTTCTAATTCTATAACGAAAACTTCTATACCCTCATTCATAAGGGTTTCTGCAAATCTCAATGAGTTTTCAAATGCATCAGAGTCTAATGCCATGTATACTTTACTTACACCCCTTCCGATTATTTCTTTTTGTAATTCTGATTGTGGTGATTTACCAAATAATGGTATTGCGTTCATTCGTATTGCCATTGCATCAAATACACCCTCACATATTACAATGGGTAAATCCCAATTGACAAACATATCAAACCCAATTACATCTTTCGATACATCAGGGTTTTTGTGTTTGAAACCACCATCATAAAAACTTCTACCTACAAAGTAATTCAACTTACCATACCGATCGTATGATGGAACTATAACTTTATGTTTGTATACACCTTCCTCACAATAACCAATCTGATACTTTATAATTTCAGATGGAGTTACACCTCTACGACTTAGATAGTTTAGAGCATGATTTCTAATGATTGAAGTGGATGATTTCCAAAGTGGAATGTATTCTTTTGGTAGTTGGACAACTTGGTTACTAACTTCGTTACTAGCTTCGTTATTTGAGTACCTATACTTTCTACTGAAGATTGAATTATGCTCATCCCAAACATCCTTACTTACTTTTAACTTTCTAAATAGTGAACGAATTGTTTTACCCTTTTCGTCAGATACCCAACAATGCCACGGATTGTCACCATTGGAGTTTAACCCAATGTTGATTTCCAACTTTGGTTTGTAATGTTCTACAAAAGGTGAATAGAACGCATAGTTATCACCACTAGTCTTTTTAGAACTACCCAATACACTTTCTAATAATGATAATAATCTATCTTCCATTTGTCAAAGAATATGTGTATATGTGTTTTGGTTTGGTTTCTACTATCTGAATGCCAGGATCCTTCTCTTTGTATCGTTTGTTTATCTCAACACCATAAGGTCTGTCTAACATAGATAGTGTTCTAATGTGAAATGGTTCACCATCGACCAAAAGTGTTTTGCCAGGTTGTGTCAGTCCTAAATAATCAAAGTTTGTTGCTTTGTAGATTACACCTGTATGTCCTTGCTCACCATCTGCATACGATATAACAAATTCCCAATCAGTATGTTTTTTCAACCACCTCAATGTATGACCTATAAAATAGGATTCTGCATTTTTAGGGGTGTCATCAATCAAACATAGTCTGCGTAGTTCCAAAACCTTATCAGGATTTTTTGGATAATAGTGTTGTCCCGCAGTTGGGCCTGCAGGTCTTGTATAAATACATACACCAATTAGTTGGGGTAATCCAAACACACCATTCCTATACAAACCAAAGGTATGTTTGGCTTGTATATTTACATAATCACAATAATGCCATTCTTTTAAGAAATCTCTTATATGTGATTTAAATGGTGTATGTTCTACATTGTATTCTTTTACGCTCATATTAACTACTAATATACGAAAAAGATTTCAATTATTCAAAAAAAGTTTGTTTTGGAGTTTCGTCTATCCATTCTTGAGGTATTTCTTTCTTTGCCCATTTGAATCCGTTGTTTTCGCACCACATAGCATATGTAGTTTTTGACCCCTTATATATTTTTCCGTTGGGTGATTGTAAAACAAATCTGATATCTAAGTTAGGATGTTGTTCTTTGATTAATAAATGTTTCTTTCTATCTTCGGGTAAGAACCACCCCTTCGATTCTATGTATATACCATTTGGTAATTTAAAATCGGGTCTGTAACTATGTGTTGATGCTGGGATGGTGTATGATATCTCATTCTGTTCATACTGACCATCAATACCCTTCGATTTTAGTTGTTCATCGATTCGGGTTTCTAATCCACTTTTATGTCCCTTCATCCGTTGGATGTGCGACCAATTTCCTTTTGCCATATAACTTTATTTTACACCAATGTCAGGTATACCTCTACGATTCCAAATAAACTTTCCATCTTCTGTTTTGCTAATTGTAGCAGTTCTACCAATTGGTTCTAAATTACTTACTGATGGTTTTCCAAATACACCATCTAAATCTAATCTTACTTTTACAGTAATATCTACATCATCTCTATTTTTTATTGCCGACCCCAACTTACCAACCGCAATCAAATCACCTTTAGGGTTGTACAATCCAATTGTAGTATAATAAGTATTGAAGTCAGAGCCTGTAACAAATCCTTGTAGGAACTCACTCTTTGGGTTTTGGTTCTTTCTCAATGATGGATTCTGTGATACATTAAATTCGTCAGCTCCAATCTCACATAGAACAGACACCTCATCTAATCTTTTTGTTGACCTATACTGAACATTCCAACCATAATTACTACCATCATAATCCCAAGTACCAGACGCACCAGTAAGAAGATATCTATACAAAGGACGTGGGTCTGATATCACCATAATACCATGCTTATAGAATACCTCACCTACAACATTTGTTTGATATGCCGAACTACTAATGTAATGATTGTTTGCCAAGCCTTCAACTTGGGTTTCTGTCAAATTCGTTCTGTAGATTCTAACCTCATCAATTGAACCACTCAATGAACCATACCCACTTACAGAATCACCACTCCATCCATCGGATATGAACCTACTACCCATAACCACATCGTTTGAGTTAGCTATTTGGGACTTTAGATTTACAGATGATGATGCCTCTCTTACACCATCAATCCAAAGTTCTAATTCAGAATCCGTTTTGTTAA
>Ga0208644_1001576_pt1 | contig 18940 bp, 22 predicted proteins | sample VirMetDEL_Nov_18_FD_184517 | JGI IMG/M metagenome (GOLD analysis project Ga0208644, IMG submission 184517) | Aqueous microbial communities from the Delaware River and Bay under freshwater to marine salinity gradient to study organic matter... | ecosystem: Environmental > Aquatic > Marine >... | reverse complement strand
AAATAGAGCGGGGCCATTTTGAACTGCTTCGTTGTTATTTATAATCTTTAAAGATAAATCTGTTAGAGTACTATTAATAACTTGGTCGGTTGTTTGTTCGTTTGTAGCAGTAAAAGTTTTTATTCTAACATCAGAGCTTTCTCCCAGTTTTAATTCAAGGTCTTGAATGTTACTAAGATCAATTTGTTTAACTTCTTGAAAAGTTATTAGACTAGCATAATCAAACCCAACGCAAACTTTATAAGCTCCTGTTTCTGTTATGACCAATGAAATTTTGTTGAAAAGACTTTCTTCTTTTTTGTGAGTAAAAACTTTAACTAAGTAAGGTAAATAATCTTCTGTTGTTGGTCTTCCAAACAGGGGGAAAGCAAAGTCACCAGCTTGTTTGACTATTTTATCTTGTTCGGTTAAGCTATCAAGTCCTGTTATTTCATCAATTTCAAAAATAACACACACAACTGGAAAGCCAGCATTAAAAGGTGAGCCATCAATAGAAATTCTTATTTGTTTTTCTTTGTTTGTAACATCTATTTTTTGTATGTCTAATAAGGATTGAACAAATTGATTTTTGCCTCCGAATCTTTTCGCTATGCCTTTATTGGCAACATACTTGCCATAATGCCAGTTAAAGAAAGCTTGCCTAGTTATGGATTCGTAAGTTCTTTTATCTGTTAAATTCAAAGTTTTTAAACTGCTTTGAAAATCTGAGTCTGCTAATGCGGCTTTAATTACTGCTTCCTTTGTTTCTATGCTTTTACTTTTATCTTTCAAGAAATCTGTAGCCAACTTATAAAGCAGATTATTTGAATTGCCCTTTCCTATTCCAAGGTCTTTTGAAGAATTACCTAGAACTTCTTTGAAAGAGTTTTTTCTGGTGTTTAAAGCTAGTTGTTCAAATTCATTTGGGTTGTCAATGGGATCAGTGTTATCCGCAGTGAGCATTCTCAAACAAGTTATTGCGAATTGGTTGTTAAAATCCAACAGAGGAAGATTTTGGTTTAGTGATTCTTTAGAAGAGAAAAGTTTTTGTTTACCAATGTTATTGGAAACATATTCTTTTGAAAACTCATAAATTTCTTCAGGTAATCCCATCTTAATTCACCTTATTGAACTTACTTAAAATAGCTTTTGGAGAGAAAGGTTGATTATAATTAATCTTTCTTAATTCATTGTTTACACCACCACCTAAATTATTACACAAATTAATTCCTGTTTGAACTATGTCTTGGCTTAGTTTTGTTATTAACGGAGCGGTGGCAGCGGCGGCGCCTGGAATAGCTGAAACCACTGTAAGCAATCCAGACAAAACGACTTGAATAACCATAATCTGCTCTATTATTTTTTGCTGATTTGAATTTACATTGGCTATTGTTTCAGCCATTTCATCTAAAAATTGTTTAAGATTGTCGCCCTTTACCATTGGCTGTAATGAAAAATCACCATCATCGACTTTATTACCAGCGATAATGTGAACTGCTCCATAGGGAGATTGAATCTTTGAGCCATTTGCCATGTAGTTTTCACCACCAGCAGAAAGCTCTAGAACCTCTCTAGCATGTAGCTTTATAACATCAGCTTTCGCTCTGACTGCTGATCTGAAATTGGGTTTTCCCACCAAAGAAACAATCCCCGACTCATCTGTAGCTTCTGAAATAACCATGCTAGCTGCGTCTGCCTTGAGAGGAAACTGATAAGTTGTAGGTTCACCCGTGTTTGGATCTAAGGCTGTCTGAGCCGATCCTAGAGCCCCTGCGACCAAGTTTATTTCTGATTTAGATTGATAGTTTGGACTGTCCCCTACAATAATGAAAGCAGCTTTATTTGGATGTCTTCCTACTATTTCTGTGTTATCTGTTGTGATTAGTTTTGGAACAGGGAAAACATTTAGACCTGAAGCATCGCCGTCTCTATCAGCATTAGCCCGTAGAGTCTCATCTTTCTTGTTTAATCTGTTTTTAGGTGGTTGATAAGGGACTGTAGCCATTATTATAATTACTCTAAAGAAGGTTTTCTAACTTAGTTGGTAAAATGCCTAGTTTTGCTTCTACTTCGGCCAAAACCCAATTCTTTATAATAGAATCTTTGTTTTGGTCTAGTTGTCCAAAGGCTTTCTTATAAAGGCTATTTTCTGCTCCCCCATCAGAAACCCATCTTCGATTAAGCTTAACTAATTTTGTTTGGTTGCCCTCTAAGCTGCCCATCCATTCATAGTGGACATAACCAGTTTTTCTTGGATTTCCTTTTTCTAAAAGACCAATAGAACATTGAGCAAAATAGGGTTGTAGACTTATAAACTTCAAAAGATAGCAGTAAACAATGTAGTTTGGAATCTCAAAGGTTCCTTCGGATGGTAATTGTTCTGAATTAGAATAATCATAACCCTCTGGGCCTAGATAAACAACAAAATCAATAGCTCTATTGAAAAAGTGTCGGCTATTTTGATCTTGCCCGCTACCTAGTTTAATTTCCTTGAATGGTCTGAAAACACTTAGAGGGACTAAGAAAACTCTGTTTTGATCTATGCCTTCGTTTGTTGCTATAAACTTAGTGAAGGCTGTGACAAAGTTTGATAGTTGTTCATTGTTTTTTTCTATCTTAGTCTCGTTTGTTGATTTGGTTTTTATCTTTTTCTCGCTTGTTGATTTGGGTTCTATGTTAGTCTCGCTTGTTGATTTGAGATTTGAAGGATTTGTCTTAGGATTTGTTTTTGTGCCTTTAGGTTGCTGGGTGGGCAGTTTTTTTTCTACTTCTTCTATTGGTGAAATAATTTCTGATTTGCCATTATAGGTAAACTCGTCTGTTTTTGGAAGACCTTTTTTAGATGCCTCTTTGTAATCAAATAAAAGAATGCTTTCAATTGAACCATGCCACCCAGAAAGTTCTTTATTCGGATTTACTTTCTTTATTCTTTCATTGTCAGAATTGAAGCTGGCGGAACCTTTTTCTTTAATCTTAATGTAAATCTCGTTATTGATTTTTGTTTGATCTTTACACTCAGGAATGTTTTCTTTGATTTTTGTTGTTGGGACAGCCTGATTCTTTTGAGCATCTGTCAAAGGAACACCTTCCACTGGTGATTCCGTAACTGTAATTTGAGCTGATTCTGGATTCTGGGTTGAGAGTCCATCAAGGGCTTTAGATTTGTTTATAGCACTATCAATGTCGTCGTTTGGGAACGGGTCTATGAGGTTGTTTTTAAAATTAAAACCATAATAGCCCTCTACAATAGACTCAATTATGTTTATGATTTCGTCTTTTAAACTATTGGGGCTTGTTACAGTTAAGCTAATAGCAGTTTCTGTCGAAAGTTGAGAATCCAATTCAATTTTTGGTGTTAAACCCTCAGAGTTTGGTAAAGACTGTTGTGAATTTATGTAGTTAAAAACCTCTTGATTAGCTTTTAAAGTAAAACTAACCCCTTTGAATAATTCCAAAGCATTCGCTTTTTGGATGGCTGAAACATTACCTTCTATTCCGAGGGTTTTTAATTCAGTAGTCGTGTTAGAAACAATTATTTTGTTTACCAGATTCTCAGTTTTAATCTGATTAATGAAATCAAGATAAAAAGACCAATAACCTCTTCTTGGTTTTTGTTTAACTGCCGTGTTAGAGAAAGCAGCATAACCTTCAGCTTCATCAGCGGCTAAGATTTTACATTGAAGAATGTTTTGAAATAGCTCTTTTGAAGATCTAAACTTTTCTCTGTCTTGTTGGAGCAGGTTGTTTTTATCTGAATTTTCATCGAGAATAATTGGCCCAGTGTAGTCTTTTAGATTTTCAAAAGTTATTGTGACAACATTTCGAATAGCCAAGGATTTGGTCGTAAAAGCTACTAATTTTTGAAGATCAAATTGAGTTACTTTCTTTTCTTCGGTAGCCTTATTGCCTTTGGTGATCTCATTATCATAAGCTTCATAATAAAATGTGTGTAGAGCAGGAACATGAAGAAAAACTGCCTTAGGAGAGCTAGCTTCTTTATCTGAAATACCATTTGTTCTGGCTATTTCGTATTGTTTAGATAAAAAAGGGTCGGTTTGTATACCAGGATTGTCAATTATGTTTGTAACAACAGCATAGAATCTTTGTTTGCCAGAGTTCGCATCAGGAGTTAACTGCTGTCTAGCTAAGTGGATATAAAGATCATCAAGAGAAGTAATGTCACTAAAAAGAACAGACTGGGCATCTGAAATAGGATTGGGGATTCTCTTATTAAGAACTTGACTTAAGCTGTTTGACATTATTCACGATCTTCCTCTTCTTTTTGACTTTCCTTGATAGCATCAAAGAGACTGTCTCTTTCTTGATCAGAGAAGCCAGTGAAAACATCACTTTGTGTTCGTTGAAACAATGAAGTTATTTTAACTAGTTGTTCGTTGGATCGCTGCATAGTCTCTAGGTGTTTGGCTAGAGTTAAGCCTGCTCTTGAATGATCTGTTCTTCCTTGTTGAATTTCAGCAAGAATCTCGCTAATAAAAAAATCAGCTTTATTGCGATCTTCTTTTATGTTTTTTATAGCTTGTTCTGCTAGTTTTTCAGGATTAACACTACCCATCAATAATCACCATTTAGCCAATCTTGTCTAAAGTCCTTATATTTTGCCTTAAGAGAGCTTAGGCTTGCTACCAATTGTTTGGTGTTTAATCCGCTTATCTCTCTTAGATATAAATAAATAGCTTTTTTATTAAAAATCTCTAAGCTATCTATGTTCGACATTAGGTCTTGAATGGCTAAAACGGTTTTTATTTCTATTTCTTTAAGATCGTCAAAATATTTCCAGTCTTCAATCTCGTTTGTAAGAGCAACCCAGAACTCCATTTGATCTCTATCTTCTTCATAAGTGTTGTGGGTTACAAACTCATCGTTCTCTGCTTCTGTGTGAACATCATCGCAGTTGACTTCTCTTTGAAGTCTTTTGGCGTTCTTTTTGATCTTTTGAATGAACCAATTCTTTGTGATTACGCTAAAATAAGAAAAAGCTTTATAGCCTCTGCTCTCGTCAAACTTATCTAGAATAGTTGTTAGCCAAATCTTACACTCGTCTCTTAGATCATCTATGTTTGGAAGTGTGTTGAACTTGTAAGTAAAAACAATCTTATTTACCATCTCATCAAAAGCTGGTTGAATAAGTGTAGCATAAAGCTTCTCTTTTTCATAACGGTCTTTTGATAGGGCATATTGAAGAATCGCTTCTTCGTGGACTTTTGTAAAATAAAGTCTCTTACTCTCCCTCGGTTTCTTTTCCATTTTCCTCTACTTCAAATAAGTTTCTAAACTTGTTTATGCTGTCAACAACTTCTTTAGAATGACGAATAAGTTGACCAAGGGTCTCATCACCATAGAACATTTCCATCTCATAAACATTATCTAAATGCTTTGAGAATTCAACCATTTTATCTTCCATTCTCTGGACATCTACGGTCATTTGGTACATTAATTTAAGTAAGCCTCTAACATACCATACAGACACTCCCAGTGCTGTTGAGAGGGTGATTATGACAATGCTTAATAAAATGATCATTTAGTTGCCTCGGCTTTCATTTGTTTCAAGATCTCTCTGTTTTCTTCAATGTGACCGATCACATTCTCTTTAGCAGATTTCTTCTCTTGAACTGTCTTGTTCATTGTAACAAACTTTGTAGGAACTTTAAAGGGATAGCCAACTTCACAGTGGGGACATTCCTCTGGATCTGGGTCTGAAATTGATTTCCATTCCTCCCATTGTTTATCACAATAATCACATTGATAGCAGTATTTAGGCATTGTTGCTCTCTAACTTGTTAAGAATAGCGCTATATTTATCTAATTGATAATATTTCTTTATTTTTTCTTTACTATCCACCGGTAATTCTTTTAATAAAGACTCAACCATAGAAACATGTCCTCTTATTAGCGATAATAAGAGGACAGATTCATCACTCGTAAACAAATTCTGACTTTGGCTCATCATCAACCTTGAATGTTGGTGGGTTTGTGACCACTAGTTCATCTTGCGATTCGCCTTGAGTCACAAAATCGAACCCCTTTAGAACTGGAACAATATCTGTTTGTTCTAGTAGTGACTTTTGTAGAGCCATCATAACGGCTCCTAATGCTTGATCTGATAACTTCATTTTATATCTCCTTTATTGATGTTCCTAATAAAATCATAGGCAAAGTTATAATATTTTCTTTTTGAATCGTAAATTTTCATTCCAATTTTTTTTACTGTATTTGAAAAAGCAATTTCTCCAAGGTTGACATGATTAGAGTAACTTTGATCTTGACTTTTTTGAGCATGTGGCAGCATGTTGCCATTAAATTTATATATTTTATCCAAAATATTAGTTTTAAATAGTCCTATACTACCATGAGCATGAATATTATCCTCATGAACAACACCAGAAAAATTTTCTGTCGATATTCCTATAATTGATAGGAGACCAATGTCATTATATTGTTCATATTCTTTTAGTAAATTTAAATAAAAATTGTTTCCATTTACTAAAACATCATCTTCTGTGAAAATCCAATTTTCGTATTTGTCTCTGTATTTTTCAAATGCAAAGTTGTATCCTCCAAATGCCCTACCATAATTTTCTCTGTGTTCAATTATTAACTTACCATTTTTTGTCTGAATGCCATTTAACGAATCCAGCCACTTATTGCCTTGAGACCAAGAGGTGTTATTATTAACGATGATGGTATCGTAATTAACCCCGGCTGGTACTGTTAATTCTTGTTTTATATTTAAAGTTACTAAATCTTTAACTTTCTCCTTTGTTGGAAAATTTTGACTATGATTAAACAATCCTTTTGGAACTCCACAAAGAGTGGTGAACAATCTTACAGAACGACCGTCATTAAAACAAGTGGATATTACTTTACAGTTCTTTGTCATCTTAAACTCCAAATATCTTTGTGAAATAAGCCTTCTAGTAGTCTTGGGTTAATAGACACTACCTCTACATTGTCATATTCTTTTTTTATAAACTCAGAAAATTCTTGCCAACACCAATCTATTCTATCTCTCCACACTTTACCTGGATGTAAAAAACTAAAACCACCACCACCGTCGCAACCTACAAGATAAATCTTTTCAACTCCCGTATATAAAATAAATTGAAGTGCTGAAAAAACAATACTGTGATTGTATAAATCATTTTCATGAATTTCTTTTTTTATGGTTTGCAAACCCTTGCCGGTATGTATTGAGTACGGAATAGCATTCATATCCACAACATCTTTAAAATCAAAATGAAGAGGATGTTGTCTTCCATCAACATGTGTAGCACAAAAAATTTGCCTATTAATTTTTGATGAAATTATCTGTTCTTTTAAAGTATTTTCTAGTGTAATGTGGTGTAGGTGATGAGGTTCTCTAGCAGAATCATGTCCACAAAAATAATAATCTAATGTAATATCTTTTTTAAATACCAGTGAGTTGACACCAACAAAGAGGGCATCTTTTTCTGGTATGATTTTACTATCAAATAAGTTCAATGTTGGTCCAGAACCAAAAACAACAGCAGTGCGACCAATGTTTATATTTTTATATGTTGAAAATCTATTATTAAAGTGCATTATATTTTCCATTTTACTAATTCAAATTGTTCAGCATATTTTACACCAATTTTAATACCACAACTGTGGTTTTGATTTTTTACAAAGTCAATCCAACTGTTACCGCGTCGTTCATATTCAACCTTATGTTTCTTAATAGCAGAAATTTTTACTTTGATAAAATCTGATATGTCAGAATAAAAATTTCCTTTAAAAAATGATGTTGTTTGATACCAATTGCTCTGATACATTAATATTTTTGGGACATGTCTTGCTGCATTTAAAGTGGCACGGGCAATAGCAGAGTGATCTTGATGTACATCTTTGTCCCAGTGAGTAATAACCATCTCAATATCTAAATCATCTATAATTTTATTTATTTTTTCTATCAACAAGTAATCATATTTTACTTTTTTTGTTTCATAATTTAGACAGATTAGTTCTGTTACGCCAAGACTGGTTGCTGCGTTGCGACCTTCAGACAGTGCTTGTTCCTCTGTCCTTAATATGTTTCCTTCATAATCGCTATAGTTGCTTTTTGTTACTACTAAAAAATATACACTGTGCCCTTCGGCAATGAATTTAGCTACTGTGCCTCCTGCTCCAAGCTCTATATCATCATAATGTGCTCCAATGGCTAATATGTTCATTTTTTGTCTCTATAAAGTGGATGGTTCATTAATATATCTTCTAATGAATGGTCTTTTTTTGTTAAATTAAAAAAATATTGTAAACTTTTTAGCTGATTTAAAATTACTTTTCTATTTTTTAATTTATTGGTTTTTGATTTATAATATCTAATCTTTGTTTCATTATTAAAAATATAATCAAAAATAATTTTTACCCTATAGTCAATATGATAATCACTTGACACTAAAAACACCTGTTTAATATTATAACCAATAACAATATTTTTTTTAAGAAAAATTGCTTCCCCAATAGTGTCTTTAGAGTTTTGTACTCTTAATATTAAATTTGATGGAATATTAAATTTATCGTTTATATGCTGCAAAATTTTGTCTGAGTTGGCTGCCTCGCTTAATATAACAAAATATTTAGATTTTGTCTGCTTGTAAATCATGTTTGCCTTTTCTAATCTTGAAAAGAATTCCTCTCCTAAAAGTTTTTGAGATAAAACTGCAACACAAGAGTGCTCTTTAATATTTCTCAATGCTCCTCCAAAATTCTGTAAATAATAGTCTCTTTATAATCTTTTTCATGCTCATAAATTACTTCATTAAAAAATTGTTTACAAGATAATTTTGGAAAATTAATACCAGACTCATATGATATTGGTGTTGATCCGGCTAGCCGAGGATTGATTTCTAATAACTTTAAAGTTCCAAAAACATCTTTTTTAAATTGAACATTTATAGGACCACAAAATTTTAATTTTTTAGATATTTTAGTTACTATTTTGTTTATAGTTTCGTTTCTAACAACATGACCAATGGTGCAGACAGAGCCGTTTGTTGCCATTCTAATTCGTGGCAAACAGACAATTAAATGACCATCCTTATCAAAAAGGCATTCGACTGTATATTCGTCGCCTGGAAGATTTTCGGTGATCATAATATCATCTGTAGTAAATCCTTCGCACTTTAAATACTCAACTATTGATTTTAAATGTTTGATATTTTTTACACAAAAAACATTGCGAGATCCGCGAGACTGGCGGGGCTTTAAAAATAAAGGAAAAACACTATCATCTTCTTTGATTGTTGAGTAATCATACACTGATGGTACAGAAATAGTGTCTCTTAAATGAGTAATTGTTTTTAATTTATCCAGGCATATAGAAATTGTAGATGCTGGCGAAATTAATATTTTAGAGTGCTGTAAAGATGATAGAACACTAAGCTCTTCGTCAACATTTGGAATCAATAAATCTACTTTTTTATCCTCCATTATTGAAAGTATTTTATTAGTATACGACTCATCTCTGGCAAGGGGTAGAACAAGCTTTTCATTTGCAAATAAAAATCCAGAAGCATATTCTGATGCATCTGCTGCAATGATTTCATAGTTTGTTGTCTTTCTAAGCAATCTTATTGTGCTTAATCCAGATGCACCGCCCGCACCGGTCACCATTACTCTTTTCACTTTATGTTTTTCCATTCTATTATTGTATTTTTTGGTAAATCTACTGCTGCTTCTTTGCCAACAATATCATCAAAAAAGATACTTTCTATACCTTCATAACTCTTTGTTTGCAAGAGAGACAAATCATCCTTTTTCAATGTATCGCCGTGCCTTATATCTTTGCTTGTTACAATTTTTCTTCTTTTAAATATTTTCATTTTTTGCTCATCAAAACACAAATTTCTATTTTTGCTGCCCAACATTAATTCACTCTCTCTAATCCTCAATACCATTTCTCTTAGCATTTTTTCATCAACCCCGACAAAATGATCGGCTCCTTGTTGGCTTCTATCTAATGTAAAATGCTTTTCTACAATTGAAGCACCCATCGATACTGCAATAATTGGTGCAGTAATTCCAATACTGTGGTCAGAATATCCTACGATGCAATCGTACCTTTGTTTTATTAAGGCAATGTTGTTTAAGTTACAATTCTCTGGTTTTGTTGGGTATGTTGAAGAACAGTGTAGTAATGCCAAATTGTGTTTTTGTTTATTTTTTTCAAAAAGTGTCTTTACTGCATCCATCTCAGAGATTGAACCCATTCCTGTTGAAACAATTATTGGCTTATCATAAGACATTATCTTTTTTAATAATTCAAAATTAACTAAATTGAGAGAAGATATTTTAAAAGCTGGCATGTCTAAAGACTGAAGCATGTCTGCCATCTTTTCGCCTTCAGGTGTCGACAAAAAATGAATATTGTTTTTTTCACATGCCTGCTTTAAGATTTTATGCTGCTCTTTAGTTCTATATAAACCCTCTAACATTTTATAATAGCTATTTGTGCTTTCATTGTTTATCATCAATTCTGATGCTAAAATTGATTGAATTTTGATGGCATCAGCACCAGCATCTGCGGCAATTTCAATCATCTCAATTGCCTCGAAAATATTTTTGTAGGTTCTTGCTATTTCTAGTACAATATAGGTTGGCGATCCATCTCCCACATTTTTATTTTGTATTTTCACTACTCTCCTCATTCATTTTTATAATTTTATCTAAAATTTCTCTGACAGCACCATTACCGCCATGGTGCTTTGCTATAATACCCCTATTAGTCCAGCAGACTTCTTTGACATCACTAACAGCATCTCCAACACAACAAGGCAAGCCAACTATTTTTAATAAAGGAATATCATTAACATCGTCTCCAATAAAACAAATTTCGTCAAGTTGAAAATTTTTTCTATTACAAAAATCTTGAACGACAGAAATTTTATCGTGAATATTGTAAAAGACCTCATTTACATTCAATTGTTTTGCTCGATCTACAATCAATTCCCACTTATCAGCAGTTACTATACAAAATTCTATACCAGACTTTTGAGAAAGGTCTATTCCTTTTCCGTCTCTTACAGAAAATGATTTGGCTATTTTTGTCTCGCCATTAACACTGAAATAATATTTTTTAGCATCTGTTAATGTTCCATCGACATCTAATACAACGGCTTTAATTTTTTTCATTTTTTCCTATTTTTAAATCTTTTAATTTGACAGACTTTTGTAATTTTCTTCTTCCCTTTTTTGGCATTTCAATATCTTCGTACCACATTCCACCATCTTGTGGTTTAACTCTACCTCCCATTCTGGCAACATTCGGATCTTGACCGGAATATTTTCTCATCTTAATTATTTTTTCACCAACATAAACATCATGTTCCTCCATTAAGCCCCCATGACAGCAGTCTCCACAAGAAGAAAATTTTTCAAAAGCATTCTTTTTCATATGAGCTTCTCTTAGTTTTCTCATTTTATTTCCATGCCAAATATTTTTTAAAGTTTCCTTCTTAACATCACCTATATGGTCGCGAGCTAGATAATCACTCACACAAGGAAAAACTTTACCATCATAGCCAATCGTCATTCTTTGCCATGGTGAAGGGCAAACAAAATTTGGATCTCTTGGAAAGTTTCTCATATCGTCTGCTCTATCTTCATCAGCGATAAAATTAACTTTATCTACCAACTTATTCCAAAAATTATAGAACTGTGCTGGATCATGTTCTATTGTTGAAAATATTGTTTGAACTCTTAAAAGCGGCTTTGTTGTGTTCTTCTCTTTTTTAATTTCATTAATTTTTTTAACTTTATAGACCAAATCTTCAAATTTTGCTGGGTGTCGAATTTTATCATAACTCTCTTGCATTCCGTCTACCGAGAAACTAATCCAATCTAATCCAGAATCAACTAGCTCGTATAAATCTTTTTCCGTCATGGACTCAGCATTTGATAATGTAGCTACATCTTTTATCCCAGATTTTTTAGCATATCGGACCATTTTCCACATACTCTTGTTCAAGTGGGGTTCACCGCGCCAACTCAGCTTAACAGAAAAAACATTATTCTTAGCAGCCTCATCAATTATTTTTTTAAATGTAGACCAAGCCATAATGCCCTTCATATTATCGCTCATCATTCCATTTCCGGTTGGGCACATAGGGCATCTAAGTTGGCACGAAGATGCCAGTTCAATATCTAAGTGTGTGGGGAAGCCAGCAATGATTTTATATTTTGGAAAAATGTGCCATTTAATTCTATCTATAATTTGCCTTATCCAATTGCCCCTTTTTATAAAAAACAAAAATTTTTCTAACGGACCAGAGAGAGAAAAGTAATCTTTATTTATTTTCATTTATAACTGCCTTAGCAAGTAGAAAGTCTATTTCTTCGTCAATGTCTATCGCTTGCTTATTGTTAATAATAACACCTCCCCAATTATTGTTTAAACAATTATTTTTATTTAATAAATTGCTTGTCCAAGTTGCATAAACAGCACCTCTCATCACAAAAGATTCTGGTAGATCCTGTCGCTGCAACAAAACATCTCTGTCTTTAAAAAATGGCTCTAAACATTCATCTCTATTAAAGATTCGGCTTCTATAAGGGTGTTCTCTTGAAGCAGACACTGTAACAACCCAATTAAATTTTCTTTTTATTAGTTTTTCAACACAGCGATCTATTATATAATTGTCTCTAAATGGATAAGTTGGTTCTAAACTTAAAATAATGTCGTGCTCATATATGCTTGACATTTTCTCATAAGAATCTAATAGAACATCAGGTATTAAAGGTACATCATCTGTTGCTAATGATTTATCTCTCATGAACGGCACTTCAGCACCGAAGTTTCTTGCTACTTCTGCTATTTGCTCACAATCAGTTGTAACTATCGTTTTTGTAACATATTTAGATTTTAAACTATGTTGAATTGTGTGTGCGATTAAAGGCATACCTCCTAAAAGTTTTATATTTTTTTTCGGAACACCTTTAGAATCTTTACGGGCAGGAATTACTGCCAATACTTTATAATTTTTCATTTTTTAAATTTATTTACTGCATCAATAATTCGGTTTCTATCTTCTTTTGTAAGCCACCAGCCAACCGGAATATTTATCATTTTGCTACAAAATTGATCACAACCGGGCAAGTCTTGTCTCTTAAATTCGCCAAACACAGAATAATTATCATTTCGAACATGTACAACATCTGTTTGAATCTTATTCTTAGCCATATGCTTTATAAATGATTTTCGATCATCAACCAACAATGTATAGATCCAATATGAAGAGTCTATGTTTTTACTTCTCCTCAACAGTTCAATGTTTGGATTATCGATATTTTCATCATAGTATTTACCATTATTAACATGCCTAGTTATAATTGAATCAATATATTTTAATTGTTCCAATCCTATTGATGCATTTAGATTATTCATATGATATTTAAAGCCAGATTCGGTAATGTCCTGTTCCCACTTCGATCCAACAAATTTTCTATTTAAACCAAACCATCTAAGTTTTTTTATTCTTTGATTCTCTTCTTCTGTTTTACATGTTATCGCTCCACCGTCGCCCGTAGTTAAATGTTTAATGGCTTGAAATGAAAAGCAGACATAATCACTGTGATTTCCAATTTTAACACCATTGTATTTAGCACCCAGGGCATGAGCTGCATCTTCTATAACTTTTACACCAGCAGATTTAGCTATTGAATTTATTTTGTCTATTTCAAAAGGTTGACCTGCCCAATGTACACCAACAATTGCTTTTGTCTTGTCTGTAATCCTGTTTTTAACACTTTGAGGACTTATATTACCAGTTGTTGGATCAATATCTGCCCAAACAATTTTAGCACCACTTAATTCAATTGGCTCATTTGTCGCCATGCATGTCATTGGTGTTGTAATTACCTCATCTCCCTCTTTTAAGTCGCAAAGGTGATAAGAAAGAGATAGGGCTGAAGTTCCACTGTTGACCAGTGAGAGATTTTTTGTTTCAATAAAATTTGCTATCTTTTGTTCAAAAAGATCTGAATACTTGCCTTCTGATATCATCCCTTCATCAAAAACCTTTTGCAACACTTTTCCAATATTTGGTGGTGTATGTACCTTAAATAAATTTATCTCTTTCATTTTTATCTCTTTGAACAAATAGTTAGTGATGGAAATGGTTCAAAAGTGTAGTAGTTGTAATTTTCTAAAAAAAACTTATCTTTAAAAAGGTGATTAATTGGTAATTTATTGTATTTTTTTATCCATTCAACTTTGTCTCTTTCTGCCGATCCACCTTCAAAAATAAAAACTGCACTTTTTTTTAATTTTGGCAATATCAATTTTGCAAAATTTATTAGCTTTTCGCCGTCGTTAGATATATCAAAATGAATAAAATCAATTGAATTATCTTCCATCTCTTTAACTTTATCAAAAGCATTGATTTTTTCCGCAGTGCAATATTTTTGTAATTTGTTATTTATGATTTTTTTATTAAAATCAGAAAAATTAGACTTATTAAATTCATAATTTTCAAATAAGTCACAAGCATATAGATGACCCTTTTTATTATACCTTAATGCTTTCGCGATTGATAAAGCAGAATACCCGTTTAAGACTCCAAATTCATAACAAATGCTTGGCTTATAAATTTTTATTAAAGAAGAGAAAAGTGAATCATAATTGTTCTTTCTATAACTTGAATCTGTTTTAGTTTTATTTTTCATTTTTACTAAATCCACTTTTTATTTTTAAGTGTCCATTTAATTGTTTTTTCTAAACTTTCTTCAAAATTTATCGGTATTTTCCATCCCATATTTTTCATTTTATCACCAGAGAGAGAATATCTTAAGTCGTGCCCTGGTCTTTCACTGTGGAAATCAACCATCTCATATTTCAATTCTTTATTTAGACATTCGGCTATTAATTTTGCCATTTGTAGATTGTCAACCTCTTTTTCCCCAACAACATTATATTTTTCTCCTATCTTCCCCTTTTCCAATAAAAACATAACGGCTGCTGAAATGTTTCTTGCATGAATGTAAAATCTGCTTCCGGCACGTTTCTTATCTGGATAAGAATGAATTATCACAGTTTCTCCATTTAAAATTTTCTTTATAGTATTTGGTATAAATTTTTCTACATGTTGGCGCTCACCAAAAGCATTCATAACATTAATAATCATTAATGGGATATGATATGTATTTTCATAAGACAGGCATATATTTTCAGCGGCAGATTTACTAGCGGAATATGGGTTTGTTGGTTTATGTCTATCCCATTCACCATAAGCAAAATTATCAGGTGCTGAACCAAATACTTCGTCTGTACTAAAGTAAAAGAACATTTCTAAGTTTTTCAAAGTTCTCGCATATTCAAGCAACTCAACTGTGCCATCAATATTATTTTTAAAAAATAATCTTGGGTTTTTAATACTATTATCCACATGAGATTCAGCACCCATGTGAACTATTATATTAACATCCTCACCAATCTCTTTCTTTACACCCTCACTAAATGGAATGGTAAAATCAACCGGAAAAACCTTTACTCGATTGTTATTGATTGCATCTATTTCTCTAAGCTTTTCCAAACCATTACTTGCATAAGATAATTTGTCGACTATAATTAAATTCCAATCAGTATTTTTGAGAGCATGTTGTACAAAATGATGCCCAATAAAACCGGCGCCGCCAGTTATCATGACATTTTTACTCATTTTTTTCTCCTAAAGAATTTAACTTATTAGTTATTTTATTAAAAGTTTGTTGATATTGCTGTTGCTCTTCTATTGTCAAATTCATCTTTTTTTTATAAATTTTTGGGGGTAAAACAACACAATCATTTACACTGTTTTGTTTTATTATACAGATATTTTTTAAAATATTAATAGATGAAAGGCAAAAATACGGGGCAATCTCCAACATTCGTACATATAAGTCAGCTTCGTCATCATCATGTAAAACTGGATATGTTATTTTACTTACAATTGGTCCTTCATCAAATTTATTTGTAATTTTATGAAATGTTAACCCTTGTTCTCTTACATCAGATCTTACTGTGTGGTATAAAATGTTACAACCTCCCCACTCAGGAAGAATTCCAGTATGCAGATTGTAACACCTATCAGTATTTAAAATTTTTTTATCATATTGAATTGAAATCGCTAAATCATATTTATCAGCCGAAGGCAAACTTTTCAGGGCTTTCCACTTGTGCATCTGACCAGGAAAGCTTGGTGATTCTGATGGAATGTAGCCCACGATTTTATGTTCTTTTTCCAACTGAAGGCAGACATGTGAAGTTATTGCGGTTGAGCCATAAATTAATATCCTCAAGATATGCACCACTTGTTTTTCCAATATTGCTGTATTAAAGAGTTATAATTAATACCACTAGACAATATTTGATTACTATCCTGTCCTTCATGCCACCTATAATAATGACCAAGCCACTTGCTTGACGAATAGATGTAAAAACCATCGTTAACTATTCTACAAAATTTATCATAATCACAAAAACCACTATATTTTTGTGGGTGCTCTATTAATGTGTCACCATCAAGGAGGCTATTATGATAAAAAAGAGTTGGGCTGTTTATACAACAATACTTTAATAACTTATTTTTTAATTCTTGTTTAGAATTGTAAGTATTGTGATGAGATTTGATACCAATTAAAGCACCAGAATCATTTACACCCATAATTGGGCTTTGCCAAACTTTACAATTTTCTTCTTTTTCATTCAAAAAGTTCATATTATTAGAAACATAATTTTTTTTGACAAAATCATCAGAATCTATTATAGTAAAATACTTTCCAGAAATTAATTCATAAGCCTTTTCAACTGGCTCTTTTGAAGAATTTTTATATAAATTTTTTGCTGTGGACAAAATAATTTTTTTATCGCCAACATAGTTTTTCAAAACTTTGCTTATTAGCTTTTCTGTATTGTCTGTGCTCTCATTATCAACTATAACAATCTCACAATTGTTATAGTCTTGGTCTAAAACACTTTTTAAAGTTTTTTCAATGTATTTTGATGAATTGTAGCATGGAATTATTAAAGAAACTTTATGATTCATTTTTTTACACTCTCAACTAAATTTGTAAACTCACAACTATCTTCAAAGAACATATCAGAAGTTATATCATGATTGTTTTTCATTAAAAAATCTTTTAACACTGTTACTTCGCCCCATTGTGTATAATTTGAGTCATTGTGCCAACAAGTAGTTGAATCATTAAAATGAAATGAGAAAGAGTTCTTTTTCAAAGACAGTGAATAACCTATATCTTCTGGCATTTGACCATTTTTATCATCATGGACAAGCAGTTCCTCATTCCATTTTACCCTATCCCACACTTCTTTTCTAACCAAGAAGAATCCTGAAGTTTGATAGAGATTTGGAGTACCTGCTGGTTCATCATAATCAACTAGCTTGTGTGGAATGACTGTGGCCCTATCCCAACACCTAGTTCCATCAGGGTTTAATAGTCTATTTCCTAATACATTCCACCCACTCTCCTCAGAATGTTTTGATGTTTCAGATAACCACTCTTTGTCTAAAATAATATCATCATCACACCAAGCGATTACATCATATTTTGCCTTTTCCGCAGCCTTGTTTCTTAATAAGGCGACCTTTCTATTGTGAGCTTCTTCTTTTCTATCGACTAAAATAACATCTTTTATATCTCTAAAGGGATCGACATCGCCACAAAGAATAATTTCAGTTGGAACACCTTGCTGTCTCTTTATTGATTCAATTGTAAGCAAAGTCTTTTCTACTCTCTTTCCGTTTGTTGGAATGCAAAAAGAAATGCCGCTGATTGGTTTTGGATCGATCTTTACAATCCCAAGTAGCTTATTAATAAACGATTCATACTTTTTTTCTTCTTCAAACTCTTGCTCTAACCACCCCTTCAATCGCTTTGCTTCGCCCTGTAACAGCCCGCAGTTCTTTACAGCCTCTCGCATGGCTATTTTACAGCTAGACTGGTTTGGATAAGCCCAGTTCATATCAGGCTCAATAACACCCTTCCAAAGAACTTCTTTTTGAACTGGTTTGAGTTCATGATTAACCTTGCTGAAATGGGCTCTAAGCTTCTCTACACCCTTCTTATCCTTCTTAGGGGCATAGAGGAAGTCCTTTTGTCCTCCGAAGTCATGGGTGATTACAGGAAGCCCTGAGTAAGCTGCTTCAAATAGAGGCAGCCCATAGCCTTCTCCGTGTCCAAAGTTGACCATTGCCTTAATCTTTGGATGGACATAAAGAGAGTGTAGCTCCTGCTCGTTCATGTAACCGTGAAGGAAGTAAACCTTACACTTTCTATCTGGGAAGTTATCTAAAACAGACTTGAGAGCTTTCTCTAAGAAGTCTTTATCTATTTGACTATTGCCCTTCGCAAAAGTCTTAACCACTAATCCAACATTTGGATTATCTTTGAATTCCTCGCAAAACCAGCCAATTGTGTTAGCTAGGTTCTTTCGTGGTCCCCACTGTGAAACAACAAGGAAGTTGAAGTCGGTCTCTAATTGAAGATCTAGTTCTTTTGTCTCGACTTTCTTGACGGGATAATGAACCACTTCAATTGGCTTATCTAAAACAAAGTCTAGTTCATTTCCATTTTGATCTTGAGCTTTGATTGGAACTTGTAGTCCTGCCTTGGCATGTTCTGAGATAACAAGAATCTTATCGGCAAACTGGTGGCATTTTCCAATCCACTCTGGACAAGCCTTATCTGTTTCAATTCCAGCAGTGTAAAGAATGTTTTGTGGAGCCATTCTTTGTAACTCATTTGGAATCGTTACCTGAAGAGAAATGTCAAAGATAGGAGCTTGTGGATTTTGCTTTTGAAGCTCAATCATGGGCATTGTCTTAGTAATCAATCCATCAAGCCATTGTCTTTCTTCGTTGTCCTCAAAAATCCAGTTTGTTCCACCCCATGGAATGTTCATGAGGTAGATGTCAAACAAATCTTCTCT
>Ga0208644_1001574_pt1 | contig 18968 bp, 25 predicted proteins | sample VirMetDEL_Nov_18_FD_184517 | JGI IMG/M metagenome (GOLD analysis project Ga0208644, IMG submission 184517) | Aqueous microbial communities from the Delaware River and Bay under freshwater to marine salinity gradient to study organic matter... | ecosystem: Environmental > Aquatic > Marine >... | reverse complement strand
TGGTTGGTTTGTTTTCATTTTTGAGTGGGGCGGCGGTCTGTATCCAACGCGCCGCCGCCCCTGTCGTAGTTCGCACTGCCCGCAGGGTCAAATTTAAGACAATGCTATTTCTTGTTGTTTTATTTTCGGTCCAGCACTCGCTGGGCGAAATTGCGCCGCCGGTGGGATTTTTATATGCAGGAAACACGGTGGGATTTTGAGGTGTTCGCAGGTTTTTGGCGGCTTAAATTTGTTTCAGCTTGTATTTTATCCAATCGGTAAGCGTCATTCCCATAGCTCTGGCCATGCTCCACCAGTGCTGTTTGTCGCTGGTTGTGCAACGTATTTGGACATGATTATCTAATGGCGCAGCTCCTTTAAGCGCGTTTTTATTTCCCGATTTCATCTAATAAAATGCGGTCGGTTATTGATTCGATGTCTTCAATTAGTTCTAGCCTGGCCAATTTTAAGCAATTTTCGCACGGGTTGATGTCTATCCCATTAAAGCAGGTTACTTTTGCGACCTTCAATTGGCTTCCGCAAGCGTTGCAAAATATGTTCATTTCAGTTTGTAAAATTTATGCTTTCCAATTAGTGCAACAGGCTTTTTGCCGCGTGCCCAGTAGGGCGGTTTGATGTAGTCGGCGTAGTAGTGGTCTGCATTGCCAATTTTGGCTCTGTTCATTCGCGTGATGTTGCGCTCAAGGTAGAGCGCCCAGGGCGCCATTTTGCTGTTGTATAAGTGCAGCAAGTCCGCTTCATTTTTACCGTTCCAGCAACTAAACTGCCACTTTTGGAGGCAAACCTGTTCAGGTGTCAGGCTTCTGTTAATGGCACGCTGGTTAATGACCGCTGCAACCGCTGCCATGCCATCTTTACCTTCGCCTCTGGCTTCTGCCAGAAGCGTGAGCGCTACAATGCCGGCGCGAAGTGGCGCGGTTGTGAGCAAAAGAAAAAGTAGGTGCTTCATTTCGGTTTTTGTTTTTATGGGTTGACCTACAGGAGGTGGGAATACGCACTCTCCCTCAGCTCTAGGTGCATTGGGAAATAATCGGCTTTAAGGGCGCCGTATGCTTCCATTGGGGAGGTGTAACCTCTCGACACCGAGTCTATTAGGTGAATAATCCTAGTTTTATATTCGTGAGAATACTTCAAGGGGTCGGCATTTAATCTCCCAATACTAGCATCGTAGAGTTCGTCGGATACCAAGGACGGTTTAACTGGGTTAAGGTTTTTCATAGTGTCTTTTTAGTGTTACGTTTTTGGTTTACGTTGCTGTTAACGTGTTCAATGTCTCATACGCATTTTCGTTTGTCAATACAAACAAGCAAGTTTTTTTGAGTTTTTTTTTGCTTCATGAAATCACCACTTTTTAAGCGGGCAGCCAAGCGCGGCCAACGCGCTTTTAAACGCCAAAACACAGCCACATTGTCGGCAGCGCTCAAACTGGGTGTTTGCGCTATCAATGTGTTCGCACTCGCGGCAAATAGCCAAGCGCCGCTCCCGCTCCTCTTTACTGGCAGTTTTGATGCCCTTGGTCGCCAAAGTTTTTGCGCTCTCAATCAGGTTTTTAGCCATTGCGGAAAAGCCTGGCATGTCGCCATGTTCGCGCTTTTTGAAACCAATGCGCTGTCGGCGTAGTTTAGCGCGGCGTGTCATAGACGCCTGTTGCCCCTGCTCGTCCATCATATATGGTGGTAGTGTGCGCGTTGATTGTCGCGGTTGTTGTGCTGTTACTGTAGGTGTTGCTGACGTTACCGGTGCTAAGTTCACTGTCAAGAACACCTGTAGAGTTAACGTCAGCGCTCGTCAACGCTGGCATGGTCACGCTGTCAAAAACGCCTGAAGCCTCGCCGCCAGAGTCCCAAGCTGCTAATTTATAATCGTAATCATGAAGCGCTCCGCTCACGGTGTAGTTGGGCACATAGTCTATATGTGAAAACGTGCTACTGTTTGCAGTATACACTAACACATAGCCACCAGTGCCCGTGGCGCGATAAATGCGGTATTCGGTCGCCGCGCTTGATGTCCACAAAAGCGACACCTTGCCCAAGCTCGCGGTTGCGGTAAATGTTGAGGGGTTGCTTGCCATATTAAACGAGCGGCACCGTCACAAGCGCTTGGATGCTGTTTGCTGTTATGTTTCGATTATTTCCAGCGCCAAGATAATAGCCGCCGTCATACGTGTCCACGTAGTCGCTGGCTGGCGGGTTGTCGGCTTCAAGAACTCCTCCGCTGCTCAAAACACATTCAGCTTCCCAGTCATCTGGCTCCTCGTCCCAATCCCAGTAGTTGCTGTCATGCACATAATCGGATTCTGTTCCATTGGCTGCTCCGTCAACGCCGTAACCGCTGCCGCTTACCGTTTGCGTTTTTTCTGTGTCATAAATTTGATACTCATCAATGCAGGAAAAGCCCAGGCTGGTGTTTGTTTCAACAAGCGTCCGCAGGTCACTAGGCAGGCTCTCCAGCGCAAACATGACTAAACCGAACCGGTAATGCACATCGCGCCGTATGCATTCAAGAACACAGTCCCCATTGCTGTCTGCGGAGATGTAGCATTGCTTATACGCGTTTGCTGTTGGTGAGCTGCTAGTCCGCCAGTTTGCATCATAGCTGGTCAATGTCCATGACGCCGCGAAAATCTGCCCGTCTGCCCATACAGCGCCCGTGCTGCAATTGGGCGTAGTTAGGCTGTTAACTGCAATCGGAACTTGGCTTGTATAATCGTAATGTTTGTATTGAAAATCCACCGGCAAATAAATGCGAGCGCGGTTGAGTTTGTTGACAGCATTCACAATTTGGTTGAAGTGGTCGGCATATGCAAGCATTCCAGGGAGCGGTCCAAAACCTTTGAAAGCATCAGCGCGTTCTGTCGTTGGTAGCTCCCTGAAATGCGGTTTGCCATTGGCCGCCACCATTAAGTTTTCAAAAGTATAATCATACAAGCGTTTGTCGTAGCACTGGGTGCGTCCGTTGCTGTCCACATACTGTCTTTGCCCGTTGCTGCTGGCTTCGTCAATGAAGCCGCTGCAAATAGCCCTTAAGACGCTCTCCAGCCACGTCATTTCGTCGCTGCGCATGAGCGTATCATTGGTCTGGTATGTGTTGTTGCCGTCCTCATAAACTTTTGGGATAAGGCGCGTGAAATAAAAGCGCGGCATACATGCGCCTTGTATGCTGCTACTATCCCAACCGCTTCCTGAATATGCGTCTGGTGCAAAGTCTCCGATGCGCTGGCCGCAGTCAGCGCCACCGTCTACCGTGTATCGCAAATATTCCACAACTGCGTTTTCGTGGGTGCGGTAGCCGCCATTTGTGGCGCCTGTGCTGTCTGCGCTAATATATGCACTGCGGCTGGCGCTTGTGTTCGCAATTGTGCCTGGCGCGTCCTCGTTGTATTCGAGGCGGCGGTCAAGTTCTACGCGCACCTGGTTGCTTCCTGCATCGCGAACGCTGACCACTCGGTAATCTGGTTCATAAACTTTACAACTTTTGTAGTGTGCCTCAACGCCTGTGCAATCGCCCTCTTCTTGTAGCGTGTCGCAGTCGGTTCCATTGGCCGCTGTAATCAGGTTGCTCGTCGAGCTGTATGCGTCAGGTGGTTCGTGGGTGTTGAGTAGGTAACGGTAGCCTGTTGGGTTTTCGCTGCGCTGCAAATAGGCGCCAGGATATGGCGTGACAAATGGCAAAATTTCTTTGCCTGGCGGCGTTCCAGCGCCAGCAATGTTTGTCCAATCGTCGGAAAACATAGCGCACCTGTCATGTCCCCATCCAATGATGTCTGTGTATGCGTCCGGTTTGTATGCGCTGCCGCTGGCGGCTTGGTAGCTCATGCTTTGCATAAACATACTCCACCTATTGTCGTAGCCGCCTTCTGGCGCTGTGTTGCGGATACCCTCGTATTCAAAAACCGATTCTGTGCCCGCTGTTTTGGTGTAGGTCTTAACGCCAAAAACGCCGGTGAACTGAGCGCCTGCCGCTACGGTGGCGCCGTTGTAGGTAATGCTTGTGCCGCCCGTAACTGTGTATTCAACGCCTGATTGGATGGCTCCGCTAACCACTGCGTCAGGTGATGGGCCGATGCCCTCGAATTGGTCGGCATAAGACAGCCCAAAAGCGCGACGGTTAAAATACAAAATGCTTTTGTTGTTGCTCACCTCATAGCCAACTAAACCATGTCTGTCCACCATGCGCAAACGCTCGCGCACCTTTTCGGCAACGCTCCGATAAACTGGGTTTTTGTTGAGGGAAACGGTATCATCCTGCACATCTTCGCGGTTGCCGTTGTAAATCATGCCATGCCGAAAGTATGCGTCAGATATATCTTTCGGCTGGGTTGTGCTTGTCCCTTCCGCGTCATTGGTAGAGTTGTCGGCGCTGGCGCAACGTAGCACTAAATAAGCATCCTCATTTTCTGGCAGGTATTCTAGCAGTTCTGCAATCTCAACATAGCACTCATCACTTGCACCCATGGCGGTGATGTTTTTGACGCGCACAGTGCCGCCAGCGGGCGCAGTAAACCAAGCACTCTTGGAATCGTCACCGTTTGGAATGGTTAACTGTGCGAGTTCTGTGCCATCCACCTCAATCGAAAAGGTTTTGTCACCGCTGCCAGCATCTCTAAAAGCCAGCACACCGGCCAAAACAAATCCGCTGTTGATGGCATAACTGGTGGTTGCAGTCACATTGCCGCTTGAATCATGCAGGCCGCCATAAGTGTTTGCGCTAGTGTTCGGGTCAAAACCAAAGCGCTCACAAGTTGCCTCAATGGCTCCGCTGCCGTCGTCTTCTCCGTATGCTGGCGCGAGGTAGTATTGCCGCGTAAAAAATCCTTCAAAATCAAAAGCCTTGTCCTGCACCTTGTAGCCGCTCGCCGCTTGCTCTGCGGCAGTGCCTCGAAATGGCTCGATGAAATAGTTAAGCGCGAGTGCGAGTTGTTCGCCGTTTGGATGCTCGAGCGATGCATCGTCAAATTCACCATCGTATGGCCCTTCCACATATTCGTCAGTGGGCAAATATGTAATAGTTCCATCCCAGTTCAACAGCACGTAGTTTCTGGCAGTTCGCCACCATGAAAAAACAGCGCCAGCAACGCCTGGGCACGTCGAATAGCTGGTTGTTGTGCTGGTGGTGGTGTTTTTAATTTTTAGTCCATAGCTTGGGAAGTCTGGCATGTCTGTGCACTGGCCAAGGTAGGCAGGCTTAGGCAAAAAGCCGCCGTATGCGCGTTGATACCATCGGAAGAATCCAAAAGTAAAATGACCTCGCGCAGCTTGGAAAGCGTTGGCAAGTGAAAGGTCGCTAGTGTTGGCTCCGTCAACAACTCCGCGCTGATAGCGCCCAATGTCCCATTTTTCGGAGTCGGTAGCGGGTGCGCCTGCTACGTTGTGCAACAGGATTCCTGTTTCATCGACGCCATCCCAAGACAAGCGCCCCGCTTCGCTTTTTATGCCTTGGTCGCTGTTGCCAAAAACAAATCCGTTGATTGGGTTGCCTAAAAAAGCGCCTTCTGGGTCGCCTGCGCTCGCTGTTGGAAAGGTAGCCTCGTCTGGCTGCACATGCGCGTAGATTTTCCACCATTCGTCCTCTGGCGCATACAAGAGGCCATTGTTTTGTCGAAGGTTGCGAAACAGGGAATGCCAAAACCAATGCAATCGATAGGTTGGGTCGCCAACGCCGCCAAGCAAGCGGTCGTTAAACGCATCACAAAGTTTGTTCCATTGGCTCGATGTTATCGCGGCGCCTTTGGCTACGGTCGCCGCGCGTGTGTATTGTAGCGCCATAAGCGCACCTTAGCTGATTGTATAGCGTTTTACCACTTGCAAATGCGCAGCGCTGCTTGTGTTGGTTTCAACGTAAATAAAACCATCATCGTGCTTGTATCGACTATCTAGGCTTACCAAATGTATTTGCCCAGCGGCAACAGTAATAGTTTTGTCGGTAAATGTGACGCCCAACTTTTGATATTGTGCAGGCTCTGGCAGCAGGATGGTGTAGGTGATGCTTCCGCCGCTGCTATTGTAAAGCAGCATCCAGCCTGCTTGCGAAAACTGAAATTTGACACCGTTGCCGCTGCCGCTTGTCAAGATAGTGTAGTCTGTCGCATCGGTCGCGTTCAGCCCTTGGTTGCCGTAAGTCGATGTTGCGAAGTCGCGAAATAGTGATGTGGAAATTTCTGAGGCTGCCATATTATATCTTTTCTAGTATGCTTTTAATAAAAGCAAAAGTTCCGTTTGATTTTTGCTGTGTTTTTAAACCGCTCACAATATCGGCAATTTTCGATTTGCCGTTTGTTTTGTCCAGTGCGCGTTTGAATTGTTGCCCAGCGTCCACCGCATCCACTGCGGCTTTCTTCCATTGGCGTCCGCGATACGCTGCAAACGCTGCCAAAGCGGCAATAATGCCTTCGCTTAGAAAGCCGCCAGCGCCAGGTATTATGCTGCCGGTGATGCGCAAACCGTTTTGAACAGATGGCCGCACCACCCAATTTGTGGAAGTTATTTCTTTGCCGTCCACAACTCGCGTTTGCACGTCCTGCTCAAAGGCCCAGCCGGTGGCTTTTTCAAGCGTGCTGCATCCGCTCAATGTAAAAATTGCAGTGCATAAAAAGGCCAATTCAATCCACTTTTTCATTTTCGTTTTTAAAATAATCACGCGCCGCGCTTGCAGCTTTAAAGCCCATATAAACCAAGGTGGCAAATGCGATGCCAAGCCTCAACCACTCGTCCAGTGTGCTTCCAGTGACCGTGAATCCCACCGCCCCGACAAGCGAAACTTTCAAGTTTTCTGCCCAGCCGTTTTGCATTATTCGGCAGGTGCTGGCTCATCGGCAGGTGCAACAGCAGCGTCAAAGCCCGCCAGAATGTCAGCAACCGAATCCATGGTGATTTGGTTGGATGCATTTAAGGCAGTGACTGCGGCGGCGATTTGCGTGACCAGTGCTTCCGTGTTGGCACGGTTGACTGGTTCAGACAATTCCTCCCGAGCTGCCAGCAGAGACTTCGCTTTGCCGAGCAGTTGAAGGATGGTGCTTTTGCCGTTATCGGCAGCAATCTGTGCGTCAAGGCCAGAGATTTGGCTTCTTAGGTATGTAATTTTTGGGTCCATAGTATTGTTCTAAATTATAGTTTAAACTACCGTCAAAACACCGCCATTACTCCACACCTCACCAGCACTCAATCCAGCGGATGATGTCGGAAGGTTTTTCAGGTCAATGGTGTCGGCTGAGATGTGCCGCTGATTTCCGGTGAGCGTGACAGATGTTCCAACGCCAACGAAATTGTTGGAGCTGCGGTCGAGCAGTTTGTTGGCTGATTCGTTGTAATCCTCGCTGCGGAAGTCTGCGAGGGTTCCGATTTCGGTTATGACCATTTCGGCAATGTCGAAATAATCATCACCACCTGCATCAGTAAACGATAAAGACGCCCCATCAGAACCATAAATATAAATCCTGTCAGCATTCGCTGATGCTGTCGCAATAACGCTAACATCCACCTCATTCCAGGTGTCCAATGTTTGAGTCGCGGCTGCCAATAAAGTTGTGACATTAGATGAACCAATATACGCCCCAATTCCATCTATGTTTGATTGACCAGATGGAACACGATACTTGAACTGTATTCTATACCTTTTCCCAGGAGTCAAAACACTCTGGTAAACGTAATGTGGTACGCTGGCCACGCTATTAGCTGTGACACGCATCACATTTGACAAACCTCCTACAGGTCCAGCCTCATCCGCATCGGTTGCATTCACGCCAGTCCACTCACCGCTCGGAGTTGCATCCTGCGTGTAAACACCCCCATGCGCACCACCCCATTCTTCAGAAAATCCCAAATCATTGCCACGGGCGAGTTCTGCGACTTCGGTGGATGTGAGTTCTCTGTTGAAAATTTTGCAGTCTCGGATGGAACCTTTGGCGTAATTGCCAGCAGTATCACGACCAATGTATACAGGCTGACTGCTATTCGTCATGCCTGCGAAGTCAGTAAAATTTGACTGCGTGCCAGACTGAGCGACACCATTGATATATATATCAATTACCTGCCTTGCGTCAGAAAATGCTGATGCATAACTCACACTTGAGTTAGGTCCACTGCCTTTGTAAACAAATGCAACATGTGCCCACTCGTCAAGAGGCATGGATGATGTAGGAGAAAAAACAGAAATGTATCCAAGTGCGGACGTAGAGTATATTCGCATTAAAGCATTATCAGTGGGGCCTCCAACGCTGACAAAATACTCCCGGAAAGCATTTGTGGGTCCGTATTTGGATAAAACCACCTGCGCAGCACCGGTATCTTTCAAGTTCACCCAGCTAGCTACAGTGAAAGGCAAATCGTCAGTGCCATCTGTGAATGAGAACCTGTCATCATCTGCCACCGTCACGTATGAGCTTCCGGAAAAATATAAAGCAGGTGCCGTGGTCTTCAGAGCATTCGCCTGTGCGTCCTCGTCAATGGAGTTGACGCTCAAATTTGTTCTCGCTGTGGCTGCGCTGTCCAAGTCGCTCAGGTTGTTTGCTGGCGTCAAACCTTCGGCGCTTGCTGGAACGGATAGCGTGCTTCTGATGTTGGTTTTGTCGGCCTCGCTAACTGGTTCGTTGTCCAGGAAGCGCAGGATGCGACCTTTAAGTCTGTATGCTGTGCCGTCTTCTTTGAATGCGATGAATTTTTCTGTTCCCATAATATCTCCAAATTTAGTTAAGTGCTAACTAGAGCTTTCTAATATATGTGCAAAATGTGTATTTTTATCATTGCCACCGAGCTGGCTGGTCTGTCGTCGGTGCTGCGCCGCCGCCACTTGTGCGAGCTAGTTTTGACGCGCGAATGTTTACGCCCTGCGGACTGTAGTCAATAAGCGTGCCGCTTGATTTTTGCGGCTGTAGCGCTTCAACAGCTTCTTGCAAGGCGCGAATGGAATCTAAAATGCCGCGCACAGAAAACTGGCTTAATCGTCGAAATCTCATGAAAAAATTGGGTGCAATAAATAGTTTAATTCCCCATCGTCAAAGTTTGTGAACTCCTGCACGATTTCAAATTTGCCGCCTGTCAGCTCATTGATAACTGGCGCTTCTTTGCGCCAATAAGTGCCACTGAATTGTGTAAGTAAGTCACCACAAATCGCGTATTTTGTAACGCTTACTTTTTGGCTTAAAATCAAATCAACAACTCTGTTGGTCGTCCACTGATAACCGGTGTAAATATGGTTTACTGCAAGCGTGGTATTGGCTGGGACAATGCGCGTATTCCTCAAGCTGTATTTGCTCACCTCGTAGGTTTCCACATCGTTTATCAGCATCCAGCACAGGTCACGCGCTGCTTGTTTTTGTGAGGCACTTAAACCGCTCACTGAGTCAATGTAAGTGATAAAGTCAGCGACTTCGCTCGGGTTTGTGAAGTCGTTGCTTGATGCGTTCGATTGCGATGTCGCCTTGTATGCTTCAACGGCCATCAGCAAGCGCTTTTTGTGCCCTGGCAAATTGCTTCCGCTCGTGATTCGCGCGTCATTTAGCACGTTGAAATAGGGCGCTTCCCATACGTATTTTTGCACCTTGTAAGGCGTGAACGTCCAATTGTCGGTATCGGGTGTGTCGGTGGTTGTTTGCTCTAAGCTGTTATCGAGGCTTGCGAACGTTACCTCTAGCACACCGTAGCCGCCAGGCTCCTGTTGAACGTTGACGCGCGAGGCGTTGCCAACGTAGGCCGCATTAGTTTTTGCCGCGTCGATGCTTGCCCATTGGCCTTTGTAGCGGTAGACGCTTTCCCATCCGTTGCTCTCGCTGTAACTGCGTTCGATGTTTTCGACCGTCAGCGCTGTTGTTCCTCGAAATTGTAGGCTCATCGGAAAATTAACGGCTTGGTGTTGGTGTCAATCGACCTCAAGGTTTTGGTTTGTTCTGCTAGTCGTTCGTCCAGCTTGCGCTGCATTAAAGCGGACTGTCGTTCCTGCGGTGCGGTTGCTACGGCGCCCATATATGAACCCAATCCGCTGCCAATTAAGTCCGACCAGTATTTCATTGCATAAACGCTATAGTCGGCAATATCGGCCTTTGTCTGCTCCAGTTCCCTATAAGCTGATGCAAATTCTCCGATTTGTTCGCCTTTGTATCTAACACCACTCAAGTCTAAGTTCTCAAAAAACCCTTGCATAACTCCAAACGCTAAACGCTTGCCTGTGTCGCTCATTGTTTCGTCGAGGTCGCGCAAAATTTGCCCTTGAGACAATCCGCTTTTTGCCATGCCCGTGGCAAACTCGCGGAAAAGGTCCATTGGTTGCCGAATGCTTTTTGCACCCTCTTCAAATGTGACACCGTAGCGCTCAAAGATTTTTTGCATTTCTTTGCTGCCGTCGATGGCGTCATACTGGCGAACGTTTAAGTCGTTCATAGCATCAACCAAATCCTGAACATCCACCCCAGCCAAACGCGCCTGTTTTCCTAGCGCCTGATATTCGTCGGTGGAAATCCCCAGCGCAAACGCTTCTCGCTGTATTTGTGCAGCGTCCCGATAAAGGCCGCCAACACTGCGTACTACATTTTCCAGCGCCATTGCGCCAGCGATTTGACCACCAACGCCTTTTATGGCGTCCTTGCTCCAACTGTTGAAGCTGGCGCGCGCTTTGGTTATGCCTGCGTTAAATGCGCGGATGTCTAAGCCAAGTTTGAAATTTAGAAAGCTCAAGGTTGCGCCTCCGTTCGTGTTTGTTGCAGTTGCTGCAAAGCTGCTAATCCTGCTGCAAGTTCGCCGTGTATAATTTTTGCCCCGCCACGCATTTCGTTTCTTGCCAATATATCCCAGACCAATTGCCCAAAAGGAGCATCATTGATTTTGTCTGGTTGATAATTCAGATGCTCTAAAGCTGTTGAGCGTATAATTTGCAGCAACGGCGCACCATAACGCGCACCGGCTTCAACGCTATCCTCGCTGCCTAATAGCTCTGGCAATTGTTGAGCCTGCACAGCGTATTCCATCGCCTCCGCAAGTGCCGCGTTTTTGTCGCGGGGCATTGGCTTTCGTGCGTAATACCATTGCCCAACAGGCGATAAATACCAGCCTAACCATTTGACGGCTTGCTCATAATTGCGGGAGCAAATGCCTATAAAACAATGGAATTCTAGTGGCGTTAGTATCTCGTTCAGGCCGATGCGCTCCATTAGCAGAGCGTGGCCGAATGACAATGGGCGCAACTTAGCGCCGGCCACGTAATGGTGACCTGGCGCACAAGTCTCTGCCCAGATGTTAGTCATCAGTTTGATGAGGTGTCGCTTCCTCCGCTGTGGACAATGTTTAAATATTCTATTGCGCTAATGCTCCACTCTGCATATGAAGCGCTGGAACGCGTTTTTTCGGCGCTAGTTATTGTGAAATTGCCAAGCCCGCCGCCCGATGTCCCAACGTTGTTTTCAGTCGTTGGCGGCGTCAAATCAGAGTTAACTTCACTCCACTCATGGTGTGAAATTTGCAACCGGCACCCTGCATAAAATGGCGCGGCAAACATAGTGTTTGCTTTTGCCAGCGTGCTTTCTGCTCCAGAAGGCACAGAAACGGCGGAGTTGTTTGAAAGTATTACTCCAGTTAAATTCAAAACCTTGCGTTGATTGTAAGTGCAGTGACTTACCACTTCCCCGTCTCCGTTTGTTGACTGGTTTGTATCCGCTTCGTATGACAACCTTATCTCGCTTGCATACATTTCTCCTCGGAATAATGTTGTATCGCTGCCGCTGCTGTCGTCAATTATTTCAAGTGCAATGACGCCTTTAAGGTTGGAAGGGTCAATTGGTCCGTGTGTGCCGAAAGTTATCGGCGTGCCTTTAGTAAATTTTGCCATAGTTTTGCTTTTGTATAATTGTTAAAAGTCGCCCAATGCTGCGGCCATTGAAAAAGAAATGCGCTCTGTCAAAATGCTTCCGTCTGTGTCCCGCTCAATGCCAGAAATTTCGGTGATGCCAAAAATGTGCAAATCCGTAGACGTTTGATTGATGGCCATTAAATCGGCGTAAATAATCGCTTCCTCGATGGCGTCAACAATTTCGTTATGTGTCGCCATTGCGCCAGGTTGCGCTTCGTCTCCCACTTCGCTGGAGATGCTAATCTCGACGCTCAAATCCATGTTACCAGTGCGCGGCGGGTTTTCTGTGCCGCCCGTAAATGCTACAACGACACAAGGCATTTCCTTAACTTGGTCGCTGGTGCCTGTGTAAACAGGAACGCTAACCAGCGCTTCAAGGTAATCCTTAATTGTTTGTTCTGCTTGGCTTCGGTAGCTCATCCTATTTTCAAGGCACTGGTGCTTCCAGTTGTGTCAATGGTCTTGATTTCTTTGGGGATTTTCCTGCGGAAGTATTTGAGCATGTCTCGCGTTTCCGCATTCATTGCTGCTCGTAACGCGTTTCTTGCGCCCCTAACGTTGCTGCTTGCTGAAGAGCCATGTTCTCCACTCGCAGTTGGTTTCAAAGGTGAAATGCGTTTTTCTGGGCGGCCTTCACCTTTTGGCCTTCCGATTACTGGAGCGCGAGACCTGACACGGCGGCGAGGATAAACAAATGGCCCAATGTCATGAGCTACCCCCAACCATGCCGCCGCCATAAATGCGCGTCCAGCCACCCTGTGTTCAATTGCGCGGTCAACGGCTTTTTGCATCGGTTGCCCCCAAAGCCCTTTCTTGCCCTGCTTGCCTCTGTGGTAATTCGTTAAAATGGCGGCCAATGGTACGCGCTTCTTTTTTCCCCCGCTTTTTGCGGGCTGAACATTTGCGCCTTTTAGCATCTCGCGCCTGATTTTCTGAGCGCTAACTTTTGGCGTTTTGCTGGCAGCTTTAAGCGCAATATTAAAAGCTCGCTTATTTACTTCGTTGCCAAAATTTCGCCCGCTGTGTTTGATGTATGCATCAAGCACCTTGTTGATTCTAGCAGTGTTTACTTCCAGCTTAATCATTGCTTTTTCATCAACCCAAATTCAAAAGCGCTGCCAAGCGTAACAATGTTTTCGATTTTGTACCGCTTGCCATTGTTTGCTATTGTGGCGCCAACTATTGGCTGCACTGATGCGTTTACCCATTGAAGGCGCGAGCTGGTCAGCGTTACATCGTAGCCCTCAAGCATTCCACCGTCTTCCAGTTGGCGCGTCTCTGTGTTTCCGCTCCACATGCCGCGAAAAATGTTTCCTTGATAATCGAAAGTAACGCCTTGGATTTTCTCTAATGCCACTTGCTGCTCGAACGCTTGGCGCGTATGGGCGGCGCCTTTTTCTATTGTGTAACGGCTTTGAAATTGTGTGTGCGGCACTGGGTTGTTGTGAGAAACGCTGTGGAAACAATCGGTGCGCGTTGTGCCGCTTCCGTCTGGAACGTTTAGAGTGATTGTGTAAGCGTCTTCCCACTCCCCGCTTTCGTTGGTCCGCTGCACTGTGTATGCGCTCGCGCCGTATTGCGCCGCGTCAGCAGTCACCCTAAAAATGGTTTCACCAGCCGCAAATGTGTAGCCCTCGCTCACTGTTGTGAACGTGGTCGGCGTTTGGTGGTCGGCTTGTTCGTAAAGCCACCCACTGCGCAAATTTATGATGCGGTTGTTTGCCATAGGGAAATGGCGGCGCCCATGAGAACCAAAAACCTAAGCGCCGCCCGTTTGTGCTACCCTTTTTTGCTGGAAGTCTTTTTGGGCTTTTCCACAATGGCAATGTCGGCGCGTTTCCAATAAGGCGGCTTACGATAAACGGCGGCGCTGACATATTTGCCGCTGGGATTTTCGCGCTCGTTGGTGAACGCTTGCTTGCATGTTTCAGCGTCCCCAACTGCGATGATGTGAGGCGCTCCGCTGGCGTCAATTCCGACGCAAAAAGAAGGTTTGATAATCATGTTTTTAAATGTCGGTGATTCTAATAAGTGAATTTGTTAGCCCTTTTGCAACTCCATAAAGTATGCCGCAGGTAATGTAATATTTACCCTCGCGTGGGCTGAAAAATTTTCTAAATTGTATGGGCAAACCTGTGCGCGGCTCTATCACGTCCAGTATTTCAGCGCCGCCATAAGTCGGCCTTGCAATCTGTCGCGCTGCTATGCACAAAGCACTTGGGTGCGCATAAAAGCCCTGTAAATTGTTTGCCGTTGGAATGCCTTGATATTCGGAAATTCCAAAACCGTGAACGGTCGAAATGACGTTTTCTTGAATCGGAAGCGGATTGCCAAATGCGCTGGCCACCCCGATGGCCCCGTCTTTTGAAAGGCTTGAAGTGTATTGCGGGTTAAGCATACAGCTCCGCAAGCCGCGCGGCACTTTGTTTGTCGTCATTGTTGCCGCCGCATCGGCTAGGTCGTCTGAGTCAAAATTGGCGGCGGTGCGAACTTGTTTGGTTGGAAAATTTGCTGGCGTAACAAGTGCAAGTAAATCGTCGGCCACTGCTTTGGCTGTAGCGTCAATGGCTGGACGCGTAAAAACGCGTTCAAGTATGGTGGCGCTCTTTGCTTTGGAGATTTCAAATTCCGTAAACGCCATTGAAAACCCTTTGAAATTTGAAAGCGCAATTTCGATTTCGGTGCTTGTCACATCGCTGGCGGTATAGCCATTGGACAAATCAAGCACTGAAACACTGGCAGGAACGCGGGTTATTGTGCGGTCCCCGCGCTCTCGGATGCTTTCGCTGAAATTGCGTGCAAACAGCGAGAACATCCAAAAATTATCACCCAACAAATCAAGCGTTTGCTCGCTGACCTGTTCGAGTGTAACTCCTGCCAGTGTGTTGCTCATATTATTTAAGCGGATTTGATGCGCTTGAGTGCGGCACCATTACCAACGGCGACACCGTAGAGGACGCCCATTGTCAGGTAGTGCTTGCCGGCCACGTTGTCGTAGAATGTGCGCAACTGAATAGGCAAACCAGTTGATGGGTCAACGATGTCTTGCACGTTTACGCTACCATCCGCAGGCGCGGCAGGTGTGCGGGCAGCCAACAACAAAGCGGAAGGATGCAGCGCGATGGCTGCCAAGTTTTCGCTATTGGTTGGGATGCCGGTGTATTCGTAGAGGCTAAACCCGTGAACGCGTTGAGCGGCGTTTTCCTGCACGGCCGAGGCGGCACCATAGCTAGAAGCATCCTGAACGATGGCGTCCTTCTGAACGCTTGCGTAGTAGCTAGGAGGCAGAATGAGGGCACGCTCGCTCTTTGGCACTTTGGCAGTCGTCAAGTCTGCGGCCAGGTCGGCCACTTCGTCAGCGTCAAAGTTGGCGGCGGTGATGACTTCGTTTGCGCTGTAGTTGGCGTTGAGAACCAATGCAAGCAAATCATCCATCACAGCGTCCAGTGTGACTTCCAAAGCGGGTGCCAAGAAGACAGACGACAACCAATCAAAGTTTCCGCTTTTGGAAACTTCCATGTCTGTGAAGGCCATCGAATAGCCCTTGAATTTGTTCAAGGTGATGGTCTTGGCTGTGCTGGTGACATCGCTCGCAGTGTAGCCACTTGAGAGGTCGGATGCTGTCATGCTGGAAGGAACGCGTGTGGTTACGCTCTCTCCCTGCCCTGAAATCTCATCCGAAAAATCACGCGCAAATGCTCGCAAAGGATGAAATTGTGTTGATAAGTAGTCGAGACTTTGCTCGGCCACCGCGGCTAAGTTGATGCCATTCAAAGAGTTGGCCATATGTTTTTAGTGTTTGTTTTTGATGTTTTTTAGATAAAAAGCGCGGCGTTCGTCTTTGCCCTCAATGGCGTTGTATTGCTGCCATAGTGCGTCGATGCTTAGTGCCGGTGCTTCGTCTTCTGTGGCTTCCTCAACTGGAGCGTCTACGCCAACGCTTGCCGCGATTTCAACGGCCTTTTCATCAGCGCTCTTTTGCTGCTCTTCAAGAAGCAAATTTGTTTCTTCCAAAACCTTAATTTTGCTCTCAAGGCTTGAGATGTCCTGGGCGTGTTGTGCGCCAAGTTTGGCAACTTCCGCAGCATGAGAAGCGCTTGCTTCTTCAAGGCGGGTTTGCAGTGTTTGGTTAGCGGCGGTTGCTTCGTCCAGCTTTCCAGCTAGGTTCGACAACTCCACGTTAGCTTTTACTAAATCGAGTATTGTTTTCATGTGTTTATAAATTTGCCATCAGGCCAATGACTTCGTTCAAATCGTTAACCACCCCGTCAGCAAGCCCAGCCTCAACCGCTTCCATTCCTTCGTAGGTTTGGCCGGTCATGCTTGATTGCGGCACGGTGCGTTTGTTGTTTATCTCTGCCTTAAAGCGCTCGTGCCATTTGTTGACGTTGGCTTGCAGTCGCTCGCGTGCTTCCTCGCTCAGTGGCTTGAAATCAGCATAGTCCAGCTTGTTTTCTCCAGCGCTGACTGCGTTTACTTTCAGCCCCATTTGGCGCAGGTATTCGGTCTGGTCTAAAAGCGCCACGTAAACCCCAACGCTCCCCACTTCGGCGCTCTCGCTAAGAAGCACACTGTCGGCTTGGCTCGCTACCCAATAGGCGGCGCTGGCGGCTGTGCCTTCGGTGTATGCCACTAATGGTTTGCTGACGTTGCGCAGTTTAGCAGCTAACTCTGGCAGCCCCGTAATGGTTCCGCCTGGGGAATCAATGTGCAGCAAGATAGAGTTGATGTTTGGATTTGCGTCCGCATCCGCAACTTGCTCGGCAATGTCGTCGTAGTCGGTCATTCCGAACATCCGTTCATAGTCGGTGAGCATTTTCCCAACGGCGCCGTGAATGTGGATAATAGCAACGCCGCTTTCCTCTTCTGGGAGCGGCAAATCGTAACCGTTGCCGCTGTAGTCATGCTCGTCCAACTGCGTTGCCAGCGCGCGGTGGTAGTCGGGCAGAATGGCCCAAACGTCATTGTTTAATTTATGCGTCAGTTTCGCTGTCATTATCAAAAACTGGGTTTGGCGTGCGCTGGCTCAACAAATGCAACGCGGTGTCCATTTTAATTTCGTAGGTTTCAGAAAGACGCTTTGCACGCTCAAGTAAATCGCTTGCTTCGCGCTCTACTTGGTTGCGTATGTCTTGCCAGTCATGGCCGCGTTCGCCAGTGTCTTCGCGCATTGTGCGCAGGCCCATCTTGATGGCGTCCTGGTTAGCTTTGGATTCGCGGCCAAGGTCAACGGTGATTTTCTTGGGTGCTTGCCAATTAACGCGCCACCAATCGGAAGACGCTGGCAAGTCGCCACGCTTTATTCCTCGCGCAATAACCCAGCCCCAAACGCGATTGCAAAACCTGCTAGTAATAAGAGCCTGGCGCTCTTCGAATCTGCGTGCTGCTTTTTCTAAAATGAACCTTGAAGCGGTCCCTTGTTTGCTGGGTTCCACTATAAATTCGTAAGGAACGCCAAGCCCTAAAGCTACATCACGTAAAAGGTATTCCAAAAACCCAGCAAAGGCGGTGCTTGGTTTGTTGCTCGCGAAACTCTCGATTGATTCGCCAATTTTCAAGCGTGGAACCATGCCAGGCTGAAATGTGTCCCATGCAACTGTGCCCGTATCGGCGGCACTATAGCCGTCTTCAATTAAGCTGCTGCCATCGTCTGCAATGCCGCCTTGCGTAACAATGGCCATGCCTATGGCGCTGTTCATTTTGACGCCAACTTTTTCGAATTCGAGGATGTCAGTTGCATCGCGAATATGGTCGATTGCGTGCGTTAGCGCAGAAACGCCGCGCAATTGGGCAACGCGGTCGGGGTCATAAACGAGAATAAAATTGTTTGCTGAAATGCTGCGAAATTCATCTCCGCTTTTGACATTGTAGGCTGTAGGTTTGCCGCTTGGGCTAACCATCACCCCGTCATGCCCTGCCTCGTTGTATTTGAGCGATTCGCTGGCAATATTGTGGGATTCAATGAGCTGCAATTGCGGAAATGCGTCTTGCCTGCCAATCATCAAAAATCCAATGTCACCGTCCACGTCCATGCGTATGGATGCCATGCGCTGCATTTGGGCAAATGTAAATTGGCCCGCCACATCGCACACCTTGCTCCATTCGGCGAAGTAGTCTTCGTATGCTTTCGCCTCGGCGCTCTGGCTTTGTGGTGTCAATCCAGTGCCTAGTGCGTATCGCGCAACGTCATTCACTGCGCCCCTAACCATTCCATGGTTTGCATACAGCCACCGCGAAAACGCCATCAATCGGCGGCGTGTGCCTCGGTTAAGCGTTTGACTTATGTCGGCGGCAATGTATGGCAGCGAAGTGCGGAAGCGGTTTGATTCAGTGCCTCGGTAATGGCCGTTGATGGTTGCGCGTTTTCGCGGTTGTGGCGCCGCAACAATTGGTCTGCCGTTGTGGTCTACAATTTGGCTCATCGCGCAAACCTTGCAAAAGTCATTCTTGTGGGTTTAGTGGCGCCGTTGGCTAGTCCCTTAGCAATCAACACCGTGGTTAATTGTGCGGCTAGTTCGTCGGTTGGCATAACAAGCTGCATACTGCCGCTTTGAGATGCGTTGCTAAAAGAGACAGTGACACTGCCCGCCAAAATAGCATCGGCTACCCTTTCCTTTAAGGTCAAAAGGTATCCGTCGCTTTGCAAATTAAGAAATGCAGTGATGTCGCTTGCCATCTGTAAAGATGGGCAAAATGTGTAAAAGCAACATGCACAAATAAAAAGGCAGCAACGATTAATTGCTGCCGCCCTTGCTTTTGTGGTTTATGTTTTTCTTATTCCGCAGTGCTAAATAGTTTCGCAATGCTTGCTGCTACAACTTGCATCAGTTCGCAGTCCCAGCCGTGATTTGCTCGGAAGGAAACCCAGCGCAAAGTCGTTCTGCCGTGCTTGTCCAAAACCTCCTTTTTCCGCTCGCTATCGATTTGCTTGGCATATTCGTCGGCCATTTCGCCCAAGTCGCAAACTTCCCAAGGATGAGATTTGCCGCTTTTGAGCAGTTGCAGAACGTCTTTGGTTGTTGGGTTGCTCCATCTAAAAACCGGCGGCGCCGTGCGCCCTGTGGCGCTGACGCGTGTTGGCTTTGAAAACATGCGGCGCACGGTGTGCCCATTTATGCTGTGCGCGTAGTCGGTGG
>Ga0208644_1001573_pt1 | contig 18979 bp, 26 predicted proteins | sample VirMetDEL_Nov_18_FD_184517 | JGI IMG/M metagenome (GOLD analysis project Ga0208644, IMG submission 184517) | Aqueous microbial communities from the Delaware River and Bay under freshwater to marine salinity gradient to study organic matter... | ecosystem: Environmental > Aquatic > Marine >... | reverse complement strand
ATGGCGGCACATCGTCGGGCATACGGTGGCTATCGAGACCAGAAACAGTATAGACCTAGACACAAAGTTGCAGTAAGATTGGATTGTTGGTTGTTTTCACCTATAAAGAAAGGGCAATGAAATGCGACGTAACATTATGGAAGTGCAGTTAAGAGTTACCAAATACTACACCGTTGAATACTACGATATCCACGAGGAAGAAAACCCTAATGATATTGTCATGGATAACTTCAAGGAAGCCAGCGAAGAACCGACGGAAACCGAGCTGGAGATTGTCGAGGTGCGATACTATGGATAGAGATAAGGGAAGCCCGTTCGATTGTGGTTGGCAAGACTGGTTGTTTGGTCGTAAACTAGACCCACACTTAATCGAAGATGGTGTAAGATACAGTAACTTACAGACAGATCAGATCATGGAATACTTGCACGGCTGGAGTTCCGCTAAAGACTTTTACAACAAGGGAGAAATACAATGAGTCACCGAGGAAATGACGAAATCAAAGAGCGATTGTGGGAACAAGTGGATAGCATGACCGATGCTGAGGTATTTGATCAGGCATTGGAGACATCTACCTGGCGTAGCGTAGAGGGCTGGGATGAGATGCGGATGTCGGCTGACAGATACAGGCACGCATTGTTCCTGCAAATGTGGAACGATTATCCGGAGCATTGATATGTCCCGATGCTTATCATGCGATGCACCATTAACAGACTACGAGTCTACACGTAAAAATCTTAACCTAGAATTCGTGGAATTATGCAACGATTGTTTGTCGGCAGCAGATATGGAAGACATATTGTTGCTTGACAGACCCGATCTGAAGCACCACAACGACGCTAGAGCGACGATCGACGATGAAGACATAGTAGACCCTACCCTTGATGATTTAAACGCACTGGAGGACGATTATGACGGTTTCTGGGACGAACGATGATGACGATAAGACTATCTTTGAGATATTCAGGGATGGTTTACCGAAGTACAAGGTGATTTCAAGCAGTAAAGCCGAGCAATATTTTATTGATGGGGAGCTAGTTACTCAGGTAGAATGGGTGCTGGCATTAGAAAAGGATAAACCATGAGTCAACAAGAATACGAGGCGGGAGCATTAGAGGAAGCGCATTACTTCCAGACACTATCGGAAGTAGCAGAGCTGATGCACACGCATGGGACTAGGCAAGTCTTACTAGACTTACTAGAATTAAGTATCGAAAGAGATCTATTAGGTACTATTAATTAAAGGATTATTGTTATTATGGGATCAATATAGTTCCTATAATGACTATAGTAAACTATATAGTTATATAAGGAGTAAAGTTTTATGGGAGTTCAGATTCTAGCGCACCAACCTTGTCCAGATTGTGGGTCATCGGATGCTTTGACGATCTACGACTGGGGAACAAAGTGTTTTAGTTGCAAGAAGTCTGTGTTTGATGAGAACAATGCAGGTATCAAAAGTCTATCGAAGACTGACGGTAGCTTCAGGATTGTTGAAGGCACTACTAAGACCATTATACAGCGGAAGCTAGCAAGACAAACGTGTGAACTATATGGACTAGTAGAGGCGGAAAACAAATATCACTTTCCCTATTGTGATGACGCTGGGAACATCGTGGCTTACAAGCGTAGGGATATAGACGATAAGAAGTTCAGCATCATAGGTAACTGGCAGAGAGGTAAGCTATTCGGTCAACACCTATTCCCCGCTAACCAACCTATCATCACTATCTGCGAAGGTGAGTTCGATGCGATGAGTGCATGGCAGATGATGGGCGGTGTGTCCAAATACCCTGTCGTATCGGTACGCAATGGGGCTAGCTCAGCACTCAGTGATTGTAAGAATAACTACGAATACCTGGATAGCTTTAACACTATCTACGTATGCTTTGATGCAGACCCACAGGGGCAGGAAGCAGCACAACAAGTAGCTGAACTCTTTGGCTCGAAGGTTAAGATATTCAAGGCTGACAAGGGATTCAAAGACGCCAGCGATTACCTACAAAGTAGCCGAGGTCCACAGTTTGTTGAGAGATGGTGGGCATCTGAACGCTACGTACCCAATGGTATTGTTGATGGTTCAACCCTCTGGGACTTGGTGTCTACCCCGATGGAAGATAGCCTACTGAACTATCCATACAAGGGACTCAATGATCTAACCTATGGCATCAGACCTAACGAGATGGTGTTGGCTGCTGCTGGCTCAGGACTAGGTAAGTCTCAGTTCATGCGGGAGCTGGTGTTTCATATCCTAAATAACAGCGAAGAGAACATAGGGCTATTGTTTCTTGAAGAGACTGTACGTACCACCGCTAGGTCAATGATGTCTTTGTATGCCAACAAGTTACTACACCTACCTACCACACAGGTTACAGATACAGAACTACGGGAAGCCTTTGAAGCTACGCTAGGTACAGGCAGACTGTTTCTCTTTGACAGTAACGGAGACCAAGACAGGCACACTATCGTTAAACGTGTCAAGTACATGGCGAAGGCACTGAACTGTAAGTACATATTCCTAGATCACATCTCGATCATTGTTGCTGGCACTGAGAAAGGTACAGAACGAGAGGCACTGGAAGAGATAATGAAAGACCTGCGTATCTTGGTAAAAGAAACTGAGATATGTTTGTTCGGTGTCTCGCACCTGCGTAGACCTGAAGGTAAAGGACACGAGGAAGGTGCAGTCACCAGCTTGGCACACCTCAAAGGATCGTCAGCTCAGGGCAACGTAGCTGATATTGTCATAGGTCTGGAGCGTAACGGACAGCATGACGATGAGGAAGAACGTAACACTACTAGGGTTAGGGTACTGAAGAATAGATTTAGCGGACTCACTGGACCAGCTTGTCGGTTGCTTTACAATAAGCAAACTGGTAGGATGTTAGAACGGTTTGACGAGGATGCCTTATGAACGTACTAGATTTATTCTCAGGTATTGGTGGGTTTAGTTTAGGACTAGAACGTGCTGGTATGAAGACTATTGCTTTCTGTGAAGTAGATAAGAAATGTCAAGAAGTTTTGAGGAAGCACTGGAAAGATGTACCTATATTTGATGACGTAACCACACTGAAAGGAACAGATATAGATGGAACAGTTGACGTTATTTGTGGCGGATTCCCCTGCCAAGACATCAGCCTCGCAGGAAAAGGAGCAGGACTTGAAGGTGAAAGATCAGGACTCTGGTGGGAGTTCCACAGGCTCATCAAAGAAATCAAACCGAAGTGGGCGATCATCGAAAACGTCTCAGCCCTTCGCAATAGAGGACTGGACCAAGTTCTCAGGTCACTCAATGAGATCGGGTACGATGCAGAGTGGCATTGTATCACCGCTGCCAGTATTGGTGCGCCTCACCGAAGGGACAGAATCTGGATTGTGGCGTACCCCAGAGACAGTTCAAGGTGGGACGGTATCTCAGGAAGTATTGGAAGAGATGGCGAAAGGGAATTGGAAGAGAGCATCAGGTCATCAGAGACAACTGAGATTACAGGATCAAGTGAGACATCCGAAACTCTATCCAACTCCAAGAGCAAACTCAGCAATGGCAACAACTTTGACTCCGAAAGTAGCAAGTCATCCTCACAGGAACTTGGAAGTTGCAATAGCAAGAGAGATGTTTCCGACTCCAACAGCGAGGGATTGGAAGGACAATGGAAAGTCTCCAGCAGAATTAGCAAGGAACTCAAAGACCCTAGCTACTCATGCTGGTGGGCAACTGAACCCAACGTGGGTCGAGTGGCTAATGGGATTCCCAATAGGGTGGACAGACTTAAACAGTTAGGTAACGCAGTCGTTCCTCAGATACCAGAACTGATAGGGAGAGCTATATGTCAAGCTGGTTGATATTATTAATAGCTGTGGTATATTTAGTTATAGCTGTTGATCTTTTAATCAAAGGACAAACTGGACTAGCAATTACTTTTGTTGGGTTCTGTCTTGGAAACTTTGGGTTATACTTACAGACATGAAACGATTAGTTATTGACATAGAAACTGACATGAAAGCGCAAGAGATTTGGTGCGCAGTTACTAAAGATATTGACAGCGGAGAAGTCAAGGTATGGAAAAGAGCAAACGAATTACGCCAGTACATAGGAAGTCAAGACCTATTGATTGGACACAACATCATTGGGTTCGACCTACCTGTATTGAAGAAGGTGTGGAACTTGAACTACGAATTGAACCCACAACGAGACACGTTGATAATGTCAAGATTACTAAATCCCGTGATCGAAAAAGGACACAGCCTCGATGCTTGGGGCGTACGACTAGGGCTAAAAAAAGGGGACTTCAGTGACTTCAATGACGGTTTATCTCAAGAGATGGTGGACTATTGTATCCAGGATGTGGAGATTACCCATGTCCTTTTTGAAAGACTTAGCAATGATCTATTGGATTGGGGTGTTTCAACCGATCTGGAACATGAGGTTGCTGTTGTCGTCAAAAAGCAGGAAGAAACAGGATTCAAACTAGATGTTCCGAAAGCTATGGCAATGCTATCTGACTGGCAACAAACCCTTATAGATATTGAAGCTGAGCTACAACAAATCTTTAAGCCTATTGTTACTGAAAGATATAGCGACAAGACAGGCAGGCGGTTGCAGGATAAGGTAGAAGTATTTAATCCTGGTAGCCGAAAGCAGATAGCGGAAAGGATGATGGCTCTTGGATGGAAACCTAAGAAACACACTGAGAAAGGAACGGTGGTAGTAGATGAGAAAGTATTACAAACTATTGACAGACCTGAAGCTAAATCACTACTCCGCTACTTACTCATTCAGAAACGGGTGGCTCAAGTTGCGTCATGGATTGAAAATGCTGATGAAAACGGACGGGTACATTGTAAGATCAGAACCAACGGAGCGATCACAGGACGAATGACACACAGTAGCCCTAACCTTGCTCAAGTACCTAGAGTTGGTAGCGAGTACGGTGAAGAGTGTAGATCAGTATGGACGGTAGAGGACGGTAATGTACTACTGGGTGCTGATGCTAGTGGCTTAGAGCTACGGATGTTAGCACACTATATGGACGATCCAGCGTATACCAAAGAGATACTAGAGGGCGACATCCATACTAAGAATATGCAGGCTGCAGGGCTAACCAATAGGGATCAAGCTAAGACATTTATCTATGCGTTCCTATATGGTGCTGGTCCTGCTAAGATAGGTTCGATTGTGGGTGGTGCAGAACGTGAGGGTAAGATGTTGATTAATAGTTTCCTCAAGAATACCCCTGCATTACAGAAGCTAAGAGATAAGGTAGACAGACTAGCTGTCAAGGAATGGTTACCTGGTTTGGATGGACGTAGGCTATTGATCCGATCCCAACACGCAGCTCTGAATACCTTGTTGCAGGGTGCAGGTGCAGTGGTTATGAAACAGGCACTGATACTGTTGCATAGAAAGTTAATTGGTGGTAAACTCAATGCTAAGTTCGTGGCTAATGTGCATGATGAATGGCAGTTAGAAACGACACCAGAAGATGCAGAAACGGTGGGACACCTAGCGGTACAATCCATCCGTCAAGCAGGAATCCGTCTAAGGCTACGCTGTCCGTTGGACGGGGAATTTAAAGTAGGAACTAATTGGGCAGCGACTCACTAACTTATAAAGGAAACTAAATGAAACCAGTTAAAGTAAAAGGTCAAGTGTATTGGTCACGTCATGCTGAACCCTATGATGATGGTAGGTATGGCATGGATATCGGGCAGTTGTCTGAGACAGCAGTGCAGAAACTTCAGGATGAAGCAATGCTCGATGTTAAACACAAAGACCTACAACAATACTATGTTACCTGTAAGTCTAACTATCCCATCAAAGTGGTTGACACAGAAGGTAAAGAGATTGATGGTAAGATTGGTAACGGATCTGAATGTGTTGCTGTGATTGCTCCCTATTCCTACAACTACAAAGGTAAGAAAGGGATATCAGCAGGAGTTCTTGAAGTAGTAGTAACAAACCTCATTGAGTATAACCCAGGAGGCAGTAGCACTAGCTCTGAGTTAGCTGCGATGGAAGCGGTGTAATGGCTACCCCGTCATTGGAGAATGCAACTGCTCTGATTGACGGGGATATCCTTGTCTACCGTATTGGATTTGCTAGTGATGATGATGAGGAAAAGTTTGCAATTAGTCGGATGGGTAACTACATTCAGGAACTTATCCGCCCTGACTACGTTGACGACTTCTTAGGTTACATCACTGGCAGTTCCAATTTTAGATACCAGATAGCTAACGAAAAAGAATACAAAGGGAATCGTAGTGACGCTAGAAAGCCTAATCATTACGAGTCCTTACGTAACTACCTTACTGAGAAGTGGGGCTTTGAGTTAGTCGAAGGTGAAGAAGCGGATGATGCAATAGGTATCGCAGCTTATGGTATGAGAGCTGGAGCCTTTTGCATCATGTCGTTAGATAAAGACCTTGATATGTTGAGGGGATGGCACTACAACTTTGTCAAGGATATTCTGTACTATATTACAGAAGCTGAAGCCATCAAGAATTTCTACACGCAAATCTTAACAGGTGATCGGGTCGATAACATACCTGGATTACATGGCATTGGTCCGAAGAAAGCCGAGAAGATTCTAAAGGATTGTCATAACGAGAGACAATTATTCGCTGCCGTCCTAGAGGCGTATGAGGATAACCTTGAGTTACTAACTGAGAGAGCGCAACTACTATGGATAAGAAGAAAGAAGGATCAAATCTGGTTGCCGTCCCTGAAGTAGCTTATATAGAATGGGATGATGCTTGTGCAGATGCTGGCTGGGAGTTGACAGAGAAGACAGACATACACTGTGTTTACACTCTGGGCTTCATTGTAGCAGAGGACAAGAAGGCAATCACAATTGCTGTTTGCTTTTCTGGTCTGGAGTCCAATGCTAGGATACACATTCCTAAAGGATGGATCAAGAAGATCAAACGATTCAAACTTGATAAATTTTTAGGAAGGAAGAAACCATCAAAACCCAAAGCGCAAAAGCAAAAGGCAGGAAACTCCAACAATGGTTTAGAGATTTACTCATCGACCAATTCGATTTTTCCAGGTCCGATGTAAGGTCAACAAGTATGGGTGCTGGCGGTGAGGACATTCAGTTCTCTCAGTCGGCAGGAGATAAGTTAGGGATATCAATAGAGTGTAAATCAAGAAGCACAATAGGCGTATACTCTTTCTATTCTCAAGCCCTAGACAACTGCCCTGAAGATAGGCAGCCTGTTGTTGTAATCAAACAGAATTATTCTAAACCGTTGGTAGTAATAGATGCAGAATATTTCATACAACTGCTAAAGGAGCAGCATGAGACACCTCGTAATCCCTGACACCCAGTGTAAACCAGGATATCCTATCGAACATTTAGAGTGGGTAGGTAAGTACGCAGCAGATAAGAAGCCGGACGTTATTGTCCATCTAGGAGACCACTGGGATATGCCTAGCTTATCTGTTTATGACATAGGTAAGAAAGCATTTGAGGGTAGGACATATCAATCGGATATCACTGCTGGTAACTTAGGCATGACAAGACTGATGAAGCCTATCGCTGCTGAAGTCAATAGACTTAGAAAGAACAGAAAGAAACTATGGAATCCCAGACTTGTCTTTCTAATAGGTAACCATGAGCAACGTATTGAGAGAGCTATTAACTCAGACCGCAAGCTCGAAGGTCTAATAGGTTATAGTGATTTCAATTTAGAACAGTACGGCTGGGAGGTTAGAGACTTCTTGGAAGTATGTGTCATTGACAACATTGCCTACTCACATTACTTCACATCGGGAGTGATGGGACGCTCAGTATCTAGTCCTAATCTACTATTGCAAAAGAAACACATGAGTTGCATAATGGGTCATGTTCAAGATAGAGCTATAGCATTTAGTAAGAGAGCCGATGGAACTAGAATCACTGGTATCTTTGCAGGTATCTGTTACCAACATGATGAGGATTACTTGACACCACAAACTAACGGTAGCTGGTCGGGTGTCTGGATGTTAAACGAAGTGCAGGATGGTAGCTTTGATGAGATGCCTATCAGTCTAACTTATTTGAGGAGACAATATGGAAGTAAGAGAACTACTGAACGTTCGTGAAGATATGTACGGACAATATAGTGTTGTCAGTCGGATCAGTCAGGACATTAAGAAGGTAATGCAAGACTCGCCTAATTACAAGATTATGCCAGCATTTGCTAGAGAAAGTTTAGACATGATCGCTAACAAGATTGCTAGGATTCTCAATGGTAATTATTATTATGATGATTCTTGGCGAGACATAAGCGGGTATGCTACATTAGCAGTCATGGAAATAGAGGAACTAGAGAAGCATGAAACCACTGACGCTCCCTGAACTAAAAGAAAGACTAATACAGTTCGATGAAGTAGACTTGATTGAGCTATTAGATTTAACGTCCGAAGATATATTGGACAGGTTTGAAGATGTTGTCGAAGATAGATACGAACAATTAAGAAAGGAAGTTTACTAATGGATTACTATCAGCAGTACATAGCTAAGTCAAGATACTCAAGGTTCTTACAGGACTCAAAGCGCAGAGAGAATTGGAATGAAACTGTAGATCGCTATATGGCTTTTATGAAGGATCAACTATATAGAACCCACAAATATAATATACCATCAGACATCTATCGTGATCTATCTGAAGCTATTAAGAACCTAGAAGTAGTACCTTCTATGCGTTCTATTATGACTGCAGGTAAAGCACTAGAACGTGATAATACAGCAGGATATAACTGTAGCTATCTACCTGTTGACGATCCTAAAGCGTTCGACGAAGCTATGTATATCTTACTGTGCGGTACAGGGGTAGGCTTCAGCGTTGAACAGAAGTACGTAAACAAACTCCCTGAGATACCAGAGAAGATGTTTAAGTCAGACACTACAGTCGTAGTAGCTGATAGTAAAGAAGGGTGGGCTAAAGCATTACGCCAGGTTATAGCACTACTGTATTCTGGCGAGATACCTAAGTGGGATCTTAGAAAGATTAGACCTGCAGGTGCTAGACTAAAGACCTTTGGCGGTAGAGCTAGTGGACCTGCACCACTTAACGAACTGTTTGAATTTGTTATCCGTAAGTTTCAGGCTGCTGCTGGACGTAAGCTAAACACACTAGAGTGTCACGACATCATGTGTAAAGTAGCAGAGGTTGTAGTAGTAGGCGGTGTACGTAGGTCAGCTATGATCTCTCTATCTGATCTGAACGATGACAAGATGAGACACGCTAAGACAGGGCAATGGTGGACTGATAATCCACAACGTGCGTTAGCTAACAACTCTGCAGTGTACGAACAAAAGCCTGACGTTGGACAGTTTATGAATGAATGGATTAGTTTGTATCAGTCACACTCTGGTGAACGAGGTATCTTTAATCGTGAAGCAGCTATCAAGCAATCAGAAAGAAACGGACGTAGGGATTCTGACTATGAGTTTGGAACTAACCCATGCTCAGAGATTATCCTAAGACCTTATCAGTTCTGTAATCTGTCTGAGGTAGTAGTACGTGAAGCTGATACGATCTACGAACTAGAACGTAAGGTAACACTAGCTACGATATTAGGAACGTACCAGTCTACGATGACACACTTCCCGTATCTTCGTAAGATATGGCAGCGTAACACTGAAGAAGAAAGATTGCTTGGAGTATCTCTTACTGGGATATTAGATAACAAAATGCTAGGAGCTAACGTTGAACAAACTAAAACGCTTTTACAAAGACTACGTATGGTTTCTGTCGATACAAACCTGGAGCTTGCAACTGCTATTGGCATTCAGCCTTCTGCTGCTATTACTTGCGTTAAACCTTCTGGCACTGTCAGCCAGCTTGTTGATAGCGCCTCTGGTATTCATCCGAGACATAGTCGTTATTATATTAGGCGTGTTCGAGGGGACAAGAAAGACCCTATCACTGCGTTCTTACAGGAAAAGGGCATCCCATCAGAAGAGTGTGTACTACGACCAGAGTCGACGATAGTCTTTAGCTTCCCTAAGAAAGCACCTGACTCAGCTTTACTAAGGGATGATCTAACAGCTATTCAACACCTAGACTTGTGGATGATGTATCAGAAGGACTGGTGTGAACATAAACCTTCAGTAACTATCTCTGTAAAGGAAGATGAATGGGTAGAAGTCGGTGCGTGGTGTTGGAAGAATTTTGATGATATTAGTGGTGTTAGTTTCTTACCGTATGATGGTGGAACATATAAACAAGCACCCTACGAGGAATGTACCGAAGAGCAGTATAATGAACTTCTAGACAAGATGCCTATGACATTGTTCTGGGATGAGTTGATAGAGGAGGATGATAATGTTGAGGGCGTACAGCAACTGGCTTGCACAGCAGGGGTTTGCGAGATATGATAAAAATACTAGTTCCAGTAAGTGGTGGTAAAGATAGTCAGTCTTGTTTAAAACTTGCTTTACAACATCAAGATAGATCCCTAGTTAGGGGTCTATTTTGTGACACTCAGTTTGAACATCCTTTAACATACAAACATATAGAGTGGATGAGAAAACACTATAATGTTGAGATTGATGTTGTAACTGGAGGAAGCGTTCTTGAAAAAACATTAAAGTATAAAAGGTTTCCAGGAGGAGGAGCTAGGCATTGTACTGATGAATTAAAAATAAGAGAGACAAGAATATATTGCAAGGAACTAGCAGAGAAACAAGGAGAAGGTTTTGAAGTTTGGTATGGAATGAGAAGTGATGAAAGCTCTCAAAGAAAAAAAAGATATGCAGATAAATTAGATACTGATTTATACCCACCTCACGAAGTATTACCTAGAAAATATCCTAAGTATCTATCTGAAAAACTTGGAGTATACTTTAGATTACCTATTCTGAATTGGACATCTGAAAGTGTATTAAATTTTTTAGCTGGTGAAGAAAATCCTTTATATAAAGAAGGATTCAATAGAGTAGGATGCTTTCCTTGTTTAGCTGCTGGAGATCAATACAAAAGAAAAGCCTTTGAACATGATGCTTTTGGTAAAGAACAATATATAAAAGTAATTGAAATAGGTAAAAAGATAAACAAAGATATATGGACTTCCAAGAAAGAAAAACTACAAGGATGTTTGATTTGTGAAATATAGGAGGTTAAATGTTAGAGACAGTATTAGCTTTCTTAGCTTTACTGAACTGTCATCCTGATGACTTAGTTATTACTTCGAGTAATAATACGTTCTACTTGGCTGGGGATATTGGTGTTGTGTATGTCAAACCTGGTATGTACAAAGACCATATCCTTGTCCATGAGATCTGGCATCACTGTCAGTGGCAATGGGCTGGAAAGAAACCTGCTCAGTCTTGGGACGAGTGGAGGAAGAGAGAGGTAGAAGCTATGAAGGTTGAAGACATCTACCTTAACCTCTCAGAGTAACTATCTAATAATACTTATAGAGTTTGTGTTTATTGGTTGGTTTTCTAATTTTCGTAATCTATTTATCTTTGCTTGTTCATTAAATTTTTTTATGTCTTGATCAGATACCCCTTTTATTTTATGAAACTTAGCCCACCAGTCACCTACAGTCATTGGTTTATCATCTTCAACAAGTTTAGATAGATCACCAGGACCCATTCGAGCGTCACCTAAAAACAACATTTTTTGTTGATCAAGTGTTAAATTACTTGGGTCATAGTTATCAGGAAGTTCTTTTAACCACTTAGGTTGCTCTTTGTTTATGTATTCATAATAGTTTTTTAATCTTTGTCTAGCGTCTACACTTCTACCTGATCCACCTTTATCAAGTATTTCAAATTGAAAAGCACCTCTTCCTGGTCCTTCAAAAAATCCTTTTTTACCTTTACTTCTTTGTTTAGCGTCAGCTATTATCTGTTTTTTATTAAAATCACTTTCCCATATTCCTATGTTCTCCATTAAATCTTCAAGAACATCCTTTGGGACTTGTTTATCTTTGCTTATAGATTCTAATAAAAACTCGTATTCATTAGACATAACAGGAGTTGCTCTACTTGTAGGGACAGCTACTGACATTTCCTCACCAGGATATCTGTAAGGTATTCTCAGTTGTTGTCCTACCATAATCATATTAGGATCAATACGATTATAGTTAGCTAGTTCGTCAACACTATAACCAGTATCTCTACTGATTTTAGATAATGTATCGCCTTTCTTAACTGTGTATGATGGCATTCCTGTTTCCTTACTCGATAATAATGTCAGGGTTAGTATAAGGATTAAGACCTTTTTTCTTAAACTCATTTTGCATAAACTTAATATAATTAGGACTAGTGTGATCTTGGATTAATTCTCCTAACATCATTCTTCTTACGTCACTTCTAATTTGATTGACAGCATCTTTAATACCTTTAGCTTGTAAACTCTTAGGAAGCAACATAAAACCTTCAGACGACGCAAGTATATCTAATGTTTGATTAGTATAGTCTCCCATCAACTTAGACATTCTGGAATACTGTTCTCTATTTAATTGAATTCCATAAAGAGTTGATGAAGGTGGAGCAATGTTCAACTCTGGGTTATCAAATAACTTTTGAATCTTGTTTCTGTTCACTTCAGCAAATCTAAAGCCAGTAGTTATTTCACCAGGAGTTCCTAGTGATTGAGTCTCTCCGGTTATACTACTGTATACGGGAGCTAGTTCTTCTCTAAGTCCAGGTATTCGAGACTTAATATTATTTAACATCCAAGTAGAAAGATCTTTGTCTTTAACCTCACGCTTAATAGGATCTTCTAACTTAGCTAACCAATTTAAAAAGTTAGGAGTTAATCCATTAGTAGACCTAGCAATTAACGCTGACACTTGCTTCTCATCTTCTGATGTAACAGCATTCATTAAGTCAGCCAATTGAGCAGTAAATGTTTTGTCTAAGAAAGCATTTTTTACGACACCAGCTACTTGCGCTCCTGTTGAAAAACTAAGATCATCTTCGCCCTTAAGAGCTAACTCTTGAATCTTCTGTTTACCGTTAGCAAATATAGTAAACACAGTATGCAACGGCTCGATACCCTTGTAACTAATCCATCTGTCACCTACTTTAATAGAGCTAGGAGGTATACCTGCTTCAGTCATTCTAGCTCTTTGAGCAGGATCAGCAGGATAGTCGCCGGTCAACATACCAGCTTCAACCATACCAAAAGCCCATCCTGAGAAACCAAGACCAAGCATTTGCTGAGATATAAAGTCATTCTTTAACTGTTGCTTAAACGCAATCTGTCCGTCTAGCTCTAATAATTTTTGGTGTAAGTTCTCTTTAGTTACATCGCTTTTAGCGTTTAACCACTTGTCGTTTAGTAGCTGTCTTTTTATTTTTAGTTTGTCAATGTCTTTAGCAGCTTGTCTAATCCTAGCTAAACCAACACCAGGGACAAACGTAGCTCCAAACTTAGCAACATTCAAAGGAGTGATAATAAACGGAGTAGTTAATGCCTGAAGCGGAGCTATAATTGATCCTCCACCTTCTTTATTCTTTGAAAGGTTAAACCAAGCCCTTGCTCCTCGATCAATAATAGAGTCACCTAATGGACTTCTAAACGTACCGTAAAGAGCAAACTCTTCGATCAATTTAGCAGCTTGCGGATCTACTTTAGCGACAGCTTCAAAGATACGTTCGCTTCCTACGTCCCTCAAGCCGCCTTTACTTTTACTCAATACAGCTTTGTTTAAAACTTCTCCAAGTTCTTCACGAGTAATACCGTATTTCTTTAAGACATCTTCTTTAGGAGCTTTCTTTAATTGATCCATGAATATTTGAAACTGCGCTCTCTCAAAGAAAGTAGCAAAACCTTCGTCAATTCCACGTTGTATACTTTGAGGTAAAGTAACTACAGCATTGATTGGTTTATTTATAGCGTCTAGTTCTTTAGATGCTTTCTGACCTGGAAACTTTAAATAGAAATCAAATTCTTTTGAGGTTCTTCCGTCAAATACAATTTGTTTATTTTTGTATCCACCTACCATTCTTGGAAACACTTCAGCAAAAGCCTTAGTATAGCCAACTAACATTGAACTAGCCTCAGAGAATTTACCTCTAGTAAGTCTAGTTATAGGAGCTTCAACAACTCTAGCTAAGTTTCCTACAAAGTTAACAAAAGTAGTAGAAGGAGCAGACAGAAAGTTATTTCTAATAAGCGAACTTAAAGAATCCCGTAACTCAGGTCTATTACTTGCTTCATATATTCCTTTTGCAATATCGGCAACAACTTCAGGAGTGACTTCATCAGCAGCTCTCTTACCTTCTAAGATCTGTCGTATCAATACTCTGCAACGTGGATTAAGTATCATTAGCACTCACCGTTTTCAAATAGTCTTGTTATAGCTTTGCCTTCTTTCATAAACTTTTTGTATCGTTTAAAGTCATTCATAGTTCTACTAACTGCGTTAGCGTCCCCTATAAAAGAAAATAATAATCCTAAACTCGGCTGAAGTTTTGTCCAAAGATAAGCAACAGTAGCATCGTTTCCTTCGCGCTCAGCAAAATCTAGTTGTTCAAGCGTGGACACAAAATCGTCATACCTGTTAACCCACTCTTGTCTAACTAATTGTCTTGCTCCAGGCGATAGTATATCATCTTTCTGATAGTTAGCTGCTATGTGATCGGCTGCTCTAGCTGCTTGAGATTTAGCCAGTTCACTTGCTCCTGTATCTTTACCAAACTGTTGAGCTATAGACTGAGCTTGAGTCCTTGCTACTGTTTCAGTAGTAGACATAGGCTCTGTTATTCTGGACACGTCCTTAATTCTACCTCTAGCTGCATTAACAATAAAGTCAGCAACATCGTCGTCCACTCGATCTGCCATAGCTCCAAGTAACTTAGCTGCTTCCTCGTCTGGAAGATCGCTTAGTTGCCTGATTTGATCTGCAGTTAAAGAAGGAGTAATACGTTCAGGTAAAAACCGCTTAAACTTATTGAGATCAGTCTCTCCCATTTTAAGAGCAGCACTGTAAGCGTCTAAGTTATTCTCTCTATTCTTATAGAAGTCTCTGATGTTTGTAACAGTAAACTTCTTACCTTCTACTTTCTTTAAGTTATCCATTAACTTCTGATAGCCTTGAACAGTCTCTACTGCTTCATCAATGGACATATCATCACCAAAGATGTTCTTCATTTTAGAGTAGAACTGTCTAAAGCCATCGTCTATCTTAAAGCGAGGCTTACCGTCTTCAGCAGTTATAAACTTACTGTAATCGTAGAGATAACGAGACTCATCATCCATGTGTTTAGTCACAGGATTTAGAATATTATCTAATGTCTCAGATGTAGTAAGCGGAGTTCTTTCTGCTAACTTACCGTCAATTACAGTTTGTCTATTAACTTTATTGACAATCTCAGAACCAATGTTATTCGATATTTCTTGCGCTTCTTTATCGTTTATTCCAAACGTGTTCTTAATATAATTTAAATGGTCTTGTTTATTACGACTGTTCTTATAAACAGCTGTTGCAGCTTTATCAATATCTGATTCAAATACTAATTCAGAATTATTATGAACTACTTTCTCTTCAAACAAGTTATCAGCAATCTTTGGAATCTTAGCCGATTGTTGAACATTAATTACAGTCTGTTTATATGGATTAGTTGTAGGTCTAGGTATCCTATTAGAAGTCGGCGTGGTAAACGTAGGCAGTCCTGCTCCACTAGGAGTTAATCCAGCAGCTTCTACGGACACACCAGCGTTTAAACCACCGTCATCAGGAACATCTCTAACTGTAGGCTGTATAGTTATACGTGGTTTAACTGCGCCAGGAGTAACTGTAGCAGCATTTAAGTTAGCTTGCGCTTGTCCTACTAGTTCTTCTTGAAGAGATTTACCGGTTTTACCTGCTACTTTACTAACTAAAGCAGTTATTCCACCACCTAATACTCCAGCAGTAACTGCAGAAGTTAATATGTTAGAAGTTCTGCTATCATCAAACTCTTCATATAAAGGATCTATTGCTCCAGTCAAGCCACCAAAGGCTGCAAAGCCAGCTACTGCTCTAGGAACAGTGCTAAACGCAGGAATTGGAATAGTGTTAGCTGGGTCAAACACACTACCAGCAAGGTAAGAAGACCAACCAGCAACAGGATTAAGAGTTAGCATCGCTCTTAATTCCCGTTCAGCTTCAAAGTCTGCTACACCCTGTTCGTCATTAAATAGACCAGCAACACCTCGAATAGTATTCGTTATTCCTCTTTCTACTCCACGAGCAATAACATCACTAGTATCATAAGGATCGTCAAGAATGACACGTAAGCCAGCCTCAGAAACTCCAGACCAATCTCCAGTCTCTGTTGCTTTTAGTACTGCTTCTTGATCGCTCTTTGAAAGTCCTGATATATCTATCTGTGCCATATTATCTGTTAAAATCTACGACTAGGAAAAGGTATGCCATAAGTATTTTCAGAGTCAATTCCAAACATTCCCTGACCAGGCATTAGGCTTTGTCTTTGTTCTCGATCCATCTGTTCAGCCTGAATCCTATTAGCTGTTTCTGGATCAACGTACTCAGGACCAGTTATTCCTCTTAGTTGATCTGGCGTTGCTTTTCCAAATACTTTTATACCTCGACTTCTTTCTAGCTCTATTAGTTCTTCTGGAGTTAAGCCGCCTTCTAAAGCTGCAGACCCACTAATCACTGCTCCAGCACCTTTAGGTCTTTCAATAAGATTGATTTGACCAGTTCTTTTTAGTTCTGCTTCAGCTACTGCGTCTGCTTCTTTTTTCTCTTTCTTCTTAGCATCAAGTGCTGTTTGCGCTCCTGCTGTATCTACTTCAACAGTTTTAACATTACCGTCTTCGCCTATAACAGCAACTACATCTTTAGGCACTTCTTGTCCAAGTCTTCTGGCTCTAGCTTGTTCTGCTTTTCTTCTAGCCTGTGGTCCTTGAGTATAGTCATAGTAAATGTCTGTTCTTATTACCTCATCTGCTGGGATAGGTGTTCCGTCATAATCAAAGAAGTTACCAGACACATCAGTTCGTACTGGTTTACCTTCTATGTTTAAATAGTCTTTATTCAATTTAGGACCATACTGCATCTCTTGAATATCGAGTTGACGTTGCTGTGTAGCAATACCGCTTGCTCTGTCATAAAGATTAACAGCTTCGTTCATAAAGCCTTCTTGCTCTAGTCTTTTAGCAATTCTTTTTAAACCATCAGGATCGTTTAAGTCAATTTCTTCTTCAGCTAGTATAGCGTTGATGCGGTTGTATTTCTTGATAAGTGGGTCTTCTACTTTATCGCCAAATAATCCACCAGTTCTTAATGTCTCACCAACGTCAACACCTGCTCTTGCAGCCCAAGCAAATGGACCAAGACCTTCACCAGCCTGTTGAAGCCTAGTTAAGTATCTCTGTTGAGCAAGCTGCTCGTCTTCCCTCTTTCTAGCATAAACTATTTCTTCTGCTGAAGGACCAAATAAAGATGCAACTGTACTAGCCATGTCTATTCCTTAATAGTTATTAAGTTGATTGTCCAAATTGTATTGTGTTATATCTAGGATCTGGTAAAGTGCTACCAGCATACTTAAATTGAGATTGTAAGGCAGGTGAACTACTACCTCCTCCAAACATACCTCCAAAGTATCCACCAACTTTAGAGGCTAAACCACCTAACATTCCTAGACCCTGTTGCGTCCCTTGCTGAACTGTTGGACTCTCCATCAAACCTCTCATAATGTTGTATCGAGCAGCTTCAGATGCCTGACCAGCTTGTAGCTGACCTAATGCTCCTTGAGCGCCTAGACCAGCAGCAAACTGTCCTCCGCCCATAGCAGCCTGACCCAATGTTGCACCAAGCTGTAGAGGTTGCTGAGCAGCAGTTTCAAGGGCTTGCTGTGTCTGGAACTGTTGCTGAAACGGTGCAAGCGCCCCTGCTTGAGTCTGATATCCAGATGACAAGACACCTGCTCCTGTACCAAATAATCCTGCACCAAAGCCTATTTGCTGCTGAGCAGCTTGTTCAGCCCCTGCAGCTAGTTGTAAGTTACGCCTTGCTCTGGATTCTGCTAACGCTTGTAGTTCTGGTTGTCCTCCAGCACCTACACTTAGACCACCTCGTCCGCGACCAAATACACCAGCAGCTAGACGTTGTTCTTCCTCAATATCATAAGGACGTAACACATCCATCTGTTGCTGCATATAACGCTGTCGAGCTTCTTCAGGTGTTTGAGCTAGATAACTTTGTCCAAGTCCAAATAGACCTTGAGCAGCTTGCTCATACTGTGGCTGTAGGGCAGCAGCACGTTCAGCTTGACCAAGCGATGTTTCCATTAGTCCACCTAGTTGGGCTTGTCTAGCTAGGACTTCTGGGCTTGCTGTGTAACCTGCTGACTTTAACGCTCCAGTAGTAGGGTCTACTTCAAACTGAGATTGACCAAAACGAGTTGTAACACCGACAGGTCTAAAGTAACCTTGCTGACCTAATCGACTCATCTGCTGCGCGTACTGATTACCTCCAGCAGTTACTGCTTGTCCAATATCTCTACCAGCAATTGCCCCTCCAACAGCAGAACCTATAGCTCCACCAATCGGACCTCCAAGTGCTGTTCCTATAGCTGGTGCAGCAGCCCCTACTACACTTTTTACAGTTTTGCCCATTATTTTACCCTTCTCTCTAGCAAGTAACCTGTTAACTTAAACCTATACTTTTTAACAAATGATTTATAACTTCTCTTTGTTGCCATTAATACTTTGTCATAACCTAGTTGTTTAGCTAATTCATCTATGTAACTATCCCAGTAATCTCCATCTCCGTACACTTGTATAGGTACAAAGTAATCTTCCCAAGTAGTCCATGACAAAAAGCCATGTTCGTTCTCTATTAAGTTTTCTGTATCTATATCTTTGTCTTTAGACTTTTCTAAGTATCTCTTAAAATTTTCTTCGTTCATTAAGCAGTACGTCTCCACATGTATACAACAACATATGGCTGTAAGTTAGCATTAGTACCTGATGAACCAGCAGAATTAACTGTTGTTGAAGATGTAATGTTTGCGTATCCAGTTC
>Ga0208644_1001571_pt1 | contig 19003 bp, 22 predicted proteins | sample VirMetDEL_Nov_18_FD_184517 | JGI IMG/M metagenome (GOLD analysis project Ga0208644, IMG submission 184517) | Aqueous microbial communities from the Delaware River and Bay under freshwater to marine salinity gradient to study organic matter... | ecosystem: Environmental > Aquatic > Marine >... | reverse complement strand
GAAGCATACTACAACGAAACCTTTAACACCAAACAGAAATGACACAATTAGAATGGGAAGCACAGCGAATAGGAAAGTTCACGGCTTCCGAGATACACAAACTAATGGGTACACCACGCAAGAAAGGTGAAACCCTATCAGAGACCGCCAAATCGTTTGTGATTGAAAAGGCAGCAGAGATTCTGACTGGGCAGAAACGACCCATTTGGGGTGCTGCATTAGATTGGGGAGTGGAACACGAGCAAGAAGCCTTCATTCATTTCAACAACCAATCAGAACAGATATGGGAATACTATGGAGGGCAAGAGTTCAAGTTCTACGCTTATGGGGTATTCTCAGGGGCTTCGCCTGATGGACTGTCCAACTCTCACTTGTTGGAGATTAAATGTCCCTATGAGAGCCATAACCACATCAAGCACATCTTGATCAAGGACAACGAAGATTTCAAATCCTCCAAACCAGAATACTACTGGCAGATGCAGTTGGGGATGTTGGCGACCGAAAAATCAAAAGGAATCTTTGTCTCCTACGACCCACGAATGCCTGAGGACAAGCAGATATATCAGTTGGAGATATACTTGGATGACATCAAATCCGAGATTGATGACAAGATTTCTGCTGCCTCTGAGATGTTGGCTGAAATAATTTCTTAAAATAATTTTGTTTTATTGAAAGTTATTTTGATATTTGAACTATGAACAAACCAACATACGCCTACCTCAACGGGAAAGTTGTGGAGGTAATCAAGCAAGAGGACAATGGAACTTTCCTTGTCAAACTAAATGAACGCCTATATTGGGTGGAAGCACACGAACTCAAACACATCAAACTATGATACCAGCAATTCTAATCATCCCGGTGACCATTGCCATCTTAGCAATCAGTTACCTCAAATTCATCATCAAGAAGGGCATTGACTCTTACGATGTTCCTCACCAACCAATCCCTGAGCGTGACAAGCCCATTCCTCAATTTAACGAATGGCAGAAGCATCTCAAGACCGAACGCAAAAAATTATACAAAGGAAAAGCACTATGAACAAGCAGAAGATAGCATCAATCCTGTTGAATCATCCCAAGTCTATGGATGATGACAACCTCTTACAATCACTCGTTTGGAAAGGTGAAATGAGTGGCAATCCAAACATCTCAGCAATGGACTTTCTACGCCTCTACGCTGCTGGTGCATTCACATCTCCTGAAACTATCCGCAGATGCAGACAAAAACTCCAAGAAGAGTACCCACACCTCAGAGGTAGCAAGTACAAGATCCGCCACGAACATCAAGAAACTTGGAAAAAGGACTTGGGATATTAAGCCAAAAACTTATCTTTGCTAAACATAAATAGAAGAAGTTCACAACCGAGTAGCAGTTGGTTAGAAGAACAAATATATTGCCCTGGAAGGGTCGGATGGCTGCTACACATCCTACTCTCTCTGGGGCTTTTTTATTTTGAAAAAATACACATTACTTGGGGTCTATCCCGATGTATTAAACAAAACACAATTTGGAGTCATTGCTGAGAGTGATGACAAAGACGATTTACATCTATTGTTTGAAAGATTGCTACCATACGGAATGTCAATGGTTGTGATTGAAACAAAGACCGGAAAAACAAAAATTAGAAGTTATGACTACTTACCACCAGATAGATATGAAGGTTGAAACGATATCATTCAAAACCGAATACGCTATAAAGTATGGTGTAGAGGCTGCAATCCTAATTCAAGGTATTCAGTTTGGTCTGGTTTTAAACCGTAATAAGCAATCTCATTTTCACAATGGCAAGGTATGGATGTACAATTCAGTCAGAGAATGGCACGATACATATCCATTTATGAGTGAATCAACAATCAAGAGAGCGTTGTTGAAATTGAAGGAAGAAGGTTTGATTGAAGTATTGAAGTTAGATAGCAATCCAATGAACAAAACGAACTGGTATACTTTGACCAATGCATTGGGTCAAAATGAACCAATGGAGAAGGTCAATCTGAACCAATCAAAACAGTATATAACAAACAATATAAAACAAACAATAAAAGAAGGGTATTTGGATTCCTTTGAACTTTGGTTCAAGTACAAGGCTGAAAAGAAACAAGCCTACAAGGAAACTGGAATGAAGATGCTCATATCTCAATACCAAACCAAATACTCGGCAGATGAGTTTGCCAAAGCAGTTGAGCATTCAATCGCTCAAAACTACCAAGGCATTTATCCTCCAAAAGTGGAATCAAAAACCGAACTTGCTTCACCTAAATACAAAAAAGCAACACTATGACACCTTCCCAATACATACTGGCAGCAGCGATGTTTGATGACACAACTCGTTTCAAACTTCTCTCAGCAAATCCTACTTGGTTTGAACCACACATCAGACCAGCGATTCAAAAGATTCAGGAACTATATCTCGCCAACAAGCCTTTGAACAATTCAAACATCTTGATTGAGTTGAAAGGAACGATGCCGATGCGAGACCTTGTGATGATTCAAGGGATGGCTACGGATTATGTCCTTGTAGATGCCTACCTAAAACAACTTGCCAAGAAACACGAACACGAGCGACTTGTTCAAGGCCTTGCAAAAATTGACTTGAAAGGAGACATTGTTTCTCAACTGACCAACTTAATCTCAACGGCAACGATTCACATTGACCGTGAGCCGATATCCTCAAGGAAAGCCATCAACAAGGCTTGTGATGACATATGCGAAGCGTTCAAACGACAAGACGCTACCAACGGAATGAAAACGGGCTGGAGGTATCTTGACAAATATCTTGGAGGTTGGAACAGAGGAGACCTCATTATCTGTGCCGGGAGACCGGGAATGGGTAAATCTGCCATCGCTATGACTTGGGCTTTGGAGGCATCAAAGTGGTACAAGGTTCTTTTCCTTTCCCTTGAGATGTCAGTTGACCAATTGGCTCGGAGGATTCTGACCCACGAGACACACATTGAGAACTACAAAATCCGCAGCAACTCCCTTTCACAAGGTCACATTGATAGGATAGTGGACTACACCATTGCAGACAACCCAGTTCTGTGGTTAGATGATGACACCTCATTGAGAATAGACCGCCTATCGGCTAAGTTGAAAATCCATCAGCAGAAACACGGGCTTGACCTTTTGGTAATTGACTACATCCAACTAATGAAAGGCACAAAGCAGAATCGCCAAGAGGAGGTCGCTGAAATCTCTCGCAACTTAAAACTGATTGCAAAGGACTTGGGAATTTGTGTCATTGCTCTTTCTCAACTCTCACGAGCCGTAGAGCAGCGAAGCGACCACCGACCTCTACTTTCTGACTTGAGGGAATCAGGAGCGATTGAACAAGATGCTGATGCGATTCTTTTCCCTTACCGCCCTGCCTACTATCAAGATGAAAAACCAGACACGGAGGAAGCAGAATTGATGATTGCCAAAAACCGACACGGTGAATGTGTGACAATAGATGTCAAGTTCACCGGTTCACTTACAAAATTTACAGAATGAAATACAATTACAATTGGACATTAAAAGACGCTGTATTCACTAAAGACAAAGGAAAGGTGTTCAGCTGTTTCGCTTGTGGAGGTGGCTCTACAATGGGATACAAACTATCAGGATTTGATGTTTTGGGATGTAATGAGATAGACCCAAAGATGATGGAAGCATATCAAAAAAATCACAATCCAAAGTACTCATATCTTGAGCCAATACAAACCTTTAAGTTGAGGGATGATTTGCCTGATGAGTTATACAATCTTGATATCTTAGATGGTTCGCCACCTTGTTCAAGTTTTTCAGTATCTGGTAATCGTGAAAAAGATTGGGGCAAAGAAAAAAAATTCAGAGAAGGCCAGGCTAATCAAGTTTTAGATGAGTTGTTTTTTGATTTTATTGATTTAGCAAAAAAGTTGCAGCCCAAAGTTGTTATTGCTGAAAATGTGAAAGGTTTATTGATGGGTGAGGCAAAAGCATATGTTAGAAGGATTTATAAGGAATTTGATAAATGTGGGTATATGGTACAACATTTTTTGCTTGACGCATCAAAAATGGGTGTTCCACAACGAAGAGAGCGAGTTTTTTTTATTGCCTTGAGAAAAGATTTGTGTAATCAATTTTTAGAGCAAAAAGATATGTTTACTATAATTCCCAAAATACAACTTGATTTTAATGATAAAGAAATACAGTTTAAAGAAATATTTATTGATAAACTGGATAGAAAATTAAGTACAAAACAATTAATTCTTTGGGAAAATAGAATTTTTGGAGATATTGATTTTAGTAAGTCATCCGAAAGAATTGGAGAAAATCCAAATGCTCATTTTAATTATAAGTATTTGTATATGGACAAAGTAGCTAATACAATAACAGGTAGTGATAATTGTGTATTATTTGATTATCCAAGATTCAGAAATTTTGACGAGTTATGTGAATGTGGAACTTATCCAAAAGATTATGATTTTAGAAAAAATAAACCTGAATATTTGATAGGAATGTCAGTTCCTCCAGTAATGACAGCAAGAATAGCAGATGAGATATATGAACAATGGCTAAAACACTTATGAAAGACCTATACACAGAAAACACAGAACTCAAAATCCAGAACGCTCGTTTGCTGAAGAAATGCCAAACGCTCTGGTCTAACCTTGCCAACGCAAGACAATCAATTCAAGAGTACAAAATGATTCTGCAAGATTTAGAGAACCCAGTTGACCACAATGCTCCTTTGGATGAGATAGCGAGAGCCGTCAGTACCGCCTCAGGTGTTACCGTATCCGAGATGCGCTCACCCAACCGAGAGAGACACAATGTAATTGCTCGTCAGGTGTTCTTCTATATCGGAAGAAGGGCTGGATTCTCTTGGATGAAACTTGGGCAATATATGCTGAGAGACCATTCAACCGCCATTCACGGATATCGTCAAATCAACGACCTTATGTCTTTACCCAAATCCAACTTTATTGAAACCCAAACCTACATACACGCCCGTGAAATCTTGGCTGCTCGTGATGAGAAAAGGTACAATGCAATCTGACATCTGCTGTGTGACCGAAGCTCAAATCAAATACTATCGCAAGAAGTACGAGAAAGACGGATGGGAGTTTCACGAGTTGATAAGTTGTGCAAATTTCAAATAAAAATTAAACAAACTTTGAAACATCACAAAGAGCGAGATAATAACTGAACTATCGCAAGAAGAATGGGTGAGGGGCTTTTGCATCAAAGTCGGCAAAGACCTTGCATCTGACTTGTATCAAGAACTCTTTCTCATCCTTTGCGAGAAATCCGAATCTTGGATTGTAGAAAAATATGAATCAGGCTACTGGGCTGGGTTTGTTTCCAGGATCATCTTGAATCAGTTCTACGGCAAACGAACATCCTTTGAGAAGAACTTCATCCGACCCATTGGAATGGAGGACACAAGCCAAGTAGAGATTGAGTGTGAAGATGAACCATACACCGAACATCATCAAGAGGCTATTGATGCCGTCCTTGAGAAGTGCGATTGGTATGAGTCACGAATCTGGGAACTCTGGTCAAAGGGCGATGACAACATCAGACCGAGGTCAGCAAGAGCGATTGCAAGAGTCACCGACATCAGCCGTCAAGAAATCCTCCGAGTGGTGAACGAACTTAAAATCAAAATCAATAATGAATACATTGCTAGAAATAGTCGGAGTCAGTTGTCTCTCCATCATATTTGTCTCAGAGATAGGTTGGAGGGCGAAAATTAAACCTTTCACCTGCGAACTCTGTATGGCTTGGTGGATGGGACTACTGTTCTTTGTTCCGCTTTATGGGTGGAGTGGCATTCCGTTTGCTGCTCTATCGGGGTGGCTATCAACGACCATTAATAGATATTTATAACCTACAATTGAGCCATAAATGAAACATTATAGCCTAAAAACAGACCTTAAATGGGCAGCATTTCTGCTCGTTACTCAAACCCTTTATTCATTCTTTCTATGATACAAACAGACATTGACTTTGTCCTTGAACTTTCTCCGTTGTTTCAGCAATGGAAGCAGCAAGGATACTTCCGAGTGACCCCTGAACAAGGAGTAAGACTCCGCAACATCTATCAAACTGAGATGGGAAAACCGATGCCATCTTGTTCAACTTGCTTTGTTGAAGCTTTCTACTCTCTAATCATCCGAGCAGAAGCACAACAAAAAGAAATCCAAGCAGCACAGATTTCAGATGATGAACAAAAACCAAAACGAAAAAGACGTGAAAAAACACACACAGATTTATCTGAAGGAAATGAACTACCACCAGACGGATTGGATACCGTGTGAGATGAAGCAACAGATGTAATACATCTTGTGTCTATATATGTATGAAAGAATGCAAAATTTGTAATGAGCAATTTCAATCACGAAGTGTTTTGAATGTCTATTGCTCCAAGCAATGCAAACAACAGGCAGGTATGGACAAAAGAAGTAAAAAGCCAAAGACAAAGAATTGTCAAGTATGCAAATCAGAATTTACTCCATATACGAGCCTTGACAAATTCTGTTCTGCAAATTGCCGAGTTGAGAATATGAAATCTCAAAGAACAAGAAGATGGAACAAAGAAAGCACAGAGAAAAGATTTGGTGAAAACAATCCATCTTTCAAAAGCGGTATGTACACAAGAGACAATAGGAAATCAGAAGAAGGACAAAAACAATATCTCAGAACACGAAATGAAATGAGAGAAGAAATGATGAAATTTGCTGGGCATTTGTTTTGTGAAAGATGCGGTACACAAGAAACATATCAATGGGAAATGCATCACCTTGTGTATAGAAGCGAAAAACCCAATCACGAATTTTTACACGATAAACGCAACCTCATCAATTTGTGCATGAAGTGCCATAACTGGTTTCACCAAAGCAAAGGAAATAGAGATTGGTGGGTTGAAAGAAGAAAACTTTGGGAATTGTTTGGAGAAGACATCCGAGATAAATCATACAAGAAACTGAAATAAATCTGTAATCAATGGCAAACAACCCAAATGTAATAGACAACCTCAAACCTTTCAAAAAAGGAGATGATGAAAGGAGAAACTTGGAAGGTCGCCCAAAGAAATTCACCACACTAATGAAGGAGAACGGCTACAAGTTAGCCGAGGTGAATGATTCCATCCAAGCGATTATGGCAATGAACGAGGAACAGATAAAAGAGGTGCTTGAAAACGATGACGCAACGATGCTTGAAAAGACGGTTGCAAAGGCAATTATCAAGTCATTTGAGAAAGGCTCTCTGTATTCTATGGACACTCTCCTATCTCGTGTCTACGGCAAACCCAAAGAACAGATTGACGCAACCATTGAGCAGAAGATCGTCAATGTGACGCTGAAACTTGACTAATAAAAACTATGGAAAAACTATATTTTGGAAACGGCTGGGAAGACCAGTATGGGATGAACATCTCAATCAACATCAAAGCAATTCAAGAGGCTTTGGAATCAGGTAAACTTGAAATGAACTCCTATGGAGACATCAAGCTGAGAGTCGGCAAACGCCAAGCACCTCACGAGAAATCCAAAGCGACTCACTTCATCTCTAATCAGAAACCCAAAGACAATTTGTTTTGAAAATCTTAGTCCTACTTGATGGCTCAAACGGAGTGGCTTATCACCGCTTGTTTGTTCCATTTGCTCGGTTGCAGCAAGACCACGATGTGACAGTTGATGTGAGCCAAAACCGAGCCGAGTGGGGCGGTCTTAAATACACGGACTATGATTGTGTGGTTTTTAATCGGTGGTTGGGTGACCTGCAATACAACATCCTTGAACTACTCGCCAAAAACAAAATCCCCTACATCATTGACATTGATGACTACTGGATTATTCCTCGCCATAACCCAGCCTACCAAGCGTACCGCAAGGTCATCAAGAACTGCATCAAGGACGCTATCTACTACGCTGATGCAGTAATGACCACCACACCTCAACTGGCTTCTGTAATAACCTCTCTGAATCCTAAGGTGACTATTGTCAAAAACGCTTTGGACTATTCCCATGATCAATGGCAGAAGAAGACCGACCATCCTCTTACAATCGGTTGGGTTGGAGGCATCTCTCACGAGGAAGATATCAGGTTGCTTGAAGGACAGATTGAGCCAATCATTGAGAAATACAACGCTCGGTTCTTGATGTGCGGATTCCACGAGAACCAATCTATTTGGGCTAAGATGGAGAAAAGCATCACGGGCAAATCAAGGAAAGAAAGGCCGGATTGGTTTGATCACAGAGAAGGAACAACGCCTATCAAGTACGCTGAGTATTATTCAGAGATAGACATCCTCCTTGCTCCTTTGACCCACGATAAATTCAACCGCTACAAATCCGAGTTGAAGATTGTTGAAGCTGCTGCCTACAATCGCCCGATTATCTGCTCACGAGTAGAACCCTACACCAATCACAAATCAAATCTTGGGGTGTTCTTTGTAGATAACAACGATTGGGTGACTCCTTTGGACAAACTACTGAAATCTAAAAAATGGGACAAGGTCGGGGCAATCAACCGAGCCTATTGCGATGACCACCACTCTCTCAAAGCCGAGAACATCATCCGAATGGAACTACTCAAATCAGTATGCAGATAAACTATGAGCGACCATATCTCACCTCATACCAACGAGCCATTCTTGACTCCCCCTCCCGCTATACCATAACAGCAGCAAGTACCAAAACAGGGAAGACCGCATCTCATATCATTTGGTTATTTGAGCAGTCCTTGACCCTAAAACAAAACCAATCGGTTTGGTGGGTTGCTCCCGTGTACCAACAAGCGGAGATAGCATTCCGAAGGATGAAGACCCAAGTCAGCGACCCTCACTTCTTCCAAGCCAACGAATCAAAACTGGTCCTCACCACCCCAATGGGATCCAGGATAGAGTTTAAGTCAGCAGAGAAAGCAGACAACCTCTACGGAGATGATGTGTTTGCTGCGGTGTTTGATGAAGCCTCACGAGCAAGAGAGGAGGCTTGGTATGCTCTCCGTTCTACCCTAACCGCTACCCAAGGCAAATGTAAAATGATTGGGAACGTCAAAGGCAAAAAGAACTGGTTCTATAAACTTGGTGAACGAGCAAGGCAAGGAGAACCTGACTATTCCTTTTTCAAGATAACCGCTTACGATGCAGCCAAGGAAGGCATCATCTCAGAACAAGAGATTGAACAAGCCAAGCGTGATCTTCCAGAATATGTGTTCAAGGAACTCTATTTGGCTGAACCAGCCGATGACCAAAGCAACCCATTTGGGATAGAGAATATCAGAGCGTGTTATTCACCCATTCTGAGCGGTTCTGTTGCGTCTTTTGGTATTGACCTTGCCAAGTACTCGGATTGGACTGTGATAGTCGGTCTGAGCGCAAATAAAGAGGTTGTCCATTTTGAGCGATTCCAAAAGGATTGGGCTTCAACGGCCGAGCATATTGCCCGACTCGTTCAAGGCACTCCGTGTTTCATTGACTCAACTGGTGTCGGTGACCCAGTAGTGGAGCAGTTGCAGAGGAGATGTCCTCGGATGCAAGGCTTCAAATTTACGGCACAATCAAAGCAACAACTCATTGAAGGGTTGGTGATGGCAGTACAAGGCCACGAGATAAGATTCCCGAGCGAACCGATTGGCTCTGAAATGGAGAACTTTGAATATGAATACACAAGAACCGGAGTCAGATATTCAGCACCTTCTGGTCTCCACGATGACTGTGTATGTGCTTTGGCCTTATCTTTGGACTGCTCACAGAAAAACAAAAAAGGAACATTCTTCTTCGTATGAAAATCTCACAAATACAAGAACTCGCTTCGCTCAAAGACCTGAACCCTATTGAGCAGATGGCACACGAGGTGTCTATTTGTCTCAACATCCCTTTCTCGGATGTGGAAATCTGGACAATGGACAAACTCCAAGCCGAACACAAGAAACTTAAACTTGACCATCTACCTGACAAGCGGATTGGCTACAAGTTCTCACACAAGGGAAGAAGATTCCGTTTGGTTAAAAACGCCAAAGAGATGTCGGCTCACCACTTTATTGAACTCCAGGAAGTGGTCAAAGGAGATATGATTGAAAGCCTTCATCAGGTCATCGCTCTTTTATCATACCGAGTTGATTGGTTCGGAAGAAAGATTGAGGATGACTATCAATGGAAGGTAGATAACTTCAAGGATTTGGAGGCAGAGCAATTCTATGGCTATGCGCTTTTTTTTTCGGCACTCTTTCCGAAATTATTGCAAGCTACCCTAACCTATTTGAAGGCGGAGAACAAGGAGGTGAGGGAGATGTTTTTGGATGGCTCTCTATAATTGACCGACTCGCAGGAGGTAGAAGAGCTGAGTGGGATGCGATCTTGAAAATGCCTTTGATTGAGTTTCTCAATACCCTTTCATTTCACCGCACCATCACCAAGGAGAGAAACAAACGCTTGGAACAAGCAGCGTCAAAAGGTTTTGAGTCCTATGTCTGTGCTTGTCTGAACGAGATGCTCTGATTTGGGACACTTTCAGCCTTTCGCTATTTTTAGGTGATGGCACTCAACGCAAAACATCAACCAACTGGAACAACCTATCTCCCAGCGTACAATGACAATGTCTTTATTGTAACGGAAAGTGATTCCGGTATCTACGGCCAATACAACTTCAAGTTCATCTGCGATGTCAAAGATGGAAGTGGTAACTTGTTAGCCCGACTCAAAACCCCTATCTACTATGGCTCAACCAATAAGGGAGTGTTCAACATCTCTCGCCTATTGGAGAACTATGTGACCAACGATTGGAATTACAACGATTCAGCAGCGAGTGGATGCACCAACTCTGTGTTTGGATATCAAGCGGTATTTGGGTATGAGTACTCAACAGGAGCAACAACTGCGATTGTAGAAACCACCGGAGTCACCTCATCAACTGGCAACACAATTTGGAACGCCTCTCTTGACCCTTTGACATTCCTCTCTTTTGATGAGTCCAATTACTTTATGGAGACCGCAGCCTCAGGGACTGCTTCTTTTCTAACCAACAACCAATCAAAAAAATTACCTATTGATGCAAAGGCTTGGCTCTATTGTCTACACGGCTCTAATGTCGCTTCTGTGGATGTTGCTTTTAGTCCTTCGGGAACTGCTTCTATTTCTGTCCCAAGTGGCACTCTCGCTCGTGTTCCTGTTGGAAGCAATATTCCGGGCGGTATACCAGTTGGAACAACTTCTTTCACTTGCACTCCGAAGAACTCTGGTGGCAATCAAGTGGGCAAAGCGTATACTATCACGATAGACACTCGCTGCTCTAAATACCCAACCACCGACCTCTACTTCTTGAACCGATTGGGAGGAGTTGACACGATGCGATTTGATATGATCAAACGCACGAACTTTGACATTGAGCGAAAGACATACAAAGCGAATCCTTTCACATTGAACAATTCTGCCGTGACTTTTACATATGACACGGCTGCTCATTCCAACTCCGATTTCTTCACCCAATCCACCGAGCGAATCACTCTCAACTCTAACCTATTAACCGAGGCAGAAGCCGAATGGCTGAAAGAGTTGCTGATGAGTCCAAGAGTTTGGATGTATGACGGCACTCTGAAAGCGGTTAACATCTTGACCTCTCAATACGAGCAGAAAACCCACATCAACGACAAGGCATTTAATTTGACCTTGGAAGTGACAACCTCTATCCCTGACAAATCTCAGCGTCTATGATAGAACTTTTGGTCAACAACCAGAGAGTTGATTTGAGCGAGGACTTTGACCTTTTGGTCACTCGTTCTATTGCCGACATCACTCAACCTCAGACACGTCAAGGAGATTGGTCAAAGACCATTCAGATTCCCGGAACTAAGGGAAACAACAAACTCTTTGGTCACATCTTTGAGGTAGAGCAAATCATCACGGGTTCTGGGCAGTTCTCACCTGACTTCAATCCAAACCTTAAAGCCGAGGCTATTGTTCTTTTGGATGGGTTGGAGCAGATGCGAGGATTTATCCGAGTAATTCAGATAAACATCGTTGACACGGACTTGATTCAGTACGAGTGTGCCATCTTCGGTACGACTGCTGACTTCTTTTCAGTGATAGAGAATACCAAACTCAACGAGCTTGATTTCTCCAAATACAACCACACTCTGAACATAGAGAATGTGATGGCGAGTTGGGACACATACATCTACAAGGATGGTGTGACTGCTACCTTTGCCTATGGTGATGGCTATGTCTACCCGATAACCTACCCTCCCACCAATGGCTCAGTTGAGACCATCTCAGATGAAGACAACTATCCTGCTCTTTACGCCAAGACCGTTGTTGACAAGATTTTCAGCGATGCTGGGTATTCCTACACGAACGACTCTTTCTTCAACACAGACCGCTTCAAACGGCTGATAATACCTTGGACAAACCAAGGCTTAGAGATAGACGAAACAACGGCAGCCAACTATCTGTTCAAAGCCCAACAAAACGCTGGTGTAACTGGGGCAACCTACGACCAAGGTGACCAACTTTTGTTCACCAACGAAATCAGCGACCCAGGCAATGACTATGCAACAGGCACTTCTACCTACACAGTTGACAGAGGTGGGACATATACCTTCTTTCACAAGTTTGTTGGAGAGGTTGACATCACCGCATCAGGGACTTGGGTAGGTTGTGATGTTGGGATTGGGGTTTATGTAAACAATGTTCTGAAAACCACCATCTCTTTTATGAACTCAGGCAACCCCACTTCAACTACTTTTACCTTTGATGATACCGGAGTCGCTCAGTTGGACTTGAAACCATCAGACGCAGTCACTCTGAAACTTGAATCGGTGGTAGGTGTAGAGAGTGGGACATACAATCTGTTCTCAACTTATCTAACCAATGCAGATTTTGATTTGACGAGCGATGATGACTCGCAATTCTACAACGGATTCAATGCAGTTTCTTTTGCTCACAACTCATCGGTTGACTTTACTCAGTTCTTTGGACAACAAAAGCAGAGTGAACTCTTTATGGGATTGTGCAACCTTTTCAACCTTTACATTGAAGAGGACTATCTGACCACCAAAACTCTCCGAGTAGTTCCAAGAGATGAGTTCTACAACGGCTCAAACCTTGACTGGTCTACCAAGCTTGACTACTCTCAGCAGTATTCAGTCATCCCTATGGGAGAGGTTGTAGGCAATCCATACATCCTAACCTACAAACAAGGTGGAGATGTAGAGAATGTCAAATTCCAAGACTTGACTGGTGGTGTATATGGTGACCGCATCATCAGAATCAACAACGATTTTGTCAAAGAAGAAAAGAAGATTGAAGTCCCATTTGTGCCGACTCAAATCTACACCCAGAATGGTCGCTATTATTCGTGGATAGAATACGAATCCAACAAGGCTTCTGAACTTCGTCTTTTATATTACGCAGGGTTGGTAAATTGTCAGGTTTACTACACCCGAAATCAAGGTCAATCCCTGACACAGAACGCCAAGTATTCCTATCCTCTGACGCTTCACGTTGACTCGGTTTCCAATATGCAATTTGACTTGTCATTTGGAATGCCGTTCATCGTGAACATCCCTGCTGGTGTTCCCTATTCCAACCAGAATGTTGGGAATGTTTATTGGTACAGATTTCTCACCGAGATAGCCGACAAGAACTCCAAAGTTTTCAAAGGTTATTTCCGAGTGACTCCCAAAGATTGGGCTACATTACGCTTCAACGACAACTACTTCTTTGAAGGGCAGTACTGGAAACTGCTTCGGGTGAACGACTACAACCCTCTATCCGATGGATTGGTGGAGTGTGAGTTCTTGTTGAGCAAGTACATCTCCCCAATTGCAGCCACACAAAAAGGAGTCGGAACAAGTGCGACAGATACCTATGACAACCGCTATCCATTAGGCAACAGAAAGCCTATCCAATCAACGGGAGGAGTGGTTATTGGTGGAGGCAACGAAACCGATGAGCAGGTCATAGTGGTAGGAACAGACAACAATGTAAACGGAGAGCGGAATGTGGTTCTCTCATCTAACTCAACCTACATCGCACCGGGTCTTGACAATGTGGTTGTCATCAACTCCGAAGGGCTAACTCCAACCGAGAGTAACACGATGTACTACGGCAACTACAAAATGTACAAAAATTGGTTGTCGGCTGGAAACATCAAAAATCTAACAAGCGCAGATTCTCCATATTCAGCAACGGCTGATGATTGGTTGATGCTTTGCGACACTTTGACTGGAGACATTGATATTGTTCTTCCAGACCCAACTGGATTGTCTGGCAAAATGTTCATCATAAAGAAAACCACAGCAACTAACCAAATCAATTTCACCGCAGGAGATGGTTCTATTTTGATAGATGACTCAACTTCGCATTCAAGCAATTCAAAGAACGGATATGACCAAGTAGTATCCGATGGCACTCAATATTGGATAATAACCCACGGACACTAAAATGGCAACAATAAAAACGGCAGTAGATATTGATGTTAATGTACAAGGCACTCAGACTGTACAACAAGCATCACAAGGGTTTGACTCCCTAAAAACACAATTCAGAGCAGCCAAGAAAGAAGCGGAATTGTTAACCGCTCAATACGGCTTGATGGATGAGCGAACTCAGGCAGCCATCAGAAGGACGGGTGAGTTCAAAGACCAGATGGAAGAACTGAGTCGCAGGATTGAGAGTCAGAAGTCTGGAATGGATACTCATCTCCAAGCCATTAGAGGTGTTGCAGGTGGATTTGAGGCTGCTGCTGGTGCTGCTGCTTTGATGGGAGTTGAAAGCGAAGATCTACAAAAAACATTGCTCAAAGTTCAAGGTGCTATGGCGTTTGCCCAAGGGATTGACCAATTTATGGATTTCCTCCCTGCTATCAAAAGCACGGCTGTTGCACTTAAAAACCAATTGATTCCAGCATTGAGAACAACCCAAGGTCTTATCAAAGGACTTGGAATTGGTGCAATTGTTGGGCTTGTCATTATGTTCAAGGACAAGTTGCTTGAATTGGTTGGCCCGTTGAGAAGTATAGTTCAAACATTTACAGATTGGATTGGGCTAACATCTGAAATGGAGAGGACAATGGAGGCTGCATACTTGGCAGCAGAGAAACAAGCAGACGCAATTCAAAGACAAATTGACCTTCGTACTGCACAAGGTGCATCAGAACAAGAACTCTACAAACTGCAAAAGCAATTGGCAGAGCAGCAGTTGGTGATGGCTCAAAATATGGCTGCCGAAGAAGAGGAGCAAATCAAAGAAAAAGAGAAAGCCATTCTTGACGCTAACAATAGAATTGAAATCATAGAAGCAGAACACCAAAAACACCTCAAAGAAATACGAGAAGAGGAATTGAAAAGTAAACAAGAAGTTTTCAATCAAAAATGGGAAGAGTATTTGGCAGAGAAGGACTTCAATGAGGCTCTTAGTTTATTGTATAAAGAACGAAATCTTGACGCCTATAATTTTGAAGAAGGTAAATATGTATCTATCAAAGCAAGTGGGAAATTTTGGAGGAACATATTAAGCAATCAAGAGAAAGAATCCTTCTCCATTCAATATGTCAATCTTCAAGAGCAAAAAAAGAAAGAATTAAAATTGCTTGAAGAAGCATATTTGAAAGAATACACAACTGCCGAAAATTACAGAAAGCGAAAAGAGCAGTTAGAAAACTATTACGATGAGCAAGAAAGACAAAGACAATTAGCCATTAAAATGGCACGAGTAAATCAGCAACAGAAATTGGCTGATGAAAGTTTGTCTATTTTCTCAAACTTGTATGAAGCATTGGCAGACAAACAAGAGATGTCATCCAAGCATTATTTCAACGCTCAAAAGAATTTTGCTATCGCAACTGCTACTGTTGATACTTATTTCGCTGCTCAAAAAGCATACTTGTCACAAATGACCTTTACACCAGATGCACCAATCAGGGCGTATATTGCTGCTGCTGCTGCCGTTGCTTCTGGATTGGCAAGAGTACAACAAATCAGAAGACAAGAATACAAACCAAGTGGTTCTCCAAGCACATCTTCAACTTCTTTCGGAAATGTATCTGTAACCGCACCACGCTCATTTCAAGCCTCTACATTGGGACAAGATTTTTCGGGTCAAACTCGTGTCTATGTCACAGAGGGAGACATCACCAAAACTCAAAGAAGAGTTCAGAACAATCAAAGAGTTTCCGTGATAGGAGGCTAAAACAAAAAAACCGCTATATATAGATATGAGTACTTCAACAGAATTTATCGCTGGATTTACAGGATGCAAAGTTGTATCAAACACAAGTGCCAATACTGGTCGTTGGCAAGGATTCGTAGTCAATGCTGATGCCGTTGTTTCTGCAATCCTTGATGAAGGCAGTTCTTCATTGATGACAAGCATTGGTTTGAGTGGTGTGACCTTGAAGCAAGGAATTTTCATTTCAGTTCCTGAGGGCAAGACAATCACCTCCATTACCTTGACAAGTGGGTCAGTTGTGATGTACAATGTTTAGGATTGGACTTGGTGTAGGAAGACCGCTTCCTTCTTTTGGTGCTTTTGATAGTGATGCCCAGGCGTTTTTTGACCGAGTAACAACGGCAGGAGGTAGCCTTTCAGCAACCGAACAAACGGCAGTTAATACGCTTGTTGTTCAAATGAAGGCAGACGGGATATGGTCTAAAATGAAGGCCGTGTATCCAATGGTGGGTGCAAGTGCTGCAGCGTGTGCGCAGAACCTAAAATCTTCAAGTTTTACGGGTACATTCAACGGAGGTTGGACTTTTGCGAGTACGGGGGTAACGCCTAACGGAACAAATGGGTATATGGATACGGGGTTAGTACCGAGAACTGCCTTGCAGGTGAATAGCGTTTCATTAAATTTTTACTCTCGTTCAAATATTCAAGGGAATATACAATTAGGTGCAAATACCTCCGATTATCTGATTCAACAAATGTATTCATCTACTGAAATGTATTCTCAATTGAATACAATAGGTGCAGATTTCATTACCGCACCCGTAACACAATGGCAAGGGTTATTCACAACATCTCGGACATCAAGCACAGCGGTATCAGCGTACAAGAACGGAAGTTCAATAGCGACTGCATCAAAAACAGCAACAAATACTCCAGATTTAAATTTTTATATTGGCGCAAGAAACAACAATGCCGCTGCATCAAATTTTGACACAAAAGAATGTGCTTTAGCATCCATCGGTGACGGCCTAACAGACACCGAAGCCTCTGATTTCTACACCGCAGTACAAGCATTTCAAACAACCCTTTCAAGACAAGTATAATGACTGGCTATATCTTAACAGAAACAGAAAAAGACGCTATCCAAGGCAAGGAATTTGCCCCATACGAGTATTTTAACTGCGTCCAAGACATTAATGGCGTTTGGTTCAACTTTGTAACCGAGCAACAAAAGCCGTTAGTTGAGGCATCACAATACGCTTGGGTTCTTCAATGCCAAGAAGGCGAATTTGTCCCACCACCATCACCCGACCCATTCTAATGGAACTTCCAATATACAAACTGATAATCAATCCCGAAGATGAAACTGGGGTTGAGTTTGTTTCGCTTGTGACCAAACCAGCCATTGAGCGTGACTTCCAATACTTCAACGACCAATTCGTTGACCCTCGCCCAGGAGAAAGCAAAGATGACTTTGTCGCTCGTTGCATTCCAATCGTAATGAACGAAGGCAAAGACAACGAACAGGCCGTTGCTATCTGCTATTCAATGTACGAGCAAGGCTTCAAGTTTGAGTCATACAACGACTACCCAAAGGCAGCAGGACAGAACGCTGCAAGAGGAATGAAGCTGAACGAAGCAGTCGGCAATCAATGTGCAACCTTGGTAGGGAAGAACAGAGCAAATCAATTGGCCAATCAAGAGCCTCTATCAATGGAGACCATCAAACGAACCTACTCCTTCCTTTCAAGAGCGAAGACATACTACGACAAGAACGACAAAGAATCTTGTGGGACTATCTCCTATTTGTTGTGGGGTGGTGATGAGATGCTCAGTTGGACAGAGAGAAAATTGGAACAACTCCAAATGAGAAAAGCCCGAAGAGGATTTGCCATTCAGAGCGAAGAGAAGAGAATCATCTCAGGTGCTGCTATGATTGCTGACCTTCCAATCTATCGCTACGATGACCAGCGTGGTGAGTACTATGTGGTTTTTGACAAAGAGACAATCTTTGAAATCGCAAAGAAATGGGCAAAGCAAGACAAATATGATTCTGTGAATATCCATCACGATGTGCCTTCTCACGGACTTTCTTTGTTTGAGTCATACTTGGTAGACAGAGAGCGTGGAATAATGCCTCCAAAGGGCTATGAAGAGGTAGCAGATGGGTCTTGGTTTGTTTCTTACTTGGTGAATGATGACCAAATCTGGGAGCGAGTCAAGAATGGTGAGTTCCGTGGGTTCTCCGTTGAAGGGATATTTGACTTTGATATGAGTCAGCAGCAGAAGGTTGAGGACACTTTATTCCGCAAACTGAAGGAGATTGCATCCAAGTGGAATGGAAAAAACTAAGCCAAAAAACAAATAAAACTAATTTTATATAGTATGAACTCAAAAGAAGTAATTCAAGAGATTCGGACTTTGCTTGGATTCAGCGAAGAACCGAAAGCCGAGATTGAGATGGCATCCGCTATGCTCGTTGACGGCACAGAGATTCAATGGGAAGGTGAATTGGCAGTAGGTGTGGCTTTGTTCGTTGTTACAAACGAAGGTCTTGTTCCTGCTCCTGATGCTACTCACGAAGTTGAAGGTGGAATGTTGGTCACTACCGAAGGTGGTTTGGTGACTGAAATTGTAGAACCTGCCGAAGAGGTTGAGATTGAAATTGAAGCAAAAGAATTTGCCACAATCGAAGCCTTTGAAATCGCAGTTGCTGAATTGAAAGCAGCCATCGCTGATTTGAACTCCAAAGTAGAAAAGTATGGTGAAAAGTTTGCTACTCAATCTGAGGCCGTTATGAAGGCTGTTGATTTGGTAGAGGCTATCGCTGAACTGCCTTCTGCTGAACCCGTAAAGAAAGAAGAAGTC